>Ga0308168_1001041_pt1 | contig 27386 bp, 20 predicted proteins | sample PhyCR2_FD_202133 | JGI IMG/M metagenome (GOLD analysis project Ga0308168, IMG submission 202133) | Phyllosphere microbial communities from UC Gill Tract Community Farm, Albany, California, United States - DLSLRC.R2 | ecosystem: Host-associated > Plants > Phyllosphere > Unclassified | place: USA...
CTGGGGCCGCCCCGTGTGCTGGATACCCACAGAGAGCCGCAACTGGACGAGCATGATTTGCCGTCAATGAGCGCGCCGTTGCGCGAAGCCCGCGAGCCGTCCTCCAAGCGCGGCAAGCGTGGTGGCGCGGCGGTTGCCGAGCCGCATCAAGGCGACCTGAACCTCGACGTCGATGACGGCCCGAGCTTCAGCAGCCGTGATGACGATTTCCCCGACGAAACCCCGACCAAAAGCGCGCCACGCCAATCGGTAAACGATCAGCCGGCCGCCGAGGAAGTCCTGGTTATCAGTGTGATCTGCCGTGATGCCGGCGGCTTCAAGGGCCCTGCGCTGTTGCAGAACATCCTTGAGAGCGGCCTGCGCTTTGGCGAGATGGATATTTTCCACCGTCATGAGAGCATGGCCGGTAATGGCGAAGTGCTGTTCTCCATGGCCAATGCGGTCAAACCCGGCACTTTCGATCTGGACGATATCGACCTGTTCAGCACCCCGGCGGTGAGTTTCTTCCTCGGCCTGCCAGGCCCGCGTCACCCCAAGCAAGCGTTCGATGTGATGGTGGCCGCAGCCCGCAAGCTGTCCCAGGAATTGAACGGCGAGCTCAAGGACGACCAACGCAGCGTCCTGACCGCCCAGACCATCGAGCATTATCGTCAGCGCATCGTCGAGTTCGAGCGTCGTGCCCTGACACAGAAACGCTGAGGTTCGATCATAAGCGTTGTCTGTAGAATCCATGCACTAACATATTGAGCAGCTTCGGCTGCTCTTTTGCTTTATGAGAGAACACCCATGACCGCCGCCCACACCCGCATTCTCGAACTGCGCGCTGAACTGGATCAGCACAACTATCGCTACCACGTGCTTGACGAGCCGAGCATTCCGGACGCCGAGTACGATCGCTTGTTCCACGAGCTCAAGGCCCTGGAAGCCGAGCATCCCGAGCTGGTGACGCGTGATTCACCGACGCAGCGGGTCGGCAGTGCGGCGCTGTCGGCATTCACCCAGGTCAAGCATGAGATCCCGATGCTCAGCCTGGGCAACGCCTTTGATGAAACCACCATGCTGGAGTTTGATCGCCGGGTGACCGAGGGCCTCGACCTGCCGGTAGGCGATCTGTTTGGCGCGGGTGCGGCAGTGGAGTACAGCTGCGAGCCAAAGCTCGATGGCCTGGCGGTCAGCTTGCTGTATCAGGACGGCGAACTGGTACGCGGCGCCACCCGGGGTGACGGCACTACCGGTGAGGACATCAGCGTCAACGTGCGCACCGTGCGCAATATTCCGCTCAAGCTGCACGGCAGCGGCTGGCCGGCCACTCTGGAAGTCCGGGGCGAAGTGTTCATGTCCAAGGCCGGGTTCGAACGCCTGAATGCCTCGCAGCTGGAAGTCGGCGGCAAGACCTTCGCCAACCCGCGCAATGCCGCGGCGGGCAGCCTGCGCCAACTGGATTCGAAGATCACTGCCAGCCGCCCGCTGGAATTCTGCTGCTATGGCATCGGCCAGGTGACTGCCGACATCAGTGACACCCATATCGGCAACCTCAAGCAGTTGCAGAAGTGGGGCATGCCGATCAGTCACGAACTGAAGCTGGCCAAGGGCATCCAGGAGTGCCTGGACTACTACCGCGACATTGGCGAGCGCCGTAATGCGCTGGGCTATGAAATCGACGGCGTGGTGTTCAAGGTCAACAGCATCGCGTCCCAGCGTGAACTGGGCTTCCGCGCCCGCGAGCCGCGTTGGGCGATTGCGCATAAATTCCCGGCGATGGAAGAGCTGACAGAGTTGCTCGACGTGGAATTCCAGGTCGGCCGTACCGGTGCTGTGACCCCGGTGGCGCGCTTGAAACCGGTCAAGGTGGCTGGCGTGACGGTGTCCAACGCGACCTTGCATAACATGGACGAAGTGGCGCGCCTGGGGCTGATGATCGGTGACACGGTGATCATCCGCCGCGCCGGTGATGTAATTCCGCAGGTGGTCTCGGTGGTCACCGAGCGTCGCCCGGAGCACGCCCGCGCGGTGCAGATCCCCGAGAACTGCCCCGTGTGCGGCTCCCATGTGGAGCGCACGCAACTGGTCAAACGCAGCAAAGGCAAGGAAACCGTCAGCGAAGGCGCGGTGTACCGTTGCGTAGGGCGTTTGGCCTGTGGCGCGCAGCTCAAGCAGGCGATCATCCATTTCGTCTCGCGGCGTGCCATGGACATCGACGGCCTGGGCGACAAGACCATCGAGCAATTGGTGGATGAGAAACTCATCGGTTCGCCGGCAGACCTCTACAAGCTCAAGTACGAACAGATCATCGACCTGGAAGGCTTTGCCGATATCTCCAGCAAGAAGCTGATCAGCGCCATCGAAAACAGCAAGACCCCGACCCTGGCGCGTTTTATCTACGCCCTGGGTATTCCCGACGTGGGCGAAGAGACCGCCAAGGTGCTGGCACGCTCCCTGGCCTCACTTGAGCGTGTGCAGAAGGCTTTGCCTGAAGTGCTGACCTACTTGCCCGACGTCGGCCTGGAAGTGGCGCACGAGATTCATAGCTTCTTTGAAGACAGCCATAACCAGGACGTGATCGGTGCACTGTTGTCGCCGGACGAATGTGGCCTGCAATTGCAGGAGCAGGGCGATCTGAGTGCCGAATTTGCTGCCAGCACTACCTTGGGCGGCTTGCTCGACAAGCTGCATGTGCCTTCCGTCGGTCCGGGCGCTGCGCAGAAACTGGCAGACAAGTTCGGCTCGCTGGAAGGCGTGATCAAGGCCGATTGGCTGGATATGCGCCAGGCCCTGCCCGAGAAGCAAGCCAAGGCTGTGCGCGAATTCTTCGACAACCCTGACAACGCCCATCATGCCCTGGCCATCGAGCAGCAGCTCAAGGACTTCGGCATGCACTGGCAGAGCGAGAAAAAGGTCGTTGAAGGCTTGCCGGAAGCCGGACACACCTGGGTACTCACCGGCTCCCTGGAGTTGATGAGCCGCGACGTCGCCAAGGACAAGCTCGAAAGCCTGGGCGCCAAGGTGGCCGGGTCCGTCTCGGCGAAAACCCACTGCGTGGTCGCCGGGCCGGGGGCCGGTTCCAAATTGGCCAAAGCCAGCGAGCTGGGCCTCAAAGTGCTGGATGAGGAGGCCTTCGTCGCCTTCCTGGCCAGCCACAACATCAGCGTCTGACCCGCTCTCGCCCCCTGTAGGAGCGAGCTTGCTCGCGAAGAACCGGAGTGCGCCGCTGTGAATCAGGCGCTCCGCGTTATCGTTAACGATCTTCGCGAGCAAGCTCGCTCCTACGAAGAGCAGGCGCGTATCCGTGTTGAACGATCCCGAGCGAGAAATGATCTAGTCTCTGTCACCCCAGGGAGAGCCCGCCATGTTCCGCTACTTCGAGCAACTCAGTTCGCGCATCGCCGCCCCGTTCATGGCTCAAACCTCGCGCAACAGCAAGGTGTGGCAATGCCGCTGCGGCCAGTCCTTGTTCTTTCGCAACAGCCAATGCCTGGCCTGCCAGGCGGTGCTGGGTTATCTGCCGCAGCAAAGCCGTCTGTCTTCCCTGCAACCCGGCCCTGTCGTTGATAATTGGCTGGCGGATGACGCGCCCGATGCCGGCACCTGGCGTCGCTGTGCCAACCTCGACTCACCGGCCGCGTGCAACTGGCTGATCCCCGCCCACAGCACTGCGTCGCTGTGCGTGGCCTGTAGCCTGAATCGCACCATTCCTGATCTATCCATCCCGGAAAACCCCGAACGCTGGCGCAAGGTCGAAACCGCCAAGCGTCGGCTGGTGGCACAACTGATCAGCCTGGGCCTGCAAGTGGTGCCCAAGAGCGTTGACGAAGACACTGGCCTGGCCTTCGACTTCATCGGGACTGACCTGGCAGGCAATGCGCCGACCACTGGCCATGCCAACGGCCTGATCACCCTCGATATCAAGGAAGCCGACGATGCTCACCGCGAAAAAGTCCGCGTACAGATGCGTGAGCCTTACCGTACCTTGCTCGGGCATTTTCGCCATGAAGTCGGCCACTATTACTGGGATCGGCTGATTGCCAACAGCCACTGGCTTGACCCTTTTCGCACCTTGTTCGGCGATGAGCGCGCCAGTTACGCCGAAGCGCTCGACCAGCATTATCAGAACGGCCCGCGCCCGGACTGGCAGCAAACCTGCGTCAGCGCCTACGCCACCATGCATCCCTGGGAAGACTGGGCTGAAACCTGGGCCCATTACCTGCACATGATGGACGCGGTGGACACCGCCTTGGGCTTTGGCATGAGCGCCCGCGAGATGGACCTGGACTACCAGCCGTTCCCGCTGACAACGCTGTATGACCCGGCACACCCCGGCGGCCCGGCGTTCCTCTCGTTCGTCAATGCCTGGATCGAGCTGGCCGGTATGCTCAACGAACTGTCCCGCGCCATGGGCCAGCCGGATTTCTACCCCTTCGTGCTGCCGCCGGCGGTGATAGCCAAGTTGCACTTTATCCACCTGGTCATCCAGGAAGAGGGCGGCAGAGCGGACGAGGTTCTGCAGGCACAGTGATTGCCCCTGTGGGAGGGGGAATTGCAGAGGGCCATGGCAAGTACTTGAAGCTTCTCATTTTTTACGGTTGTAACTTCCGATCAGATCGGTACAATGGCGCGGCTTGCCGAGAGGCTTGCGTCGTTATGGTGACCCCATCGGTCCCCCCGCAACGATTACCCGTGAACCTGGTCAGAGCCGGAAGGCAGCAGCCACAGCGGGAACATTGTGTGCCGGGGTGTGGCTGGTGGGGTTGCCTCCATAACGCAAGTCCTTGAATTCTCAAGGATTTCTCAGTCAAAAATCTCGAAGTGTGACAACGTCTAAGTACACCTAAGTGGTGCATCTCTGAACATGCTAACCCATGGCTCAGACTAACCCTATCCTGTCATCGAAGATTCCTCCTACCGTCACTGGCGATGGCATATCGCTTTCACTGTGTAGCTGTTAACCTTGCGCTATGCAGGGATTTGCATATCCCGATTAAGTAACAATTTGAACGCCTCTGGCGTCATTTGGCGGGGATGGCTAAGTGGAATACGTTTGTTACGTGCCAGATCAAACGGAATGTACCGTTCTGTTGTATCAACAAAACCCCGAGCTTTATCGGGGCAATATTGCGTGCGATATTTGTCAAGAAAAATCGTGGTTTGTTAAAGGATTTACGACTGAAAAGTATTATCGAGCGCCTTGCTTCGCAGCCCATCATATCGATGGGTGTGGTAATAAGATAACCCTAATTCCAGATGATGATGGTGTTGCGTCTGCAGGTGCTTTATCTGCAATTAATATAGATTTAGATAAGCAGCGTAAGCAAACCATTGATGTCGCTGTGCCTCAGTCAAAGTCGAAGAAAGAATCTAAGTGGGGTGTTACTAGAAAGTATTCAAGCGTTGGTGATTACCCAGAAAACAAGTCACTTCGACAAATACTGACAAGCCTTGGTCGTGACCCCGATTTCCCAAGCTCTGATAAACTTGTAAGAATGGTTGCGGATGGCGGGAGGGTTGTCCTTGAGGGGCCGCTTGCAGACCATATAGTTTCACAGAGCAATATATCAGTCGCACCTCTAGGTGAGCCAAAAATATTTTGGGGAAGAATAAATAATGTCAATAGGCAGAATGGGGTTCTTTGGCTGAACTGTGGTAACTATAAACATGAGCCAAGTATTTTAATTGATGATGATGAGCTGGAAGATCAGCTCATTGAGGATTTTCGATTGAAGGATGTTGATGAGTTGCAAGGCGCTGATTTTATTGTGGTGGGCGTTGCGTTTCAAGCAAGTAATGGGAAGCCATATATAAAGTTTGGATTTACAAAGTACGTGGCCTTTAGAAAGTATAGGTTGGAATAAGCTCGGGGTGTTTATGTTGAGGCCACGTTTGACGGATTATCATGGTATTTACAAGGGGCAGTCCGAATTAGATTTTGCTGTTCAGTTTTTTGATGAAGATATTCCTCTTTATATTGATCCCTTTTTACTTTGGAAGTCTCCTTCTCTGCAGGATCAATCACTACATACAACCATTGTAAATTCATTTAATCACCTAAACTTCCTTTTGAAGAAAGGAAAAGAAACAGATGCTTTAGAGCTGTTAATTAACATCTCAGAGTGCCCTGAGGTTGGATTGGGGGTTTCAAAAAATAGGCGCGGAGTACGTTTGGGTAGAAGCTATGCTCAAGAGGTACTTAATTTGTTTTCACGAATTGAAAGCTATAGTAAGTTTGGTTTTACGCATTTTGAAGTTATTCAGTTGTATGTGAGTGGCGTTTCAAAAGATCGGGTGAGTGATATAGCTTGTAATTTCATAAAGTCGTTTTTAATTGATTATACGGTTTCTCAGTGTGAAGTTCATGGTATACCTTTAGAAGGGGTGGTTCTTGATTCGATATACGGTTACCGAGAGAATAAGCTCTTGGTTAATCAAAAAGTTTATTTGCCTGTCAATCCTGAGACAAAAGAGCCTATTATATTTACTCCGAAGAGGTGGCTTCGCTTTTCTCCGTGGATAAATTACGATAACTATTTCCAGTCATATTGCCCTCGTGATGAAATTTTTAACCCGGGCGAAGCTGTCGAGCGTGTTCAGGTTTTAAATTACAATCGAGACAATTATGGCGTGGTTGAAGATTACGTAGCAAATAGAGTTAGGCAGTCAGCGGACTGTGTTAATGATCCTTTGTTTAGCCAGATACCTGTATTGTCAGCTAAAAGGAAACTGGACGAAATACTTAAACTAAAATCAGGTAAGGAAGATGGTGCTGATTGGAAGTACGAAAAACTCTGCTCTGAGCTCCTCGCCTCATTGTTTTACCCTAATCTGGATTTTGCGGTAGAGCAAAGCAGAACTGAGTCCGGCAGACATGTGAGAGACTTGGTGTTCTATAATAATAGAGATGTGGATTTTTTAGACGAGGTTTTTTCGGAGTTCGGCAGTCGGCAATTGGTGTTTGAAATGAAAAACGTTGCGAAAATAGAACGTGATCATATAAACCAGCTGAATCGATATTTGCAAGGAGGCTTTGGGTCTTTCGGTGTGTTTTTAACTCGGAATGATCTCCCCAAAGTGATGTTTCAAAATACCATCGATTTATGGTCGGCGCAGAGAAAGTGCATTATCGCCGTTACTGACGCCGACCTAACTTTAATGGTTGCACTTTACGAAAGTAAGCAGCGTAGCCCCTTAGATGTTTTAAAGAAAAAGTATATCGAATTCCGACGTGCATGCCCATCTTGAGGTGAGTATTTATGAATAGAAAAGACGTGGATGTGTTTGAAAAGCTCTCTGGTCAATTAATCAGTACGTATGAGGAGTTGTCCGTTCTTTCAAAGAAAAGCCCAAACGATGCTCTGAATAAATTTAAATTGAAGTTTGTTAATTCGTTGTTGGCAGAAAGTAACGTGTTTTTAACTGATAGGTATAGACCATTTCTAGACTTTGAAGTCTTTGATGTGGATGATATTCCCCAGAATAGTGATGTGGTTTTTATTCTCGCTCAATATATCCAATGTTTTGAAAAGCTACGTGCAGACAATGTCGCTCTCCGTAATGGTGGATGGAGTTGGCGACTGGAAGCGGCTCCAGGGGAAGTAGGTGATGAAAAAGGCCATATATGGATTCGCACCGTAAAACCAAAAAATCTTAAGGATTGAGTATGAAGAAAGGTGAGTTAACGATCAGTAATCAGCAGGCGGAACTGTACGAAGTTACCAAGCCGCTGTTGCAGTCAATGTACGAAGAGTTTAAGGAGTTGAGTAAGAAAAAGCCTGAGGCGGCTCTCAGTAAAGGGAAAGTAAAAATTGTTAATAGGCTTCTTGAGCGCGTGCGCGAGGTTTTGGTCGGAGAAGCGTCAATGGATTTTCTAGATTTATTTGATGAGGATGATATTCCTCAGAATAGTGATGTTGTCTTGATGCTTTCTCAATATGTTGCAGGCATGGCAGCTTTCAAAGAAAAATATTATGGTTACAACGGGAGGGAGAATGTTTGGTTTACAAGCTAGAATCCAGCGACGGACTACTGAGCAATATATTATATAGAAATGGTTCAGTCGCTTCTTTACTAGCTATTGTAGTTGTTAAGGCTGGGTTGTACTCTGTAGTCGCGGCCCGCTGTCGGTGCGGAGCATCTTAGGTGGAGCTACGCCATCGTGCTCCTGATCGCTGGAGCACTGTGGCGACTTCTGCGAGAGTGAAATCTTTTCTACCGGTGGCTCTGTAGTTGTAGATTTGCTGAAGCTTTCATGCTAACGTCTCATTGCCCTCGTCCGGGATTAAACTTGGTTGATTTAAATGCGACCATAAGGAACAATGCTACAAGCAACTGCTCAGCGTTCTGCTAATGGTCCGCTGAATGGATAACTCGAAGTGAATAGGGTGAAATATGGACGAGGGCTCTTCAGTCGACGAGAGTTTGAGGCTGACTAGCGAGTCAGATGTAGATGACCTAGCTAATATTCTTGGCACGACTTATCCAAAGATTAAGTATTTTTACTATAGTAGGCGCGTGGCGAGCCACTATAGTACGTTCTCCATTCCTAAAAAAAGCGGTGGCAAACGACAAATTTCGGCACCAGACAATCATTTAAAGGTTCTTCAAAAGAGACTGGCTCGCCAACTTTCATTTCTATATAAACCCAATCCGCGTGCTACTGCATTTTTAAGTAATTCCTCAATTGTTCGTAATGCATCCTTTCACACTCGTAAGAAATTTGTATTCAATATAGATCTGAAGGATTTTTTCCCTTCTATCACATTCGCTCGCGTGCGAGCTATGCTAATAAGTAAGCCCTATAGCTTAACCCCGGAAACCGCGACAGTAATTGCGCACTTAGCAACTGTTGACGGAAAGCTTCCACAAGGCTCACCTTGTTCTCCTGTTATATCTAACATGATTTGCGCTTCTCTAGATACGCAGTTGCGCACTCTCGCGAAGAAACATAAGGCTAGCTATACTAGATATGCAGATGATATTACCTTTTCTTTTTATGTTCCTATGCTTTATCTGCCAGAAGATATAGTAGTGCTGGATGATAAAGAGGGTGGGAAAACACATCACGTAGTTTCTGTCGGTCCCGTGCTGAGCGAGATTATTTCAAAGAAAGGCTTTAAGATAAACTCTAAAAAAGTAAGACTTCAGCGACGAGATGAAAAACAGGTTGTCACTGGTTTGATTGTTAATCAAAAAGTTAATGTTGATCGACGATACATACGTAAAACTTCAGCTATGATCCATTCGCTTTTCATTATTGGTGTGGATAAAGCGAATGTTATTCATAAAGCGAAGTCGCCTGAGTCGTCCAGCGAGTTATCTGCGCATGTTTTTGGTCGACTTTTATTTATTCATCAAGTTAAAGGTGTGGACTCTCCGGTGTATAGGCGTTTGGCGATGCGCTTCAATCAGCTTGAGACGCCTTACAAAGCCCCTCTAGCGAAGTTCGTTGAAGTGCATGAAGATGCAGGGATGAAACATAATCAGTTGAATATACGTCGCTGTTGGGTTATTGAGAATGAACAATGGGGGACTCAGGCAACAGGATTCATGCTTGAAAATAATCTAATGATTACTTGTGCGCACGCATTTAATTATAAATTGAGTGAAAAGATTGACTCAGATATAGAGTACGCGATTGAAAATAATTGCGATGAGGTTTTATTTAAAGATTGCGTAGTATATCGGGTGAATGAGAGAGCAAAAAAATATTCAGCAAAAGCGATATTTTTAGACAAGCATCGTGATCTAGCTATAGTGTCTATAGATCAGGCAGACGAAAGATTTGAGTTTTTCCGTTTGGAGGAAAATTTGGAAGTCGAGATAGGGGATAAGGTATCGGTACTGGGGTTCCCTAATTTCAAAATTGGGTCTACTGATGTTTGTAGATTCTGGGCCGCGGTAAGTGGTAAATATATTAGGTCTACCATCGAATGCGGCAGTATCGATAAAGTGGTTTATAGCGGAAATAGCGGAGGACCACTAGTAAATTCTAATCAGCACGTTGTGGGCGTGATTAGGCGTGGCGCCGCTGGCGATCCAGAAGGGACGAACGAGTTTGTGTGCACTTCCGAAGTTTTTAAGGTTCTCAAGGAATATCAATCAACACTCGTAGTAGGTTGATACTAAGATGCAAGTCAGAACACATTCGATATATTACTCAAACACTGAACGGTGGAGCTAAATTTTGCTCACTACCTCACATGCTCCTCAAGAAATTAAATTCCTTCGAATTTGAAAGCCTGATTTCAGGTTGAGTGCATATGTTCGAGGTATTGAAATCCAGCAGGTGGGTGTAGGGGAATTGGATGTTGGTCGCCAGCGCTTGACGGGGGCTTACTATATACGCGGGGACGGCCTCATAATCACCAAATCCGGGAGTGGTAGCTGTTTCATTCTGTGTCTGTGAGCCTTGGTAGATCGAGTATGGATTACTTGTAATTGATCCCGAAGCCACTGCTGCGCCTAGTCTTTATCACCGCGCTCTGAGGCTTAGGCGAACTCGCGCTTGATCCGGTACACCGTTGCAACACCACAATCAGCGAGCTTTGCAACCTGCTCAGCAGACATTGTTGGATGCTGAGCCATCAGTGACTTCACCTGATTCCACAATTTGGTATTCCGCCCCTTACCCAATGGTTTCCAATTCGGCTCTGCAAGCTTTTTGTTCTCTAATCCTTGCTTGATTCGTTCCACACGTTTGTCTTGATCTAGCCGTGCCATGGTCGCCATAAGATCAATTAACATGTTGTTGATCACATCCATGATTTGCCCAGTTATTCCCTTCGCTTCAACCAGCATGTGACTGGTAGGCAAATCAGCTACAACAAGCCGCAACCCCTTAACCTTGATCGTGCCCTTGAGCGTGTCCCAGTCAGCTTGTGAGAGGCGACTCAGGCGGTCTACAGACTCTACCAATAGCATGTCTCCACTCTCGGCAGTATCGAGCAGAGCAAGCAGTTGAGGACGATTTAGCTTGGTTCCGCTGATGTTCTCCGCATACACGCCAACGATGCTCAACCCTTTCTCGGCAGCGAACAACTCAAGGGCGGCTTTCGCACGATTGGCATCTTGGTCTTTGGTCGAGGCTCTGAGATAAAGGTGGGCATTCATGGCTGACTATCCTTTGGTTTATTAAGTTGATAGAGCAATGATAAATTATCAATAGTCTATTTGGAATAGATTATTGATAAATAAATGCAGAGGCGCTGGACTGACTGCTGACTATCGGAGAGCTAGAGTCCTTTGATAATGCTAAGTGACGAAGCTTTGGGGGGGGCGGAAGTGATCGAAGGATGTTTATCCATAAGGTTCCACTGTGGCTTGTCGCGTCGCAGAATTGGTGATCATAATTCAGCCATCATTGGCCGAATCAATTGCTCGCCTTAATCGCCTTCTCCAACTCCTTCACCAATTCGCAAAGACTGACTCCTAGCACCGCACAGAGATCCCGCAGTTGTACGATATCTAAACGGCGTGTGCCGCTTTCGACGTCACTCATAAACGATTGTGGGCGATTCAGCGCCTTTGAGCACTCCACCTGAGTCAGTCCGGATGCCTTCCTATATTTTCTCAGGAGTGAAAGCAGTGCAGCGTGTTCCGGTCTATAGATTGTCTTGGGCACGGCGGGCTGTCTCGGAAAGGGCAGCCTCGAAAGATATATCTGATTTCCAGATATCTGATTTTCAGATATTATGAGTTTTTTGCGCAGTCATCGGTGAGGGCGGCAGCCAGTCATGAAAGGAACAATTATGAAAAACTCCTCAGCTGTAGCAATAACTTTGGGCATCACTATCTTGTGTGCTCAAGCAGCACAAGCCGGTAATAAGCTTTCATCCGTACAAGGCGCTACAGACCTGTATTCTCTCAAGCTTGAACTCTGCGTGCCTGATAATTCCTACTGCACAGAGTTTCCAGTCACGGAGAAAACAAGTCATATCTACATGCACGATATTTTGTCTTGCACTCAGACGGGAAAAGGGCTTGCCCTCATGAAGGCTAATGAGCGCGATAAGGAAAATGAGCTTGTCTACAAGGTGACCTGCTCTAGCCGGAGCTATAGCGCACCTATCGTCAACTCGTACATTCCCTCCAAGGACTTCATGTAGAGCTAGCATTTATATTCTGCCCATGACAACAGCCTCACCTGCTGTTGTCATTATCGTCGCGAGGACTGAGCGTAATAATCTACAGGGTTGTATTTCAACCTTCGTCTTCGTATTGGGCTCGCGAATTTCTTCCTGCTTTCAACCGAATCTAAGCGTAAACATTGGAGTCAGGGAGAAACGCAATCGTGCTTAACCTAAAAAGTCTGAAGATCAGTAAAAGTCAAGGCTGCAGCGATGCTTAGGCATCGATTCTGGTATGTGGCTATCACTGTCACACCTGATAACTCACCTGATATACCGCCTGATTTTGAGTTTTTCGCCATATTGGTACACCACTTTCACGGAGGCTCTCTGAGCGCAGCTGGGTGTCGATAGTTGGTCAGATGCTGGATGGTGTGGCTTTGGCTGTAATTGGTCTCATGTATGGTCACAGGGGCTAGCAGGTGTCGTCATCGTATATGGGATATACAACTTATTTTACTCATTGCTAAAGGTTAGGAGTTAACAGCAAGAGCTAATGCTTGTTTACCCATCTCCGTTTTGCCCTTCCCGAATATCTATTTAGGTTAGACTCTCTGAAGCTTATTCAAACTTATTTTTGTATGTTCTCACACAGGGGATTGCTGACATGTTCTGATTGGCAATCAGAAGTGAACTCTAGAGATTTTTAAATCTCCAGCAATCAGTGTACGCAAGTGAGCCGAAGGCGAATGCTTTTACAGAGGTGGGAAAGCGAAGCCCACCACAGCTTTTGATCTGAAATTGGGGGGGGAGCAATCCTAAAGGACTACTTAGGAAAGGTCCCCCTTATTTGAGTAATGTCTCAGGCTGCAATTGAGCCCCTTTTCCAGTTTCTGATGGTTTTTGGGCTAACAGCTAGTCTGCGTGCAATCTCTTTATCCGGAACGTCTTTTTTGACGAGCGCTAGTGCTGCCTGCTTCTGAGAGTGTTCCTTTCTCCTGCCATCCGGTTTGACTGGGATTTTCTTGCTCACGGACCAATCAACCACTGCATGAGGCATATACGTTTCCATCAGATATCGTGCAACTCGCTCGTCCTGTACATACAGCCGGATCGAGCTTGTGGTATCCATACGGCGGATGGCCGTTCGGGTCACCGCTTGTAGGGACGGTTCCAGTAGTCTGGTGGTGACGAATGCGGTCTGCATCACCTGCAAATCTTGGCTATATTTTTTGCTCAGGTACTCCAGCCCCTTCATGTCTGAAGGGCTAGGGTTGCCACCAAATAACAGGATGGCTTCCGTCGCGGAGTCGTATCCGTTCAAACCGCGACAGTCCATTTGAACCTGCTGCACTCGCCCTTTCTCTTTGTGTCTGACCCATGAGTTTGCAAAGAGGAGCGGATTGCTACTGGTTTCCCTGAGGATGGCGTCCAGTGCAAGGTCATAGAGCTTGTTGTTCTCCTGATCGGCGTTCATCTTCGCTTTACTGAAAATTTGCCCCTTCGGCATGATCGGGTAGATGGTCACTGGGCTGGTGTAGTGTCCGGTCTCAGGTGCGTACATCGACTTCTTGAAGATGAACCCGTGGAGTTGGGCGAGCAGCTCAAACTCGCCGCCAGCGATGTTCGCAGCCAGTACGTGTGCTTCATCTGCTGAGGACAAGATGTCCCACCAATCCAGAAATTCCTCCACTGCACGTACGTGGCGAATGCCGTTTTTCTGAGGCTGATCGATGAAGACGGTTACTTCGCTCAATAGCAATCGGAAGATGTGGGCTGCTGGGGCGCCTAGGGTGGAGCAATCAATCCCCACCGAATCTGCACGATTGGTGCTCACTTGGTCCCTGACGTCTTGTTTGAACTCCTCCTTGATCCAAAGCTGACCGTTTGCCTCCTCGGTGTAATCGAGTACACGGCTGAGTTCTGTCGGATTCAGGGCGTAGTCAGGGTAGTCAACCACCTTGGGCACTTCGTCAATAATGAGAGTCCAGTCATGCAGCAGCGAATGCCGTACTCGTCTAATGGCCTCCTGAGTGCATATGATGAAGGAATTACACTTATCTTGAAGGGCGGCCTCCAGCTCAGGAGCAACGCGTTCCCCGTTGCGATTATCTACGATCCGAAAGGGGATACCAGCCTGTGAAGCGCGTTCTGCGATGTGGTCGATAAGGACGAGAGTCGGAAGAGCTAGAACTACTGGCCTCCCTGTTTTTTGAATGGCTGGCAGGCTCGATAGCAACGCTTCAGTTTTACCTGCTCCAGGGGCAGCGATAGCGGTAAAGATTGGTTTAATGCGGGTGATGCAATTCATTCCATGTTCTCCTTAGTTAGTTCAATTCATTGGCGTTACCTCGGGTATTGCCGATTGGTTTTAGTAAATCGCAGGCGTTAAAAAGCCCCCTTGCAAGGCGCCAAACTCGAATCGGTTTGACGGTCGCGTGGAGGCTTTCAATGTCGGCCTATCTAATAACGGGTCGTATTATACTTGTGTTTTGTTCGCATTGCAATAGATATTTGTTGACTTGGCTGACTTTGGTGATCTAGATCTGATTTTCCGCATCCTCAAGGATTACTCAGTCAAGTTAGGGCGAGGCTCAAGATATGTGTGCCAAAGCTTCGGCCATTGCTTTGATGGGAACACGACTACCGTAAACACCAAAGGTCACAGTGGCGTCTTCGTGCCCCGCTATACGCTTGATTAGGGAGTCTTGTACCTGTGCTTCACGCAGATCATCAATCATTGTGTGACGAAAGCTATGGAATGACTTCTTGGGGTCGTTAATACCCATTTTGGTCCGATACCGACTGAACCACTTTGACGGGGCGTGGCCCAGTTTTCCGCGTACAGGTTCCAGCTCGGGGAATAAACGATCGGAGTTTTGAGTACGCTGAGCGTTCACGTAGTCGAGCATTCCAAGCTCAATCAGCGCGGGATGTATTGGTAGCGTCCGGCGACTGCTGCTGTTCTTGAGTTTCTGAGACTCGTGACCATCGTCGATCCGTATGCAATCTACTCCTTGCAACTTGATGAAGTCAGCAACGTGTAACTGACAGAGTTCTTCCAATCTGGCACCTGTGAACCTTCCGAGGAGCGGCAACCAGTACCGCCAAGGATGTTTAAGGGCTTCAGCCTTGAGTGCTTCCAGATTGAGCAGGGTTGTTAGGTCATGTTGTTCAAAAGACAGACGTGCTTCCTTGGCTGAACCCGTCATCACCTTGAGTCCCATCAATGGATTCTCGGTAACGTAACCATTCGACTTGCACCAATTCATGAATGCCGAGAGCTTGCGTAGACGGTTATTCACGGTCACGGCGGTGATGGTTTTGTACGTGCCGCCTGCTTCAATGACTTCAGCTAACGTCTTGCCCTTGAACTGAGGGAGGAGGGCGAAATACTGAGGGCAAAGGCTTAGACGATCTTTCAGTAGGCGAGCTTGCTGCGCGTCGAACGCGGAAACGGACATGTCGCCCATCAGCTCGAACAGGTCCCGCAATGAGCGCTCAACTTCGTGAGTGCTGACCTCTCGCCATGTGCCCCCAGCCTTGCCTTCCTTGATGTACTTCTTCGCGAGCTCAGCGAGAGTCGGCCCACCTTTTCTGCGAAGCGTTTGAGGCTCTGTGGAGCCGCTTGGGCGCTCAGGAACTGAAGGTGTGGGACTAGTGTCACGCCACTGAGAACAGAGCAAGCGAAGCGTCTCAAGCTCGGCTGTGGGATGTTCTGTCAGGTAGTGATGGACTCGTTGAGCCAGCGAGGACGCAAGGAAGGTTGCCGGTTGTCGGGTGCTGATATTCAAACTCAAGCGCAATGTGTGACAGCTCGGGAAGAGATGTTTGGGCAGTCGCAGATTCAGATAGTAGTAAGCCCCGCGACGGATTATGTAGGCCATATGTGTGACACCGATGTGTGACAGCTGTGTATGACAGTGCTGGCTACACCCCGATTTCTGACTGTCCGTACCGGGTATTGGCACGGAAGATTAGAGACAACCTCAAAAGCCTGTTACCCTTATCCCATATGGCTTTCAACGATACCCGAGCATGCTTGCATGCCATCTGGTCAGAGCCGGAAGGCAGCAGCCACAGCGGGAACATTGTGTGCCGGGGTGTGGCTGGTGGGGTTGCCTCCATAACGCTCCCTTCTGCTGCACTTCATCACGATCAATCCGAAAAACACCTTAAGCCGTCTGCCATCGAGCACTCCATGTCGGCATACTCTAGTGCCTGGCATCTGGAGATAGCACACGTGGATAAAGTGGATGACCTCACTCGCGAAAAATTGCGGGAGTGGCAGATGCGGCGCTTGGAAATCAAGGATCGTATTCAATCGCACCCTGAGCAGACCTTGGAGTTATCCCGGGTACTTGACCTCATGGATGACGAGCACGCTGAGATTCTCAGTCGGTCTGAATTGGTTCGGACTGTCGATGTGGCACCCAAGCTGGCAATGGCCGGCGATGATGCGCTGCTTCCTTTGGAAGCTGCCTACAAGTTGGAGTTGAATGTGTCCGCACATAATGCTGAGGACTTGCGCAGACTGCTCGACTTGGCCGTATATGAGCTACAGCAGCGGATTGAAACCTCAAAGACATTTGCAGGCAGTGACAAACGGCGGCATCCCGGCAACATGTCGGGTTCATTGGGCGACTATCACTTCGAATTAAGCATCGAAGGAGAGTAATCGATATGGCTGATTCATTTGTGCCAAAAGTACCGAATTGGATGGATGCTAGGACCCTGGCGGAGCATCTGGTACCTCTTCTTGAGCATTACGATGTGAAATGGCGTGGACACGGCTTTATTTATGTCAACCATGAAAGTTACAACATCGTCACTGCCCATCAGATCTTGGCGGATTTGAGTGCGGATCTCGGTGTATCGGTGCACCAAGTGCATTCTAGGCTGGTCACTTTAGGATGGCTCAACGATGTACGCCACATCGTATTCAATCAGCGGGACTGATCGCACGATACGTCTGCACATGGCCGCGAGGAAGTATGCAACCGGAACATTTTGATTTATCCAGCCCCGTTTTTTTGCCTGTCACGGACGAAGTTTGTGCAGCCTTGCTCGGAGCTGAGAGTGCCAATGTCCTGACTAGACTGACAGATCCGGAGCTGGCTGCAGTGCTGGTCATCCAGAATCTGGCGCAGGCTTCGGAAAAGGACCTGACCTGTGCTGGCGCGGAGCGCATCCTGGCCAAATTGATCGGCTGGTCGGTAGACGCTAATACGTCCAGCACACCGGCGTTGCTACCTGAAGCTCAAAGGCTATTTGACCCACGTAAGTTGTACTTCGGTCTTAACGTCATCAAAAGTTTGAAGCTACGGTTGCTTCTGGCTGAAGAAGTCGCAGCTCGTGAATACCTGCTACCCACTGGCAAGTGGGATTTTGACTACAAGGTTCGCCATTTACGCGGAAATGACCCGTTCAGCCAACAAATGATTACGCCAAAGCACCGTGAGCACTGGCTCAGTCCGGCCCAAGACAAGCTGGTACGGACTTTTCGCGCGAATTTGAATGAGGATTTGCACGTTCAAGGCTATGCGGGGATCGGCAAAAGCCACCTGCTTGGCGCCTTGATGGAATGTCTGCGTCCAGAAAAGACCTTGGTCTTGGCCCGTACAGGGGCAAAATTGGCGACACTGCGCCAGCGTATGGGGTTAGTGCGGGATAGCAAGGTCGGCTCGACTTTTGCTGCATTTGCCAAGGCCCTGTTGCATGGCTCCCGCTCGTTCGATGTGGCCCCTCCGGCCCAGTTGCTCAGCAAGCAAGTCGTAGCGCAGACTTTAGATATCTATGGTTGGCGTAGTCACGATGGCCTGGCGACTCTAGATGTCTGTTTAAAGGTACTCGAAAACTACAGCCAATCCGTCCATCACAGTCTCTCCACCCGGCATCTACCCCATTTCAAACAACCCTTGTCCAGCGTAGATGCCCAAGTGCTATTAGAATATTCAAGCCGTGTATGGGCTTACCTTGAGCGTAATACGCAATGGGATGCTCAGACTGGGTTCCCGGCATTGTTGCTGATTAAACGCGCCAGCCTTGCCGGTTGCTTAGTGCCGTCCCGATATACCCACGTACTGATCGATGAAAGTCAGGACATTCCTGCTTCTCTATTGCAGATCATCGAGCGTGGGCGTCAGGTGTTGATCACCTTGGGTGACGAGTATCAGTTGGCCACGGGGGCGATGGTTAGAAGAAAGCGTGAAGTTCGGCACAGTGATATCAGCTACTCCGTGCGTTCGGGACGCAATGTGGAGCGTTTGGTCAACCCATTGATCAGCGTGCATTCAGAGAAGAGCAAGATCCCTTTCGAGGGTGCACGGGATGCCGACGTGGGCATCGAGCACTACCCGCAAGGTTTTGTGCCTCCAGAAGGTTGTGTGGTGTTGACTGCATCCCCCTGGGATACGATGAAATGGGCCATCCAATTACAGCGCGCGAACTGTCCATTCGGTTTTCCCGACAGCAGAACGCAGCTAGATCTTGAGCGCTTCATGAACAGCGTCATTAAGCTGTTCAAGCCGGATTTCTACAGCCTTGAGCATAGTAGTGATGGTTTGCACGCTTATTTCAACGACATGGATGACTGGCAACAGGTGCGTGAGGCCAGCCAGTTTGATGAATCGTTTCTGTGGATAGAGAGTGAGTTGGAAAAAGGCTTCAATGCTGCCGATGTTACGCGATTGAACCGATTGAATGGTCGTCCCGGTCAGCACTGTATGTTGATGATGGCTCAAGACGCAGGTGGCATGGAGTTTGATCGGGTATTGCTCACTCCAGAGCTGTTGACCAATACGAAGTTCAAGGACGCCTACGCTTTCGACCAGAGGCTCTGTGCGGTATATATCGCGATTTCACGGGCGAAGATGCAGCTGTATCTGCCCTACGACGTAGTCGAGTGGATTGATTACCACAAGTATCAGAAAACCCGGGAATTGCACGGCTATTGACTGGCTTCAGCTAATTCAGTTCATCGAAGTTATGTTTCAGTACCTCTTCTGCAATTTCTCCAAAAAAATTTCGGGTGAGGCTGAAGAAAGGGCTCAGCTGCTTGCCGCGCGGCACTAGGTCGATACTTGCAAGGTAATGAAGGCTCATTTCTTGATCAATGTGATCATCGAAAAGCGCTTGTAATTCGTCCCACCATTGCTGACGCAGATTCTGAAGGAAGGGGCTGTTCAAATTGAGCAAACCAATGGTGTACAACGCTCGATCTTCGTCTTCTGCAGATAACCGATCTGCAGGCACTATGCGACCATCCGATAGGTAGGCGAAAAAACGACTGCAATCGGGTTGATGGCAGGAGACAAAGCGCTTGATATGGACGGAATCCGATTTTCCGAGGGCATGTCCGCCGAATACCTCTGACGCCCGGCCTTTGAATGCATGTAAATCAGTTTCACTGTCCAAGGCGGAAGCGGCGAGGTTGTCGTAATCAAAAGTACGTTCGGGTTTCTGACTCTTATTTTCGATGTGTTCTATATGAAAGCCTAGTCCGATCTGGTCGGGTCGAACCTCACTGTAGCAACACAGGCTATATTGCTCTTCCAGCAGGTAGGCAAGAACCTGCTGCTTATATCCAAACCCTGACCATCGACTGTCTGCCGTTTTGGCTGATATAGGCGGATTTGTATGTGAGTGGCTCAATTGATACGGGCCGTGACCACGTTTGCGAACAGGCCTCATCTTTTAAGTGCCCTCTGCCGTCTGATGCTGCGCTGTAGGCGTTGGAGTTGGGGATGCTGGTCACTCAATGCTTTTGTAAGCCTTTCCATCAATGCAATTGCAGGCTTTTCGTCATAGCGCCCCTTGTCCACCCATTCGGTAAGTTGCATTAGCTCAGGCTTTTCAATGACCGGTGGCTGTGGATCTACCTGCATTACACCATGCAGAACGCTGCTGCTCGGCTCACCATAGGTCATTGCCAGAGGAGGTGAGGCAACCAGGTTGCCTTGTACATCCTTGCCAATCACTCGAATGTTTTCTCGCCGCACTGTGCTCAAGACTTGAGGGCTGTGTGTGGTGACAATGAATTGCATGGCTGGAAATGCGGCACGCAATGATCCCAGGATTGTCTGTTGCCAATGCGGATGGAGAAACATGTCCACCTCGTCGATTAACGCAATGCCGTGGGTTTTTAAAGGTGCCTGCGCCCCTAAGTGCGGATTCAACTTGCACGCTCGAAAGGCGAGGTCCGCAACCATTGCAATGGCGTTACGCAGGCCGTCGCTAAGCATCTCTACGGGCAAGATGCCTTGTTCAGGATGATGCATGATCAGTTGCTGTTGATGACTCTCGCTGTATTCCAGGCCGTGCCAGCCGGTTGGCGCTTGGATCAAGCGATCAATCGCTTCTTTGATCGACTTGATTATCTCCCCGAAACGAGCACCAAGGTCAGACAGTTGAGCATTACGTTCCAAGGCAACGACCTGAGCCTCTCGATAGCTGCGATAGATCCAGCCATACCAAGCCGTAAAGGTTTTGAAGCTCGACGAATAGGAAAGGCAGTTCAGATAGCCTGACGTTCTGGAATATTCGGATTTGTCGAGCGTGGTTTGGGCGGCTGCCGAAGTGAAACGCCCTTCAAACCAGAGTCGAGAGGTTCCCAAGTAGGTGATCAGCGGTAATACGACTGACTCATCATTGCGTACCTTTTCTTGAAGAGATTTGCTGTATCCCGTCAGTGCTTTAGAACCCGTGTCGCCGAGCGTATTGGTCGATTTTTTCAAGCTTGTGCGTTGTTGCAACCAATGGCTTTGCGGTTTGCCGTGCCCCCACGAGCCGGACGCATCGATAACACTGGGTATTTGGGGCTCCATGTTGCCACTGGTAAGGTGGGCAAGGCGGACATCGTCGATTTGAATTGTCGCGGATTTTCCAGTCTGACTGCCGAGATCAAAGCCTTTCACAAAGGGCCATAAGGCAACCCGTGCAGCGTCCAGAATGGTGGTCTTGCCACCTCCGTTGGAGGCAATCAACACCGTCAGATGAGGGTCGAAATCGATCTCGAATTCTCCAAAGCAGCGGTAATTCTGCACTCGCAGTTTGTCGAGTCTCACGATCGTGTCTCCGATTTCATTGTTTGACCAAGCATTGGGGGCAATCCATTGCATTGCGGGTGGTACAGCATACTAAAGGGAAATGGCGAAAACGCTAAGTAAAGTACGGTGAAGCTACTGCTGTGCTTGAGTATTTGTGGTGCAACCTTCCTTGGTCGTCTGATGAAACTGCCAGCAGTTGGATAGCTGTCCACAACTTTCAAGCTCGCAACTGGACAACCCATCACCGCCTTGTTAGCTTGCGCCGGCCACTTGTTTCAGAGCATGACAAGGGCATGGACTTGATATTGAAGTGCTATCGCTTCTCTAACTTACAAGGATGTCTGTCATGAAAAGCCTGCAAGGGTTGCCTCGACTTATCAGCGCCTCAGTCGGGGCTCCCGGCAAAGCCCGCAACTTGCCCGCCGATGTGCAGTGCATCCAGTATCTGTTCAACCTGATCATTCCCAAGATGGGCTTTGCCTTGCTGGAAAACGGCAAGTGCGATGGCCAGTTGGTGCAGTGCATCAGCCAGTATCAGTTCCGCCATCTCAAATATGCTCATCCCGATGGGGTGATCGACCCCACGGGGCGTACGTTCAACAGCTTGATCGAGGAAGCGGTGAAAGTACCCGTACGGGCCTTCCCGACCATGCGTATTCCGAGCTTTCTCAACGCATTGGGCAATAACAACGTCGATGCGGTGCAAGCCACGGTCAATGTCTACCTGAACCAGGTGCGTGCGGTGATCGAGGCCGAGCGGCGCAACCGCCAATTAATGCTGCAGGCCACCTGCGATGGCGGCACGACGCTGAGCGATACGGACTTCCAGAATGCTGCCAAGCAATTGGGCAACGGCATCTCGGTAAATGTGGTCAAGGCGTTCGCCACCATCGAGTCGGGCGGGAAGGTGGGGTTCGGGCCGGCCAAGCTGCCGATCATCGCTTTCGAAGGTCATCACTTTCGCAAGTACACCAATCATATCTACGACCAGTCGCACCCGCTGCTGTCGTACGTCTACAAGAAAAAAGCCGGGCCGCAGTGGCAGACCAACAACAAGGACCAGGTCAAGGCCTGGGAAACCATGGCCACCGCGTTTGCTCTGGACCAGGAAGCGGCACTGATGTCGGCGTCCTGGGGGATGTTTCAGGTCATGGGGTTCAACTTCGCGTCGTGCGGGTTCAAGACGGTGTTCGAGTTTGCAGCGGCGTTAAAAGTAAACGCCGGTAATCAACTCAAGGCCTACCTCAGTTTTTGCAGCAAGAGCACGGCGCTGATGAGTGCGATGAAAAACAAGGATTTCACGGCCATGGCTCGTAACTATAACGGCGAGGACTACGGCAACTATGACGTGCTGATGAAACAAGCCTACGAAGCCTTTGAAGGGAAGAAATAAGATGATTCGTTTTCTGGCGATGGGAATGCTGTCGTTGTGCGCCGTGGCCCCCGCGTTTGCGGGTTCGGCCGCTTTGCATTCAGGCAAGTACGAAGGGTTGATGCTGGCGGTGACGCCCGCGAATCAGGTTGAAGGCTTTTATTCCGAAGCGATGGGCGAGGGCGTTAGCCGCCGTTGCACCTTCTACCTGCAAGGCAAGCCAGAAGCACTCACCACCTGGCTGGATGCTGCCTACCCTGGGAGTGTGGCAGTGGCGTCCGACGGTGTGGTCCTGACAGTGGAGCAGGGCCGTCAACACCCCGGCTGCATCAACGTGTTGATGCCGGAAATTGCCACGGGGCTGGACCTGACCCGGACCGCCAGCAAAAAGTGGATCGGGCTGGTGACGGTGTCTGCCGACAAGGCTTACCTGCTGAAAACTCCGGGGGCCAAGGCGGTCAAGCGTCCCTATATCGTCAAGGGTGATGTAGTGGGTGTGCTGGCGTTCAAGGATGGCTGGGCGCAGGTGGAGTTTATCAACGCTGACGACCGTTCGTTCACGGGGTGGATCAGCCAGGGCCAGTACGCACGGTTGGTTGCGCCGAAGCCCTGAAAAATATGGCAGGAGGCTTGCCCCAATGTTGTAGGAGCGAGCTTGCTCGCGAAGAACTCACAGGCGCCGCGTTCATTCAGGAAACACGCGTTATCGTTGACGTTTTTCGCGAGCAAGCTCGCTCCTACATTAGGATTAGGGCAAGTCAGCCGAAGGTTTCGCGCAGTAGCCCGGAGAATGCATCCCGTGCCAGATGCCGCTGGGTATCTTTGTGCCAGAACAGCAAGTTGTCTACCGCTGCCAGTTCGTCGAACCGATACGATGCCAGCTGATTGGCCTGCTCATAACGCGCCAGGATGCCCTCCGGCGCCAACGCCACGCCAATCCCCGCGCTGACGCAGCCGATGATCGTGCCCCAGCTGGTATAGCTGGCAATCGCCGGCTTGAAGTCCTGGGGCTTGAGCCAGTGTTCCAGTGCTGCGCGGTAGGGGCAGCCGGGCGGCCACACCAATAGTGTGCGGCCAGCCAGGTCTTCGGGGCTGTGGATGGGCGCGCTGGACGCGCTGGCGATCAGCACCAGGCGTTCGCTGTAGACCACGCTGTGCTCCAGCTTCGCGTGTTTGCCACTGGCGGCCACGAGCGCCACATCCAGACGATGGTGTTGCAGGTCGTCCAGCAGTTGCGCCCAGGCGCCGGTTACCAACTCCAGGCTGACCTCGGGATAACGCCGGTGATACTCCGCCAACAGCGGCGGCAGGCGGCCGCTGGCGCTGGATTCCACCGCGCCGATGCGCAAGGTGCCACGGGGAATCGCGCTGGCATCCACCGCACGCTTGGACTCATCCACCAGCGCCAGGATGCGCTCGCAGTAATCCAGGAAGATCTCACCCGCAGCGCTGATCGCCAGCCCGCGACCGGCGCGGATAAACAGCGGTGTGCCCAACTCGCTTTCCAGCTGCTTGATGCGGGTGGTGATGTTGGACGGCACACAGTGCAGTTGCAGGGCGGCCTGGGCCACGCTGCCGGTTTGCGCCACGGCTCGCACCATTTTCAGTTGGGCCAGTTCCATTGCTCAGTTCCAGTGATTTCAGAAGTCAGAAACGCTTAATTGTCCTACGCCTGGCCCGGGCCAAGACTGACGGCACTCGTTCTTTTATGGATGCCATCGATGAATACCCCGTCACCGCTCAAGCTTACGCTAGTCATTGCCAGCGTCATCCTCTGTTGGGCTTATTCACCCATAGGCGTGCATATGGGGCTGCACAGCTACAGCCCTGGTCAATTGGCGTTGCTGCGTTTCTTGATTGCGTCGCTATTCATGGCGGCTGTGGCCTGGGTAGTCGGCATCGGCCGGCCCCAGGTGCGCGACCTGCCGTGGCTGCTGGTGCTGGGCTTCTTCGGGGTGTTCCTGCACCACACCAGCCTCAATCACGGGCAGCAATGGGTGACGGCGGCAGCGTCGAGTGTGTTGGCACAGTCGGCGCCGCTGTTCAGTGTGTTGATCGCTTTTTTCTGTTTGCAGGAGCGCGTCAGCCTCTGGCGTTGGAGCTGTGTGCTGTTGGGCCTGGTCGGCGTGCTGGTGGTGATCTGGGGCGATCATGGCGTAGGCGATATCGACCCGCGCGGCTTGTTGATCCTGCTGGCGGCCTGCTCATGGAGCGTGTACTTCGCCATCCAGAGGCATTACGCCCATCGCTACAGTCCGTTGACGATGGCGTGCTACATGGTCTGGTCCGGCACCTTGATGCTCTGCGTGAACCTGCCGGGCCTGCCTGCCGCTATCGTGCAGGCGCCGTTGCGGGAGAACCTCGCGGTGCTGGTGCTGGGCATCTTTCCCAGCGCGTTGGCCTATCTGGCCTGGGGTTATGTGCTCAAGCACGTCGAAGTCAGCCGCGCTTCGGTGGCGATGTATCTGATTCCGCCGGTTGCCATGGTGATGGCCGCCACGCTGCTCGGTGAACAGGTGACCCTGCAGGTGATGCTGGGTGCAGTGATCGTGCTGACCAGCGTCGCCGCTATCAGCCTGGAGGGACGCTGGCGCTCAATCGTGCGGCCGGCACACCCGCAGACGCCATCTGGACGGGCAATCAAGCCAGCTTCGTCAGATTAGACGAGCGTGCCGGATGCAATTTCCCCCCTGCTCCGCTAGCATTACCGGCTTCCGCTTCCCAGTTGCGACGGTTTTCGATGAGTTATCAGGTTCTTGCACGTAAATGGCGCCCGACCCATGTGCTCAAGGCTCTGATCAATGCCTTGGACAGCCAGCGGCTGCACCACGCCTATCTGTTCACCGGTACTCGCGGGGTGGGCAAGACCACCATTGCGCGCATCATCGCCAAGTGCCTGAATTGTGAGACCGGCATCACGTCAACGCCTTGCGGCACCTGTTCGGTCTGTCGAGAGATCGACGAAGGGCGTTTCGTCGACCTGATCGAGATCGACGCCGCAAGCCGCACCAAGGTCGAAGACACCCGCGAGCTGCTCGACAACGTGCAGTACGCGCCGAGCCGTGGGCGCTTCAAGGTCTACCTGATCGACGAAGTGCACATGCTGTCCAGCCACTCCTTCAATGCGCTGTTGAAAACCCTGGAAGAGCCGCCGCCCTACGTTAAGTTCATCCTGGCCACCACCGACCCGCAGAAACTTCCTGCAACCATTTTGTCGCGATGCCTGCAGTTTTCGCTGAAGAACATGACGCCCGAGCGCGTGGTCGAGCATTTGACCCATGTGCTGGGTGTCGAGAACGTACCGTTCGAAGACGACGCCCTTTGGTTGCTGGGCCGCGCTGCCGACGGTTCGATGCGCGACGCCATGAGCCTCACCGACCAGGCCATCGCCTTTGGCGAAGGCAAGGTGATGGCTGCCGATGTGCGCGCCATGCTCGGTACCCTGGACCACGGCCAGGTGTTCGACGTGCTGCACGCGCTGATCGAGGGTGACGCCAAGGCATTGCTTGAGGCCGTGCGCCACCTGTCGGAGCAAGGCCCGGACTGGAATGGCGTACTCTCGGAAATCCTCAATGTGCTGCACCGCGTCGCTATCGCCCAGGCCCTGCCGGAAGGCGTGGATAACGGCCATGGCGATCGCGACCGCGTGTTGGCCCTGGCCCAGGCGTTGCCGGCCGAGGATGTGCAGTTTTACTACCAGATGGGCCTGATCGGCCGCCGCGACCTGCCCCTGGCGCCGGACCCGCGGGGGGGCTTTGAAATGGTGATGCTGCGGATGCTGGCGTTCCGGCCGGCGGATTCGGCAGATGCGCCGAGACAGCCGCTAAAGCCAGTGGGGATCAGCCAGGCCACAGTTGATTCCGCCAAACCAGTGGCTGGCGCGGCCGTTGTCGCGCCAGTAGTGGCTGCGCCTGCGCCGGTGGCGCCGGCACCTGAGCCCGAACCTGCGCCGGTTGCAGTGGCCCCTGTGGTTGAGCCCGAGCCAGTTATCGAGCCTGCCCCCGTGGTCGACCTGCCCTGGAACGATCCGGTCGAAGCAGAGGCTGAGCCCGAGCCTGAGCAACAGCCTGCCGTAGAACCCGTACTGGAAACTGCCGGCGAGCAGCCCGAGCTGACGCCGATGCCTGCGCCGACTCCGGACAGCGTGGTGCCGAATGCCCCTGAGTGGGTATCGGCGCCGGTTCCCGAGCCGACGGTAGCCCAGGTCGAGGCCGCTACCCCCGGCATCGATCTGGACGACGAACCGCCGCTGGACGAAGACTACATTGAGCCGGACATGGATTCGGCCTACAGCTACCTGGACGAATTGGCCAGCGAGCATACCGCCGAACCGGCACCCGAGCCCGAAGCCGAACCGGCTGCGGCGCCGGCTACCGGCCTGGCCTTGCAATGGCTGGAATTGTTTCCGAAATTGCCGATCTCCGGCATGACCGGGAGTATCGCCGCCAACTGCACACTGATTTCCATCGAGGGCGACCATTGGCTGCTGCACCTGGACCCGGCCCATAGCGCCTTGTTCAATGCGACCCAGCAGCGTCGGCTCAACGATGCGCTCAACCAGTACCATGGGCGCACGCTGACCATCGCCATCGAACTGATCAAGCCCGAGCAGGAAACCCCGGCCCAGGCCGCGACCCGTCGACGCCTTAACCGTCAACGCGAGGCCGAGGATTCGATCCACGCTGATCCGCTTATCCAACAAATGATGCAACAGTTCGGTGCGGTCGTCCGTCACGATACTATTGAACCTGTCGAAGCCCCGGTGCCCCAAGCGTCATGACTCCGGGCTACTAACTTGATCCACGTACTTTTGAGGTGATTCCCATGATGAAAGGTGGCATGGCCGGCCTGATGAAGCAGGCACAGCAGATGCAGGAAAAAATGGCCAAGATGCAGGAAGAACTGGCCAACGCC
>Ga0308168_1001045_pt1 | contig 27306 bp, 23 predicted proteins | sample PhyCR2_FD_202133 | JGI IMG/M metagenome (GOLD analysis project Ga0308168, IMG submission 202133) | Phyllosphere microbial communities from UC Gill Tract Community Farm, Albany, California, United States - DLSLRC.R2 | ecosystem: Host-associated > Plants > Phyllosphere > Unclassified | place: USA...
GCCCGAGACGGCAGCGCTGGACAGCGAGCTGGCGACCGAGCCGGTATTCGCCGACGAACTCGATCCGGACCTGCTGCCGGTGTTCATGGAAGAAGCCACCGACCTGCTGCCGCAGATCGGCGACGGCCTGCGCCGCTGGCAGCAGAACCCGCTCGACACCGCCGCGGCGCACGGCCTGCTGCGCGCGCTGCACACGGTCAAGGGCAGCGCCCGCATGGCCGGCGCGATGCGCCTGGGCCAGCACACGCACGCGCTGGAAACCCAGATCGAGAACATGCTGCACGCCGGCACCACCAGCGCCGCCGCCTTCGACGAACTGCTGGCCAACTACGACCAGGCGCAGCTGCTGTTCGAGCAGCTGCAGCAGCCGGCTGCCGCGCCCGAGCCGGCGCCGGCAGCGGCGCCCGAGGTCACGGACGCCGGCACGGCCGCGGAACAGGCTGCGGACCAGGCAGCGAATCAGGCCGAGCCTGCACGCACGCCGCTGGTCCGGGTCCGCGCCGATATCCTCGACCGCCTGGTGAACCAGGCCGGCGAAGTGTCGATCACGCGCTCCAAGCTGGAAACCCAGGTCGGCACGCTGAAGACGGCGCTGTCCGACTTCACCGACAACCTGGCGCGCCTGCGCCAGCAGCTGCGCGAAGTCGAGATGCAGGCCGAGTCGCAGATCGCATCGCGCCTGTCGATCGCCGGCGAGCGCGAATTCGATCCGCTCGAATTCGACCGTTTCACGCGCCTGCAGGAACTCACGCGCATGATGGCCGAGAGCGTGAACGACGTCTCGTCCTTCCACGACAGCATGGCGCGCACCGTCGATGCCGCCGTCGAGGACCTGGCCGCACAGTCGCGCCTGACGCGCGAGCTGCAACGCGACCTGATGCGGGCACGCATGGTGCCCTTCGCCAGCCTGTCGGAACGCCTGTTCCGCCTGGCGCGCCAGACCGCCAAGGAAACCGATAAGCGGGTCAACCTGGACATCCGCGGCGGCGCCGTCGAGATCGATCGCAGCGTGCTGGAACGCATGGCCGCGCCGTTCGAACACCTGCTGCGCAACGCCATCGTGCACGGCATCGAGGCGCGCGCCGAGCGTATCGCGGCCGGCAAGGAAGAAACCGGCGAATTGCTGGTGCAGGCCAGCCAGCAGGGCAACGAAGTCGTGATCCGCGTGGCCGACGACGGCGCCGGCCTCGACCTGGCGCGCATCCGCGCCAAGGCCGCGGCCAACGGCCTGCTGGCGGACGGTGAAGTCATTTCCGACCAGGACGCCGCTGAACTGGTGTTCGAGCCCGGCTTCTCGACCGCCGATGCGCTGACCGAACTGGCCGGCCGCGGCGTCGGCATGGACGTGGTGCGCTCGGAAGCGCGCGCGCTGGGCGGCCGGGTCGAGATCGAGACCACGGCCGGCAGCGGCGCCGCCTTCACCATCCACCTGCCGCTGACGCTGGCCGCGACCCAGGTGGTGCTGGTCGCCAGCGGGTCGCGCACCCATGCGCTGCCGGCGGTGCTGGTCGAGCAGCTGCAGCAGGTGCGCGAGAGCGAGCTGGCCGCCGCGCGCGCGCTCGGGTCGCTCAAGGTGCACGGCGAGGACGTGCCGCTGCACTACCTGCCCGAACTGCTGCGCGAACCCGGCGGCGCCGGCGGCCAGCGTTCGTATCCGGTACTGATCCTCAAGAACGGCAATGCGCGCCTGGCGCTGCAGGTCGACGAGGTGCTGGGCAACCGCGAAGTGGTGGTCAAGAACATCGGCCCGCAGTTGGCACGCATGCCCGGCATCGCCGGCGCCACCGTGCTCGGTTCCGGCGAGATCGTGCTGATCCTCGATCCGGTGCTGCTGGCCGTCCAAGGCACGCGCCTGCCGCCAGCCGCCGCACTGGCCGCGGCAAGCGTATCGGCGACGCCGTATCTGCCGGCCGTGATGGTGGTGGACGACTCGCTGACCGTGCGCCGCGTGACCCAGCGCCTGCTGGAGCGCGAGGGCTACCGCGTGCTGCTGGCCAAGGATGGCGTCGATGCGCTCGAGCAGATGCAGGAGACGCGTCCCGACCTGATGCTGGTCGATATCGAAATGCCGCGGATGGACGGCTTCGACCTGACCCGCCACGTGCGCGGCAACGAGGCCACCCATGCCATCCCGATCATCATGATCACCTCGCGCAGCGCGGACAAGCATCGCAACTATGCGATCGACCTGGGTGTGGATGCGTATTTCGGCAAGCCGTTCCAGGAGGATGTGCTGCTGGCGGCGATGGCGGGGTTATTGGGGCGGGCAGCGCCGGCGGTATAAGGCGGCCTGCGGCCCAAGCACGTCGCCCCCGCGCAGGCGGGGGCCCAAGTTCGACGCGTTTCGACAGCGCATGCAGAACTTGGATCCCCGCCTTCGCGGGGGCGACGTTTACAGGTGCGTACTGACGTTCAAGCGCTAGCTGTCTTCTTCCTGCTCCTGCTTCAACACACGAAACCGTGCCAGCGTCCTCGCCCGCGCCTGTTCATGGTCCACCACAGGCAAGGGATAATCCCGCCCCAGCACTACCCCCGCCTTGTCCAGCAGCGCCGCCTTGGCCAGCCACGGCGCATGGATCGCCGCCCCCTCCAGCCCGGCCAGCTGCGGCAGGTACTGCCTGATAAATGCCCCCTCGGCATCGAAGCGGCGCGACTGCGTCACCGGGTTGAAGATGCGGAACCACGGCTGCGCATCGCAGCCGGTCGACGCCGCCCATTGCCAGCCGCCGTTGTTCGAGGACAGTTCGTAGTCGTTCAGCTGGCGCGCGAAATAACGCTCGCCGCGGCGCCAGTCGATGCCGAGGTCCTTCGTCAGGAAGCTGGCCGTCACCATGCGCAGGCGGTTGTGCATGAAGCCGGTGCGGTTCAGCTGCAGCATGGCGGCGTCGACCAGCGGATAGCCGGTGCGGCCCTCGCACCAGGCCGCGAACAGGGCGTCGGCCTGCGGGCCTTCGTCCCAGCGCACGGCATCGAAGGCCAGCTTGAACGACTGCGTCGTCACGCGCGGATTGCGCGCCAGGATCATCATGTAGAACTCGCGCCAGATGAGTTCCGAGAGCCACACCGGCGCCCCGGGGCCGCCGCTGCCGTCCTCGATACGCGCGCGCAGCATGCACACCAGGGCGCGGATCGACAGCGTGCCGAAGCGTAGGTGCACCGACAGGCGCGAGGTGGCGTCGCGTGCAGGGAAGTCGCGCTCGGTGTCGTAGCGCGCCAGGCGATCGGCAAAGGCGGCCAGCGTGCGTTCGGCGCCGCCCATGCCGGGTGCATCGATCGGCGTGGCGCCGGGCCGGAAGCCCAGGTCTGCCAGCGAAGGCAGCGCGTGATGGGCGGGGCGCGGCGCCAGCGCGGTCAGGTGCGGCAGGGTCGCGAACGGCGCCAGCGCCTCGGGCTGGGCGGCCAGGCGCTTGAGCCAGGCATTTTTATAGGGTGTGAACACGGAGTAGGGGCCGCCCGCCAGCGTCAGCACCTCGTCCTTTTCGAAGATCACCTGGTCCTTGAAGGTCTGCAGGCTGCGGCCGGCCTGGCGCAGCACGTCGGCCACGGCGCGGTCGCGCGCGATCGCCTGCGGTTCGTAATCGTGGTTGGCGTACACCGATTCCACATCGAGCTCGGCAGCAAGCGCGGCGATCTCCTGCGCGGCGCGCCCGCGCCGCACGATGAGGTAACCTCCGGATGCGCGCAGGCGGTCGTCGAGTTCACGCACGCTGTCGTAGATAAATTGCACGCGCCGGTCGTCGGCCGGCAAGCCGTCCAGGAGGTCGGTATCGAAAACGAACACGCCCACCACCCGGCGCCTGGAGAGCAGGGCGTGATGCAGTGCGGCGTGGTCGTCCAGGCGCAGGTCGCGCCGGAACCAGACCAATGAATTTCTCATAGTCATCTTCTGTGTTCGGATTTATGTGCAGGGCATTTTACTGTCTACCATTACTCAAGAGTAATGACTGGAAATGCAGCTTCCAAAGGCTGCGTCTGGAAATCAGTGTAAACTAGCGAAAAGCCCAAGCTTGAAGTGTGCATACTGCGGTAAAAGGAGGTTCTGGAAGCCGTCGACGTCAGTGCATGCGCAGCGGGTTTTCAGCATTTCCGAAAGAGGCTTTGCAACCGTCGCGTGCATGGTAAACCGCCAGTGCGACGCGCAGCAGGTTTCAGAGCGTCTGAATACAGAGAGTGAGCCAACAGAGAGTATGAGCATGAAAAAAAGTAAGGTCGGCAACCCTCTTATCATGCCTGGCTTGTCCCAGGAAAGCACAGGCACGCTTCAGCCGGAGGTCAAGCAGCCCGAGTTGAACCTGGCTAATCATTTCCTGATCGCCATGCCGTCGATGAGCGATCCGATCTTCGGCGGCACCGTCGTCTATATTTGCGAACATAACGACAAGGGCGTGCTCGGCGTCGTCATCAACAAGCCCACCGACATGACGATGGAGGTCCTGTTCGACCGCATCGACCTGAAGGTCGCCGACGGGCTGCGCGAGAGCGTGGTCGACGAGCCGATCATGTTCGGCGGCCCGGTGCAGGACGACCGCGGCTTCGTGCTGCATTCGCCGTCCGGCCGCTACTCGTCGTCGCTGAACGTCACGCCCGACGTTGCCTTCACCACCTCGATCGACGTGCTCGAAGCCGTCGCCAACGGCAGCGGTCCGCAGCGCATGCTGGTCTCGATCGGCTATGCCGGCTGGAGCCCGGGGCAGCTGGAAGAGGAAATCGCGCGCAACGGCTGGCTGACCGTCGGCGCCGACGCCCACGTGCTGTTCGACCTGCCGATCGAGGAACGCTACAACGCCGCCATCAAGCTGCTGGGCATCGATCCGTTCATGCTGGCCTCCGAGGCCGGCCATGCTTGAGGGAGTCGTGTCCCGGTAATGGTAGATATCGTTCTAGGCTTCGACTTCGGCATCAAGCGCATCGGTATTGCCATGGGCAATACCCTCACCGGACAGGCGCAGCCCCTGTCCGTGATCAAGGCCATCGACAATGCGACGCGCTTCAAGGTCATCGGTGAGCTCATCGAACAATGGCGCCCGGCGCGTCTGGTGGTCGGCGAGCCGCGCCATCCGGACGGCGCCGAGCACGACATGACCCTGCGTGCGCGCCGCTTCGCCAATCAACTGCACGGCCGTTTCGACCTGCCTGTCGAGCTGGTCGACGAACGCTATTCGTCGGCCGTGATCCAGGCCAAACGTGGCGAGATCATCGACGCCAAGGCCGCCGCCATCATTTTGCAACAGTACTTTGACGACCATGTCCAATCCAACTTCTCACGCTGACGCGTTCGATGCCGAGGCGCTGTACCGCGCCCTGCTCGACGCGGTCCGCGCCGGCCTGGCCGGCGTGTCCGATGCCGCCATCGTCGGCATCCATTCCGGCGGTGCCTGGCTGGCCGAGCGCCTGGCAGCCGACCTCGGCCTGGAAAAACGCCTCGGCTTCATCGACGTCTCGTTCTACCGCGACGACTATGCCAAGAAAGGCCTGCACCCGGACGTGAAGCCGACCCGCATCGACTTCAACGTCGACGGCGCCACCATCCTGCTGGTCGACGACGTGCTGTACACCGGCCGTACCGTGCGCGCGGCGATCAACGTGCTGTTCGACTACGGCCGCCCGCAGCGCATCATGCTCGGTGCATTGGCCGACCGTGGGGGCCGCGAACTCCCGGTCGCCGCCGATTTCGTCGGCGCCCGCGCGCAGTTGGCCGCCGGCCAGTCGCTGTCGCTGGCGCGCGACACCCAGGGTCAACTCTCGCTCACGATCGAAGACGACAATGCCGATTCTGCACAATAACCCGCAACTGAACAAGAATGGCGAGCTGCAGCACCTGCTCACCATCGAAGGCCTGCCCAAGGCCATCATCAACCACATCCTCGACACCGCCTCGAGCTTCGTGAGCATTTCCGACCGCGAGGTCAAGAAGGTGCCGCTGATGCGCGGGAAGAGCGTGTTCAACCTGTTCTTCGAGAACTCGACGCGCACCCGCACCACCTTCGAGATCGCTTCCAAGCGCCTGTCGGCCGACGTCATCAACCTGAACATCCAGGCTTCGTCGACCTCGAAGGGTGAGTCGCTGCTGGACACCATCGACAACCTGGCGGCCATGCACGCCGACATGTTCGTGGTGCGCCACGCGCAGTCGGGCGCGCCCTACCTGATCGCCAAGCACCTGAACGACACCAAGCAGAACCACGTGCACGTGGTGAACGCCGGCGACGGGCGCCATGCGCACCCGACCCAGGGCCTGCTCGACATGTACACCATCCGGCACTATAAAAAGGACTTCACCAACCTGCGCGTGGCCATCGTCGGCGACATCCTGCACAGCCGCGTGGCGCGCTCTGACATCCATGCGCTGACCACGCTGGGCGTGCCGGAAGTGCGCGCGATCGCCCCGCACACGCTGCTGCCGGGCGGCCTGGAACAGATGGGCGTGCGGGTGTTCACCGACATCAACGAAGGCCTGAAGGACGTCGACGTGATCATCATGCTGCGCCTGCAGAACGAGCGCATGACGGGCGCGCTGCTGCCGTCGGCGCAGGAATACTTCAAGAGCTACGGCCTGACGCCGGAGCGGCTGGCGCTGGCCAGGCCGGATGCGATCGTGATGCACCCGGGGCCGATGAACCGCGGCGTCGAGATCGACTCGCAGGTGGCGGACGGGTCGCAGGCGGTGATCCTGCCGCAGGTGACTTTCGGTATCGCCACCCGGATGGCGGTGATGAGCATTCTGGCAGGCGGACATTCCTGAGATGAGCATGAATTTACACATCAAGAACGGCCGCGTGATCGACCCGGCCAACGGCATCGACGCGGTGCAGGACCTGTACATCGGCGACGGGAAAGTGGTGGCTGTCGGCAGTGCGCCGGACGGCTTCACGGCCGCGCGCACCATCGACGCCGCCGGCCTGGTGGTCGCGCCCGGCCTGGTCGACCTGTCGGCGCGCCTGCGCGAACCGGGCTACGAATACAAGGCCACGCTGGAATCGGAAATGCGCGCCGCGATGCAGGGCGGCGTGACCACGCTGGTGTGCCCGCCCGACACCGATCCGGTGCTGGATGAACCGGGCCTGGTGGAAATGCTGAAGCACCGCGCGCGCAACCTGAACCAGGCCAACGTGCACCCGCTGGGCGCCCTGACGATGGGCCTGAAGGGCACCGCGCTGACCGAAATGGCCGAGCTGACCGAAGCCGGCTGCATCGGCTTTGCCCAGGCCGAGCATCCGATTGAAGACACCACCGTGCTGCTGCGCGCCATGCAGTATGCGAAAACCTTCGGCTACACGGTCTGGCTGCGTCCGCAGGACCCGCACATCGGCCGCGGCGGCGTGGCCCACAGCGGCCCGCTGGCCTCGCGCCTGGGCCTGTCCGGCGTGCCGGTGATGTCCGAGACCATCGCCCTGCACACGATCTTCGAACTGGTGCGCGCCAGCGGCGCGCGCGTGCACCTGTGCCGCATCTCGTCCGCCGCTGCGCTGGACCTGATCCGTGCCGCCAAGAAGGAAGGCCTGCCGGTCACCTGCGACGTCGGCGTGCACCACTTGCACATGATCGACGCCGACATCGGCTTCTTCGACGCCAATGCGCGCTTCACGCCGCCGCTGCGCAGCCAGCGCGACCGCGAAGCGATCCGCGCGGCGGTGCTGGACGGTACCGTGGACGCCGTGTGCTCGGACCACACCCCAGTCGACGACGACGAAAAGCTGCTGCCGTTCGCCGAAGCCTCGCCCGGTGCCACCGGCCTCGAACTGCTGCTGGCGCTGATGCTGAAGTGGGCGCACGAGCAGGGTGGCGATGCTGCGCTGTCGCGCGCGATCGCGCGCATCACCATCGACGCGGCGCGTACCGCGGGCCTGGGTGCCGGCACCCTGTCGGTCGGCGCGCCGGCCGACGTGGTGCTGTTCGATCCGGACGCGCGCTGGACCGTGGCCGCATCGAGCCTGGCCAGCCAGGGCAAGCACACGCCTTTCCTCGGCTACGAACTGGCGGGGCAGGTACGGGCGACCGTGGTGGCCGGCCAGGTGGCGTACGAACGCCGGCCCGCCTGAAACATTCGGCGGTAAAATCGGACACGCCGCGGCCTGCGCGGCGTGTCCCGCATCGTTCACTACCTTGACTATCCAGCTTGGATGGCGCCTGGCGCGCCTCGTCTTTCACCTGCTGCGGGGCCTGGCCACCTGCGCCCTGGTGTTCCCGTGGGCAGGCGCGCGCCTGCGCGAGCGCCTCGTGCGGCGCTGGTCGGCGCGCCTGCTGGCGATCTGCCGCGTGCGCGTCGAGCACATGGCGGGCGCCGCGCCTTTGACCCACGCGCTGATCGTGTCGAACCACATTTCCTGGCTCGACATCTTCGTCATCAATGCCCTGCATCCCTGCCGCTTCGTGGCCAAGGCCGAGATCCGCGCCTGGCCGGTGCTCGGCTGGCTGGTGGCGCAGGCCGGCACCGTCTTCATCGCGCGCGGCAACCGGAGAGATTTGCGCCACATCTTCAAGGGCCTGGTCGACGCGCTTGGCCAGGGCCAGCGCGTCGCCTTCTTCCCCGAAGGGACCACCGCCAGCCAGGGGCAGCTGCTGCCCTTCCACGCCAACCTGCTGGAAGCGGCGATCGACGCCCGGGTGCCGGTGCAGCCGTACGCGCTGGCCTACGTCGACGCGCGCGGCGGCTGGCATGCGGCGGTCGACTATACCGGCGAGACGACCTTCGTCGACAGCATCCTGCGCATCCTGCAGGGCGAGCCGGTGGTGGCGCGGCTGGGCTGCCTGGCGCCGATCGCGTCGGAGGGCGCGCATCGGCGCGAACTGGGGGCGCAGGCGCGCGAGGCGATTGCGCAGGCGCTGGGGGCGGTGGAGGTGGAATAAACGCCTGTTGTGGCCTGCGCTCCAGCACGTCGCCCCTGCGAGGGCAGGGGTCCAAGTTCTGCCAGTGCTACCGATACGCCAGCAACTTAGAGCACCTAACAAAACCTCCATGGCTGCGTTGCATCGTCTCGCCGTACATTCGTACTGTCTTCGACGCTGCGCCTTGCCCTGAAGGTTTTGTTAGGTGCTCTTAGGCCCCTGCCTTCGCAGGGGCGACGTTTCAAAGTGACGGGATTGCCGCTACTGCTTGCCGCTGTGCGGCCTGTATTCCGGACAATCCACCTGCAGCAGCGAGCGATCGTCCAGGCACACCGCCGTCAGTTTCCCGCCCCACACGCAGCCGCTGTCCAGGCCGACCAGGTTCGGCCGCAGCACCACGCCCATTGCCGACCAGTGGCCGAACACCACGGTGACGTCGGCCGTTTTACGTTCCGGCAGGTCGAACCAGGGCTGCAGGTCCGAGCCTTCCGGCCCCTTGTCGCTTTCCTTGTGCTCGAAGTCCATGCGCCCGTCCGGCCAGCACAGGCGCATGCGCGTCAGCGCGTTGACGATGCAGCGCAGGCGCTCGATGCCCTGCAGGCTGTCGTCCCAGCGGTCGGGGTGGTTGCCGTACATCTGGCGCAGGAAGTCGACCCAGCCGTCGCCGCGCAGCACGGCCTCGACTTCGCCCGCCAGCGCCATCGTCTGGGCCGCGCTCCATTGCGGCGGCACGCCGGCATGGACCAATAGGAACCTCTCCCGGCAGTCGGGAGTCGCGTCTGGCGCGCCTGACGAGCCTGGGCGGCGTTGCTCGTCGTCGCATGGATCACCATGCTTCCTCCTCGCGCCTTGCCCAGACTCGTCAGGCATCGCCATCCGCTTCCCCCCGACCGCCGGGAGAGGTTCCTGGTGGGCATCCACGAACATCGCCATCGGCCGCCGGCGCAGCCAGGCGATTAGTTCGTCGAGCTCGGGCGCGGCCAGAATCTCGTCCAGGGTGTCCGAGCGGCTCGCCTTGCGCACGCCGGCAGCCACTGCCAGCAGGTGCAGGTCGTGATTGCCGAGCAGGGCGTCGATGCGGCCCTCGCTCGCTTCCGACAAGGCTTTCATGCGGCGTAGCGCAGCCAGCGACTGCGGGCCGCGGTTGATCAAATCCCCGACAAAAAGGATACGTGCTTGTTCCGGCGATGTCGCATCGCCGGCAATCCGGTCCAGCAAGAGGCCGGCTTCGTGGGCGCAACCCTGCAGGTCGCCAATGACATAGGTTCTCATGGCTGGATACTAAATGATTCGGCCCGTGCGTGCAGCCATGGATTATCCCGATCTTGCTCAATCGGGGCAGGGCAGGGCGCGCGTAAACTCCTCGGTTCCGGCCTTGACGCCGATTCGGCGCGATGCATTGCCTTGCGGGTAATTAAATAATAAATGTTTTCATTTCTCGTCAGCTTTGTCGTGTCCGCATTGTTGACCTTGCTGGTCATCCGGCATTCCAAATTGCACGGTCCGGCACTCGACAGCAATTTCAGCGGCGTCCAGAAAGTGCACGCCCATGCGGTCGCGCGTATCGGCGGACTCCCGATATTCCTCGCCGTGACCTTTAGTGCGGCGATTTCGGCCTGGCGCGTTCCCGATCTCGGCTATTGGCTGCTGGCACTGCTGGTATGCGCGTCGATTGCATTTGTGGGCGGCATTGTCGAAGACTATACGGGAAAAGTGAGGGCATCGCGGCGCCTGGTATTAACCATGCTGGCGGCCCTGCTCGGGTATCTGGTACTGGATGCGAAAATCGCCCGCCTCGACATGCCGTTCTCGAGCTGGCCGCTCGATTCGCTGTGGATCGTATTGCCGCTGACGGTAATGGCAGTGGCCGGGATCGCGAATGCGGTGAATATCATCGACGGCTTCAACGGCCTGGCCAGCGTGGTGACGATCTTCATGCTGGTGTCGCTCGCCTATGTCGGCTGGCAGGTGGGCGACATGTTCATTCTGGTGTCGGCATTGACGGTGGCGGGGGCGACCGCCGGTTTCCTGGTCTGGAATTATCCGGTCGGCCTGATTTTCCTGGGCGATGGCGGCGCCTACTTCATCGGCTTCATGCTGGGCGAGCTGGCGCTGCTGCTGGTGATGCGCAATCCGCAGGTGTCCACCTGGTATGCGGCATTGCTGCTGATATATCCCGCTTTTGAAACAATATTTTCCGCTTATCGCCGAATGTTTGTAAGAGGAAAATCTCCGGCAGTCCCCGATGGAATACATCTGCATAGCCTGATTTTTCGGCGGATTGTGCAATGGACTGTTGGTCCAAAAGAAGCGCGCGCACTGCTGAAACGGAATGCGCGTACCTCGCCTTACCTGTGGCTGTTTTCGCTTACTGCGGTTATACCGGCAACGGTGTTCTGGAGGAATACAGAAGTTTTGATATTCTTCAGTTTGTTGTTCATTATCAGCTACGTCTGGTTGTATGCGCGTATCGTTCGATTCAAGTCGCCACGCTGGCTCATTTGGAACAAAAAAACTGATTAAACATCGAAGTTGTAGTATATTGCGACAATTGGTGATAATTCGATGAATTCGGTTCAACTCTACTTATAAGGAACGACGATGGATCTGTCTAATATGTCCTTGGGCGATTTGCGTAACCTGCAGGAGCAGATCAAGAAGGAAATGAAAACCCGCGAGCAGCAGGAAGTGCAAAAGGCACGCGAACAGATCCTGGCGATCGCACAAAGCGTCGGCATGTCGCCGAAAGACCTGATCAGCACCGCCGGCCGCAGCGCAAAAGCGACGGCGAACCCGGGTTCGGTCGCGGTCCGTTTCCGCAATCCAGACGATGCTTCGCAACAGTGGACCGGCCGTGGCCGCCAGCCGAAGTGGGTCAAGGAATGGGTCGAAGGCGGTAAATCGCTGGATAAACTGCGCGTCTGAATCTGATTCGTTGTTTAACGGGAGTGTTTCCAGTGGTGGGAATACTCCCGCGTATTTGCGGATATTCCTACGCCGCGATTTCTTTCCATTCTGCAGTCCATTATTCTCCCCCCGCGCATTCGCGTATCTTCCCCCCGCACACGGCTCGGATTCCCATCGTTCCGGCTTGCCGCTACAATATCGTCTTTTGTCTCTTGTTCAACACAAGGTAACCCATGGTCCCTCTCTCGAAAACGATTTTCAAGGCTTATGATATTCGTGGTGTCATCGGCAGCACGCTGGACGAGGGTATCGCCCGCAAGATCGGCCAGGCGTTCGGCGCCGCCGCGCTGGCGAAGGGAGAGCGCAAGGTCGTCATCGGCCGCGACGGCCGCCTGTCCGGGCCGGGCCTGGCCAAGGCGCTGGCCGAGGGACTGCAGGCCGCCGGCGTCGACGTGATCGACCTGGGCATGGTCGCCACCCCGATGGTCTACTTCGGCACCAACGTGCTGGATGCGCATTCGGGCATCATGGTTACCGGCAGCCACAACCCGCCGGACTATAACGGTTTCAAGATGGTGCTGGCCGGCGAGGCGATCTACGGCGATGCGATCCAGGGCCTGTACGGGGCGATCGAGCGCGACGATTTCACGCCAGCCGCCAGCGCGGGCGCCTATTCGACCCACGACATCCGCGACGCCTACATCCAGCGCATCGCCGGCGACGTCAAGATCGCGCGGCCGATCAAGATCGCGGTCGATGCCGGCAATGGCGTGGCCGGCGCCTTCGCGGGCGACCTGTTCCGCGCGATGGGCTGCGAGGTGATCGAGATGTTCTGCGAAGTCGACGGCCACTTCCCGAACCACCACCCGGATCCGGCGCACCCGGAAAACCTGCAGGACCTGATCGAGAAGCTCAAGACCTCGGACGCCGAGCTTGGCCTCGCCTTCGACGGCGACGGCGACCGCCTGGGCGTGGTCACCAAGGATGGCCAGATCATCTTCCCGGACCGCCAGATGATGCTGTTCGCAGCCGACGTCCTGTCGCGCAACCCGGGCGCCGAGATCCTGTACGACGTCAAGTGCACGCGCCACCTCGGCCCGTGGATCGCCGAGCACGGCGGCCGCCCGCTGATGTGGAAGACCGGCCACTCGCTGGTCAAGGCCAAGCTGAAGGAAACCGGTGCCCCGCTGGGCGGCGAGATGAGCGGCCACATTTTCTGGAAGGACCGCTGGTTCGGCTTCGACGACGGCCTGTACACCGGCGCGCGCCTGCTCGAGATCCTGACCCGCGAAGCCGATCCGTCAGCCCTGCTGAACGGCCTGCCGCAGGCGTCCAGCACCCCGGAACTGCACCTGCACCTGCAGGAAGGCGAGAACTTCGAGCTGATCGACAAACTGCGCGCCAACGCCGAATTCCCGGGCGCCGAGCGCGTGGTCGACATCGACGGCCTGCGCGTCGAGTATGCGGACGGCTTCGGCCTGGCGCGCGGTTCCAACACCACGCCGGTGGTGGTGCTGCGTTTCGAAGGCGAGAATCCGGAAGCGCTGGACCGCATCCAGAAAGAATTCGCACGCGTGATCCTGGCCGCCAAGCCGGATGCCCACCTGCCGTTCTGAAGCCGCGCTCCGGCCTGCCGATAAGGACGCATTGAAGATGACGCATTGAAGATGAAGATCCTGCTGGTCCGGGTATCGTCGCTCGGCGACGTGCTGCATAACCTGCCGCTGGTGGCAGACATCCTGCGCCACCACCCGGGCGCCCAGGTCGACTGGGTGGTAGAAGAGGGCTACGTCAGCCTGGTGCGCCTGAACCCGATGGTGCGCAAGGTCATTCCGTTCGCCTTGCGGCGCTGGAAAAAGGGACTCGGCGACGCGGCCGTGCGCGCCGAGCTGCGCGGCTTTTTCCGCGACCTGCGGGCCGAACAGTACGACTATGTGTTCGATACCCAGGGTCTGATCAAGACCGGCATCATCATGGCCGCGGCGCGCGTACGGCCCGGCGGGCAGAAGATCGGCCTGGCCAACGGCACCGAGGATTCCGGCTACGAAGGCATCTCGCGCGTGTTCCACACCCGCAGTATCGCGGTCGAGCCGCGTACCCACGCGGTCGCGCGCGGGCGCCAGGTGGTGGCCGCCGCGCTCGGCTATACGGTCGATTCTCCCCCCGATTTCGGCCTTGCGCGGCCCGGCTTCCCGCCGCCCACCGGCACGCGGCCGGACTGGATGCCGGCCGGCGACTACGCGGTTTTCTTCCACGGCACCGCGCGCGATGCCAAGAAGTGGGCGTCCGCTCACTGGATTGCGCTGGGCCGGGCATTGGCGCCGCTGCCCATCCTGCTGCCCTGGGGTTCGCCGCGTGAACAGCAGGAAGCCGAGGCACTGGCCGCGGCCCTGCCGAACGCGCGCGTGCTGCCGAAGCTGTCGATGATGGATGCGGTGGAACTGGCGCGCCACGCCGCGCTGGCGGTCGGCGTCGATACCGGGCTGACCCACATCGCCGCCGCTTTTGTCCGCCCAACGGTCGAGATTTATTGCGATTCGCCGCGCTGGAAGACCGAGGGCAACTGGTCGCCGCGCATCGTCAACCTCGGCGATACCGGCGCGCCGCCGACGGTCGAGCAGGTCGTGGCCGCGGCGCGCGGATTATTGCGACAGGTTTGAGATGCACTTTTTCTACGCTCTTTTGTATTCGATTCTCTGGTGGCTGGCGCTGCCGCTGGTGCTGGGCCGCCTGTGGTGGCGCGGGCGCAAGGAACCGGGCTACCGCCTGCACCTGGGCGAACGCCTCGGCTTCTATGGACGCAGGCCCAAGCATGGCGCAAGCGCGCGCCTGACGATCATGGTGCACGCGGTGTCGGTCGGCGAGACCCGCGCCGCCGAGCCGCTGGTCGAGATGCTGCTGGCGCGCTGGCCCGACTGCCGCATCCTGTTGACCCACATGACGCCGACCGGGCGTGCCACCGGCGAGGCGCTGTTCAAGAAGCATGGGCGCGTCATCCAGTCCTACCTGCCCTACGATACCGGCTTCATGGTCGGCCGTTTCCTGCACCACTACACGCCGAAGATCTGCGTCCTGATGGAGACCGAGGTGTGGCCGAACCTGATCGCGGCCTGCGGTGCCTACGGCATCCCGGTGGCGCTGGTGAATGCGCGCCTGTCGGCGCGTTCGCTCGAGCGCGGCCGGCGCTTTGGCGGCCTGATGATGGAAGCGGCGCGCGGGATCACGCTGGTGGCGGCCCAGACCGAGGCCGACGCCGCGCGCATCCGCTCCCTCGGCGCCCCCGATGTCGCCGTCACCGGCAGCATCAAGTTCGACGTGGTGCCGCCACAAGCCGCGCTGCAGACCGGCGCCGTGCTGCGCGCGCGCTTCGCCGGCCGTCCGGTACTGCTGTGCGCCTCCACCCGCGAAGGCGAGGAAGCGCTGATCCTGGACGCCTTCCTGCGCACGGCGCGCCCCCAGGGCATGCTGCTCCTGCTGGTGCCGCGCCATCCGCAGCGCTTCGACGACGTGGCGCGCCTGGTGGAAGAACGCGGATTGCGGCTGGCACGCCGCTCCAGCCTGCCGGACCGGGTCGAGGCAGACGTGCTGCTCGGCGACTCGATGGGCGAGATGTTCGCCTATTACGCGGCCTGCGACTGCGCCTACATCGGCGGCAGCCTGCTGCCGCTGGGCGGCCAGAACCTGATCGAAGCCTGCGCCCTCGGCAAGCCGGTGCTGGTCGGCCAGCACACCTTCAACTTCCTGCAGGCGACCGAGGAAGCGGTGGCCGTCGGCGGCGCGCTGCGCGTGGCGGATGCCGATGCCTTGCTGCGCGAAGCCGCCGATCTGCTGCGGGACGATGCGCGCCGTGCCGCCATGGGGACCCGCGCACTGTCTTTCGCAGCAAAACATCGTGGCGCAACGGCGCGCACTGTTGAACTCTTGCAACGATTTATTGACTAGCTTTTGCTACCATACCCTTTAGTATAAAGAACGAAAGGGGATGGACATGTTGTGGTCTCATCGCACGCGAGGGGGCGCCGAAGCCGACGCCGTGCTCATGGAACACCCGCACGCCGCCGATCTCGGCGCCGATGCGATGCCGGCGGCGGCGATACCGGTCGTGCATGCGCCGGCAGCTTCCCAGGAAATGCATTTCTGGGTCCGTTATACCCTGTTCGAATACCTGGGTTTCATGTGGGAGCACGGCGGTTACCTGATCCGCCGCCGCCACATCCGCTGGCCGCTCGGCTTCTACCTGCGCACCAAGAGCACGCTGTCGGCGGCGCTGCACTTCATCCTGCTGCGCCGCGGGCGCCGCACCTACGAATTCGCGATCGACCAGCACGGCATCGTGCGCACCAGCGACACCGGCGTGTCGCTGATCGACTGGAACGACGTGAGTCGCATCCGCACCTATTCCAAGGGCTTCATGATGGTGCTCAAGCGCGGCACGCTGCCGATCCCGTTCCGCTGCCTGAGCGGGGCCGAGGTCGAAGCCATGAAAGTCATCGCCGCGGCGCGCGCCGCCGGCGAACTGCAGTTCCGCGGCGCCGCCTGATCCGCGCGGATCAGGCGCTCACTCCTCCGGAAACAACACCGGCATCTCGACCGACCGCTTCTTGAGCGCCGCCTTGGCGCCGTCGTAATCCGGGAACACCTCGCCGACCACGGCCCAGAAACGCGGGCTGTGGTTCATTTCGCGCAGGTGCGCCAGTTCGTGCACCACCACGTAGTCGAGCAGCGCCAGCGGGTAGTGCACCAGCTTCCAGTTCAGGCGGATGTTGCCGGCCACCGTGCACGACCCCCAGCGGGTACCGGCCGAGGAAATCGCATACGCGTTGTAGGTGACGCCCACGCGCGGCGCGTACAGGTCGAGGCGTTCGCCGAACAGGCGCCGCGCCTCGTCCTGGAACCAGCGCTTGACGCGTTCGCGCAACTGCCATTCGGACAGGCCGGTCGTCACGCCGAGGCTCAGGGTGCGCGCCTCGGCATCGAACACGCAGTGGCTGCGCGCCGCTCCCTGCAGGCGCAGGGTGATGTCGCCGCCCAGGTAGGGCAGCCGGGCGCCGTCGACCCATTCCACCGCCGCGCGTTGGGCGCGCATGACGCGCCGTTCACCACGCTCGAACAGCTTGGTCAGGATCCAGCCCTGCTTGGCGCGGATCGCGCTCTCGATGTCGGCATGGCTGGAACGCCGCGGCGAGGTCACGCGCAGGCCGTCGTCGTCGATCATGAAGCCGTGCGAGCGGCGCGCCGAGCGGCGCAGCGCGTAGTGGACGGTGTGGGAGCCGAGCTGGATCTTTTGCAGCGGCGGGTCGTTCGGGCCGACCGGCGGCGCCGGCAGGGTGCGCGTCGGCGTGGGCGGCGCCTTGAACAGCGGCGCCGGGGAAGGTGGTAGCTTGCTTGCCGCCGGCGGGGCCGGCGACTTGAGGGCCGCGAACATGTCCTGGAACATTTCCAGCTGTTGCGCGTCTTTCTGCGGGGAGGTCATGGCGGGCTGCGATGAAGATGGTGCTTTGGTCCGCGCGCCCAATTCGTTCAGGTACCTTTGTAGGCGTGGGGCGAAATGACGCGCATTTCCGATTCTATCCAATTTTCGACCTCTTGCATCAGGCTGTCGGGAGTGTGGTTTTCAGGCGATATCGGTTTGCCAATCGAGACGGTGACCAGGCCCGGACGTTTGATGAACGAGCCCTTCGGCCAGCACTCACCTGAATTATGCGCGATCGGCACGACAGTTGCACCTGTCGCGATGGCCAGGCGCGTGCCGCCGCTCTTGTAGGTGCCTTTCTCGCCGACCGGGATGCGGGTCCCTTCCGGGAACATGATGATCCACTGGCCGTCGGCCAGGCGCCGCTTGCCATGCCGGACCACGTCGGCGAAGGCGCGCTTGCCGCGCTTGCGGTCGATCGGGATCATGCGCAGCAGCGCCATGGCCCACCCGAAAAACGGGATGTAGAGGATTTCCTTCTTGAAGACGAACACCAGCGGGTGCGTCATGTTCGGCAGCAGGAAGATGGTTTCCCACGCCGACTGGTGCTTCGACAGCAGGACGGTCGGGCCCGACGGCAGGTTGTCGTAGCCCTTGAACTGGTAGCGGATGCCGCAGATGACGCGCGCGCACCAGATGATGAAGACGTTCCAGCGCGAGGTCACCCAGAAGCGCTTGTTGTAAGGGAGCGGCGCGGCGAGGAAGCACACGCAGGCCCAGACGACGGTGGCGGCCACCATGATGATCGTGAATAGCAAAGAGCGCAAAAACAGGGTGGCGGTACGCAAGAACGGTCTCCGACAGAGGGTGATTCAGCCGGCCTGGCTGGCCGTGGGGGATTTCAGGAACGCGGCAACCATCGCGGCGAGGTCGGGGAAGACCTGCGTCCCGGGTGGCAGGCCGCCGGTCTCCAGCGTTTTTTCGCCCTTGCCCGTCAACACCAGGTAGGGCAGGCAGCCGCTGATGAAGCCGGCCTGCAGGTCGCGCAGCGAGTCGCCGACGGTCGGCACGCCTTTCAGGCCGACCTTGAAGCGCTTGCTGATCTCCTCGAACATCCCGGCCTTGGGCTTGCGGCAGTCGCAGTTGTCGATCGCCGCGTGCGGGCAGAAGAAGATGGCGTCGATGTCGGCGCCGACCAGCTGCGCCGCCCCATGCATCTTCTGGTGGATCGCGTTCAGCGTCGTCATGTCGAACAGTTCGCGCGCGATGCCCGACTGGTTCGAGGCGATGACGACGCGGTAGCCGGCCTGGTTCAGGCGTGCGATCGCCTCGAGCGATCCCGGGATCGGAATCCACTCGGCCGGCGACTTGATGAAATCGGGGGAGTCCTGGTTGATGACCCCATCCCGGTCGAGGATGATCAGCTTCATGGCGCGTCCCGGCTTATGCCGCCAGCTTGGAAATGTCGGCCACGCGGTTCATCAGCGCGTGCAGGCGCTGCAGCAGGGCCAGGCGGTTGTTTCGCAGCGCCACGTCCTCGGCCATCACCATCACGTCGTTGAAGAAGGCGTCGACCGCGTCGCGCAGCTGGGCCAGGGTCTTGAGCGTGCCGCCGAAGTCGCCACTGGCGAAGGCGGCATCGACTTCCGGCTGCACCCGCGTGACGGCGGCGAACAGGGTCTTTTCGGCGTCGTCCTGCAGCAGGGCCGGATCGACGCTGCTTGCCTGGGCCAGCGCTTCCTCGTTCTTTTTCAGGATGTTGGTGATGCGCTTGTTGGCGGCGGCCAGCGATGCGCTTTCCGGCAGCGCGGCAAAGGCCTGCACCGCTTCCAGGCGCTGCACCACGTCGTCGACGCGGTCCGGGTTCTGCGCCAGCACCGCTTCCACTTCGTTTGGCGAGAAGCCGCGGTCGCGCAGCAGGCCGCGCAGGCGGTCCAGCATGAAGGCGGTCACTTCCCTAGCAGGGGCCTTGAAGCCGGCCTGGCCTTCGAACACGGCGGCGGCTTGCTTCAGCAAGTCGGCGATGCCCAGCGGCAGGCGCTTCTCGACCAGCATGCGCATCACGCCCAGCGCGTGGCGGCGCAGCGCGAACGGATCCTTCTCGCCGGTCGGCTGCAGGCCGATCGACCAGATGCCGACCAGGGTTTCCAGTTTATCGGCCAGCGCCACCACCAGGCCGGTGTTGGTCGAGGGCAGGGCGTCGCCCGAGAAGCGCGGCTGGTAGTGTTCGGACGCGGCCAGTGCGACTTCTTCCGGCTCGTTGTCGTTGCGGGCATAGTAGGTGCCCATGATGCCCTGCAGCTCCGGGAACTCGCCGACCATGTCGGTCAGCAGGTCGGCCTTGGCCAACTGGGCGCCGCGCTCGGCCAGCTGCACGTCGTAGCCGAGGCGCGCTGCGATGGCGCCGGCCAGGCGGGTGACGCGCTGCGTACGCTCGGCCTGGGTGCCCAGCTTGTTGTGGTAAACCACGTTGGCCAGCTGCGGCAGGCGCGAGGCGAGCGTCTTCTTCTTGTCCTGCTCGAAGAAGAATTTCGCGTCCGACAGGCGCGGGCGCACCACGCGTTCGTTGCCGCCGACGATGGCGCTCGGATCGTCGGTTTCCAGGTTGGACACGATCAGGAAGCGCGAACGCAGCTTGCCGGCGCTGTCGGTCAGCGCGAAGTACTTCTGGTTGGTCTGCATCGTCAGGATCAGGCATTCCTGCGGCACCGACAGGAACACGTCCTCGAACTTGCATTCGTAGACCACCGGCCATTCGACCAGCGCCGCCACTTCGTCGAGCAGCGATTCCGGCATCAGGACCTGGTCGCCGCCGGCCTTGGCCAGCAGCTGGGTGCGGATCGCTTCCTTGCGTTCTTCGGTAGAGGCGACGACCTTGCCGCGGGTCTTCAGCAGTTCTTGATAAGCGTCGGCGTCGGCCACGTCGAAGGACTCGCCGTCCGACAGGAAGCGGTGGCCGAGCGTGCTGCGGCCGGCCGCCAGGCCGAGCAGCGACAGCGGGACCACATCGGCGCCGTGCAGCGCCAGCAGCGAATGCACCGGGCGCACGAACTGCACGGTGGCGCCGTCCGGGCGCTGGTAGCTCATCACCTTCGGGATCGGCAGCTTGGCCACCGATTCTTCCAGCACCGGCTGCAGGCCGGCCGCGAGGGCGCTGCCGGGGGCGGTGTGGGTGTAGAAGAAGCTCTCGGCCTTGCCGTCCTGGGCGCGTTCGAGGTCGGCGACCTGCAGGTCGGGGAAGCCGAGCGCGGCCAGCTTCTTGGCCAGCGGGGCGGTCGGGTTATCGTCCTTGTCCAGGGCGACGCTCACCGGCAGCACTTTTTCGCGGATGGTTTTATCCGGCGAGGTGGCGCGCACCCTGGTGATCGTCACGGCCAGGCGGCGCGGGGTGGAGTGGGCGGTAACGGCGCTGTCGTCTTCGAGGAAGCCGCGCGCCTTCAATCCGTTGGCGATGCCGCTTGCGAAAGCGGCGCCCAGTTTCGCGAGCGCCTTCGGCGGCAGCTCTTCGGTCTGCAGTTCGATGAGTAAGGTCTGGTTCATCATTGTTCTATTCTTGTTCCTGGGGGCTTAGGCGGCCTTGACGTCGGCGGCATCCGCATCGACGGCGGACGTTTTCGGGAGCATGGGGAAACCCAGCTTCTCGCGCGAGTCGTAGTAGGCCTGGGCGACCAGGCGCGACAGCGTGCGCACGCGGCCGATGTAGGCGGCGCGCTCGGTGACGGAAATCGCGCCGCGCGCGTCCAGCAGGTTGAAGCTGTGCGAGGCCTTCATGATCTGCTCGTAGGCCGGCAGCGTCAGTGCCAGTTCGATCAGGCGCTTGGCTTCGCTCTCGTGGTTGCTGAAGGCCTGGAACAGCAGTTCGGTGTTCGAGTGCTCGAAGTTGTAGGTCGATTGTTCGACCTCGTTCTGGTGGAACACGTCGCCATAGGAAAGCGACTTCTTCTCGCCGTTCTCTTCCCACTCGGTCCACACCAGGTCGTACACGTTTTCCACACCCTGCAGGTACATCGCCAGGCGCTCGATGCCGTAGGTGATCTCGCCCAGCACCGGCTTGCAATCGAGGCCGCCGACCTGCTGGAAGTAGGTGAACTGGGTGACTTCCATGCCGTTCAGCCAGACTTCCCAGCCCAGGCCCCAGGCGCCCAGGGTCGGGCTTTCCCAGTCGTCCTCGACGAAGCGCACGTCGTTCTTCTTCAGGTCCAGGCCAAGGGCTTGCAGCGAACCGAGGTACAGGTCGAGGATGTTTTCCGGGGCCGGCTTCAGGACCACCTGGTACTGGTAATAGTGCTGCAGGCGGTTCGGGTTTTCGCCGTAGCGGCCGTCTTTCGGGCGGCGCGACGGCTGCACGTAGGCGGCGCGCCACGGCTCCGGGCCGATCGCGCGCAGGAAGGTGCCGGTGTGGAAGGTGCCCGCGCCGACTTCCATGTCGTACGGCTGGAGCAGGGCGCAACCCTGCTTGTCCCAGTAGGTTTGCAGAGTCAGGATGATTTGTTGGAATGTGAGCATCTTTGGGCTTCGAGCTAAGGCTTCGCGCGCACAGGTCGCGAACACGGTGAGTTTGCTAAAACACCAATTTTAGCGGTTTTTATAGGTGGGATCGACATGGAATCGTGAATCGGCGGCGCGAAACGCGATTTTATTCGGCAGGGCCGGCCCGATTTCATGCGTCGGCCCGGCGCCGGCGCCGTCCGGCCAGCCAGGCGCCGGCCAGGGCCAGCGCGCCCAGTCCCAGGAACAGCAGGTTGCCGCAGCGGATGTAGGGCGTCATGCCGGCCATGCCCTGCACGCGCGCGGCCAGCACATCCTGGCGGTAGTACGGAATCTGCTGCTGCACGTTGCCGCGGCCGTCGATGATGGCGGTGGCGCCGTTGTTGGTCGCGCGCAGCATCGGTCGCCCGGTTTCCAGCGAGCGCATGCGCGAGATCTGCAGGTGCTGCGGGATCGCCACCGATTCGCCGTACCAGGCCAGGTTCGACACGTTCAGCAGCAGCGTCGCCGGCCGCGGCGCGTCGCGCAGCTGTTTGGCGATCTCTTCGCCGAACACGTCTTCGTAGCAGACGTTCGGCAGCACCAGCTGGTCCTTCACCGGAAAGGGCGCCTGGACCGCCGCCCCGCGCGTGAAGTCGCCCAGCGGGATCTGCATCAGGTTGGTGAACCAGCGGAAGCCGGTCGGAATGAATTCGCCGAAGGGCACCAGGTGGTGCTTGTCGTAGCGGTAGGCCTGGCCCTGCGGACCGATGCCGGCCACGCTGTTGGCGTAATCGGCCGCGTTGTTCGCCAGCGGGATGCCGAACAAATAATAGCTGCCGCTGCGCGCGGCGAAATCGTTGAAGGTGCCCAGGTAACCCGGCGGCAGTTGGTGCGGGAACACCGGGATCGCCGTTTCCGGCGCGGCGATCAGGTCGGCCGGCGCGGCGGTCAGCATGTCGCGGTAGCGCACCAGGATCTCGCCCAGGTATTCGGCGGCGAATTTTTCATCTTGCCGGATGTTCCCCTGCAGCAGGCGCACCGTGATCGGCTGCCCGCTCGGGTGCGTCCATTCGACCTGGCGCAGCAGGCCGCCGGCCACCAGCAGCGCGCCGAACAGCGCCAGCGCGGGCATCTTGTGGCGCTGGGTCAGCATCACCAGGCAGGACGCGCACAGCGCCACCAGCACGCCGATGCCGTACACGCCGACCAGCGGCGCAAAGCCGCCCAGCGGCGCCACGTTATGCGCATAGCCGGAAGCGGCCCAGGGAAAACCGGTGAACACCCAGCCGCGCATCCATTCCGACACGCCCCACAGGACGGGCAGCACCAGCAGCAAGAAGGCGGGGACCGGCAGCGACCAGCGCTTGCGCAGCCAGGTGGACAGGCCCGTCGCCAGTGCGCCGAACAGGCCCATGTACAGGCCGAGCAGGGCGATCGCGATCGCGCCCAGCACGGCCGGCAGGCCGCCGAAACGGGTGATCGCGATGTACAGCCAGTGCATGCCGGCCACCGACCAGCCGAAGCCGAAGGCCCAGCCGAGGAAGGTGGCGCGCTTGACCGAGCTGCCCATGCCGACCTGGTAGAACAGCCAGGCCAGCACCAGGAACTGCAAGGGCCACCAGCCGAAGGGGTCGAAGGAGAACAGGCTCAGGCCGCCGGCGATGGCGGCAAGAACAAGGGCCTTGAAGGAGGGGCGGGTGCCGCGCAGCGCCGGGTCGGGGGCGGTGGCAGTCTTGGTTGGGCGGCGCAGGATCAAGCGTGGGTCCAATGTCGTTAGCTCGTCGCCCCTGCGGAGGCAGGGGCCCAATTTGCGCGCATATCAGTAACGCATGCAAAACTTGGGCCCCTGCCTCCGCAGGGGCGACGGGGTGGTGTGCAACGGTGTTCGGTGTCTAGTCGTGCTCGTCCTCGGACACCGGAATCTTCTCGACCAGCAGCACATGAATTTGCCGCGCATCGGCACGCAGCACCTCGAAGCGCAGGTTCTCGAGGTCGAACACCTCGCCCTTGTGCGGCATGCGGCCCAGGTGGCTGGCGACCAGGCCGCCGATGGTGTCGACGTCGTCTTCCGGCAGGTCGACGCCGATCTCTTCGTTGAACTGGTCGATCTCGGTCAGCGCCTTGACGCGCCAGCGCGGGCCGAACTGGCCTTCCTTGATCGAAAGGACGTTGTCTTCTTCCTCGTCGAAGTCGTATTCGTCCTCGATGTCGCCGACGATCTGTTCCAGCACATCCTCGATCGTGATCAGGCCGGCCACGCCGCTGTATTCGTCGACGACGATGGCCATGTGGTTGTGGTTGGCGCGGAAGTCGCGCAGCAGCACGTTCAGGCGCTTCGACTCGGGGATGAAGATCGCCGGGCGCAGCATGTCGCGCACGTCGAAGGATTCTTCCGCGTAGTAGCGCAGCAGGTCCTTGGCCAGCAGGATGCCGACCACCTTGTCGCGCTCGCCCTCGATGGCCGGGAAGCGCGAGTGCGCGGTTTCCAGCACGATAGGCAGCCATTCCTCGATCGGCTTGGTGATGTCGATGACGTCCATCTGCGAGCGCGGCACCATGATGTCGCGCACCGACAGGTCGGATACCTGGAACACGCCCTCGATCATGGAGAGGGCGTCGGCGTCGATCAGGTTGCGTTCATGGGCGTCGTGCAGGACTTCGAGCAGCTCGGCGCGATTTTCGGGCTCAGGGGAGATCAGTGCGGTCAGCCGTTCAAACAGCGACCGGTGGGTTTTGCCGTCCGTGCGGACGTCAGAAGGGTGCTCGGGCATAGTTGGCGTAAAGCCGTTGTTACGATGGGCGTTAGGATACACCAAAAGACCGAATGCCTGTTTTTTATGCAGTCCGTGTGAGTAAAACCACAGTCCCGAGCGGCCTTCCGGCAAGCGCGTTATGCTTGTCACGTTGTTCATTATTCGTGCGTCATCTAATAGACAAGGAGACTTGCCCATGCCTGCCCTGAACGTCAATGGCACCACCACCAATCTCGACGTCCCCGACGACATGCCCCTCCTGTGGGCCTTGCGGGACGTGCTCGGCCTCACCGGCACCAAGTTCGGCTGCGGCGTCGCCCTGTGCGGCGCCTGCACCGTGCACCTGGACGGCCAGGCGATCCGTTCCTGCGTGACCCCCGTCTCAAGCGCGGCCGGCAAGAAGATCACGACCATCGAGGCGATCGGCAACGATCCGGTCGGCGCCAAGGTACAGCAGGCGTGGCGCCAGATCGACGTCGTGCAGTGCGGGTATTGCCAGTCCGGGCAGATCATGTCGGCCACGGCGCTGCTGCACGCGACGCCGAAGCCGAACGACGCCGACATCGACAATGCAATGGCAGGCAATATCTGCCGCTGCGGCACCTATGGCCGGATCCGCAAGGCCATCAAGATTGCAGCTGCCTGAGAAGGGGACGGACATGACCAGAGAACCACAAAAAGATGTGCCGGTGTCCAGCTCGCGCCGGGGACTGTTGAAAGCCGGTGCCGTCGCCGGCGGCGGCTTGGTGTTCGGCTTCTCGCTGTTCGGCTGCGGCAAGAAGCCCGAAAGCGACCGCAAGGAAGCGCCGCCCGAGAAAGCCGTCGGCCAGGCCGCCACCGCCGCCAGCGGCGATGCGCCGGGCCTGGCGCACGACGCCTTCATCCGCATCGACCGCGAAGGCATCGTCACCCTGATCGTCCACAAGGTCGAAATGGGGCAGGGCACCTTTACTTCGATGCCCCAGCTGCTGGCCGAGGAACTCGGCGCCGACCTCACCAAGGTGAAGCTGGAGCAAGCGCCGGCCAACAACAGCCTGTACGCCGACGCCCTGCTGGGCGGCCAGGTGACCGGCGGCTCGACCTCGGTGCGCGCCGCCTGGAAGCCGCTGCGCGAAGCCGGCGCCAAGGTGCGCACGGTGCTGGTGCAGGCGGCCGCCAAGAACTGGAACGTCGACCCGGGCGAGCTGAAAGTCGTGGGCGGCACCATCCGCCACGAGGCGTCGAACCGTTCTGTGCACTTCGGCGAAGTGGCCGAAGCGGCATCCAAACTGAGCTTCCCGGCCACCGTGAAACTCAAGAACCCGGCCGACTTCACCCTGATCGGCACCTCGCAGAAGCGCCTCGACTCGGCCGCCAAGACCGACGGTTCGGCGCAGTTCGGCATCGATGCGCGCCTGCCGGGCATGGGCATCGCGGCGGTGGCGGCGTCTCCGGTGCTGGGCGGGAAGGTGGCGGCGGTGGACGAGCAGAAGGCGCTGGCGGTCAAGGGCGTGCGCCAGGTGCTGCGCCTGGAAGGCGCGGTGGCGGTCGTCGCCGACAACTTCTGGGCCGCGAAACAGGGCCTGGCGGCCGCGGCCCCGCGCTTCGACGACGGTGCCAACGCCAAGGTCAGCACGGCATCCATCGTGGCCGACATGGCAAAGGTATCGGAAGGCACCGGCGCCGTCGCCCGCAATGACGGCGATGCGCTGAAGCTGCTGGGACAGCAGGATGGACGCCGCATCGACGCCGTCTACGAACTGCCGTTCCTGGCCCACGCGACCATGGAACCGATGAATTGCACGGTCGACCTGCGCAACGGCGAATGCCACCTGTGGGTCGGCACCCAGGTGCCGGCGCTGGCCCAGGGCGCGGCGGCCAAGATGGCCGGGGTGCCGGTCGAGAAGGTCCAGGTGCACAACTTCTATATCGGCGGCGGCTTCGGGCGCCGGCTCGAAGTCGACAACGTGATCCAGGCGGTGGCGCTGGCCAAGCTGGCCAAGGGGCCGCTGAAAGTCATCTGGACGCGCGAGGAGGACATGCAGCACGACATGTACCGTCCCTATTATTATGACCGGCTGTCGGCCCGGATCGACGACAAGGGCATGCCGACCGCGTGGTTCCACCGCGTGACCGGGTCTTCGGTCATGGCGCGCTTCGCGCCGCCGGCGGTCAAGAACGGGGTCGATCCGGATGCGGTGGAAGGCGCGGCCGACCTGCAGTACAGCATTCCCGCGATGCGCGTGGAATACGTGCGCCACGAACCGCCCGGCCTGGCCACCGCCTTCTGGCGCGGCGTCGGGCCGACCCACAACGTGTTCGTGGTCGAGAGTTTCATGGACGAATTGGCCTATGCGAGCAAGACCGATCCGGTCGCGTTCCGGCGTTCGTTATTACAAAAGTCGCCGCGCACGCTGGCGGTGCTGAACCTGGCGGTGGACAAGGCCGGCTGGGGCAAGCCGCTGCGCCCGATCGCCGGCCGCAAGATGGGACGCGGCGTATCGACCCAGTTCGCCTTCGGCAGCTACATGGCACAGGTGGCGGAAGTCTCGGTCGGTGCGGACGGCGACGTGCGCGTGCACCGCGTGGTGTGCGCGGTGGACTGCGGCCAGAACATCAATCCGGACACCATCGTCGCGCAAATGGAAGGCGGCATCGTGTTCGGCGCCAGTGCGGCGCTGTGGGGGCAGGTCACGCTGGATGGCGGCAAGGTGCAGCAGACCAACTTCGGCGATTACCGGGTGATGCGCATGAACGAGGCGCCGGCGGTCGAGGTGTATATCGTGTACAGCCGCGATGAACCGGGCGGGATCGGCGAGCCGGGGACGGCGGGGATTGCACCGGCGCTGGCGAATGCGGTGTTTGCGGCGACCGGGAAGCGGGTGCGCAAGCTGCCGATCGGGGAGCAGCTCAAGAAGGCGTAAAGCCGGACGTTAGCCTAAAAACCGTCATTCCCGC
>Ga0308168_1001055_pt1 | contig 27178 bp, 34 predicted proteins | sample PhyCR2_FD_202133 | JGI IMG/M metagenome (GOLD analysis project Ga0308168, IMG submission 202133) | Phyllosphere microbial communities from UC Gill Tract Community Farm, Albany, California, United States - DLSLRC.R2 | ecosystem: Host-associated > Plants > Phyllosphere > Unclassified | place: USA...
GCACTAAGTGTTGTTTGGTATATTGACATCCTAATATCATCGTACCAAACAACACTTTGGGAGGAGGCTCCCTTAGACCAAAAATAAGTTGACCTTCAGAACCGTAACTGTTCATGGTTAGAAGATCACAACCACTTTGCGCGATTGATGACCTCCAGTCGCCCATTGGCAACATTACGTTCTTCTACTACAATGACCGGTTCGCCTTTGCGATACTTGTTCATCAGGTTATCGATCAGGTTAGACGGTACGTTGGCACGAACAATCAGTTCTTCAGCCATGGATGCGTAGTAAGCTTCTACTACATCAGTACCTTCGATATCGATAGAAAGTTTATCGCGGAAATCCACAACCATGCGACCAGGTTCTTTGTCGTAGTTGAAAGGAATAACGATTTTTACTTCAGTTGTGTTTGCAGTTTTCATTTTGTCACCTCAATGTGTATTGTTAGATTAGTTAGGTGAACAGTCCAAACAGAATTGAATGGATCTATTCACCTTTGTGATATATATCTGAAATCGATTTAGAGTGCGAAGTTATCTAATGCACTTACAATCTTATCCGTGTCGCCTATCAAGTAGATGATTTGCATTTGGTTGTTTGCAAGTACATCTACCTGGACGCCGGATTGGTTAGGACGAAGCTTTAATTTTTTTGTCTTCCCCTTAAAATTACTAATGGGGCCCAGTACTACTTTACGAACGTCATCAGATTTTTGACCGAAGTCAATAATAAGTTTGGCAGCCTCTGTGTAAGATTGATGACGACTACTTACTTTCGGCCCTCTTAAAAGCGTTGACATGTCGCGACCTCTAAAGTTAGGGAACATTTCATCTCCAGTAGATTGCTTCTTATTGCGTTTATATCAGACATAAGCCTACCCTGGGGAGTTAACAACTCCTCCAAGGTAATGTGATCGGTGTATTGTTCTTTTTGTTTTGGTTCTTGTACGGGTAGGTATTTACGATTAGTCTGTGCGAGCACCTCCCTGAAACTTTTTCCTTGCATTTCCCATTTCCTTATTCAACGTCTTGTTGATGTACCTTCAGTGCGTAGAGAAATAATCCCGTGCTAATAAGCCCTTGCATTTCTTCTAACAGCGGGACTCTCTCTGCACCGGTAAGATGGTTAGAGTTAAGTTCGTTGTAAATCGTAACAGCGCGATCGTACTTATCAATAATATCATCAGGTACGTTCGATGAAGATAAGTAACCAGAATCCCAAGGACCTAATTGAGAAATAACAGGTCGATGAGGGATGTTCTCTGTTTTACCGACCAGGTGTTTACGGATATGTCCGCGTGTACCGAACGTCGCGTCAATACGTTCCTGGGAAGGACGGATAAGCTTTACCGGAATATCGGAATGAGGTAAACGAATTTCCGAGTCTAGCTTCTCAACCAGATCTTCACCCAGGAGATTACGAGCGATCTCATCGGTTATAATGATCTCCCCTTCCCCGCCATGTGCAATGTAACCATACTTGCTACGCATAGCGTCTGATGTAGAAACAATAGCAACACTACTCGGGTAGTTCATCATTGTCGCCATAATAACCGCGGGAGCAACATCAAAGATCTTACCCTTCACCTTAACTGACTTCTCACCCACCTCAGTCACTTCCAGCGGACCTTTGATCAACGACAGGAAGTGTCCCTTCACACGTTCGCGTAGGTTAGTGCAGTACAGATCACGTACTTCCTTATCCAGAAACTTGATCTCTTCTTCTACATCCAACTTAGCAATCGCATTCATTACGTCTGACATGTTCTTCTCCAAAGACAAAAATAAAGGTATTCTCAAGTAAACCACTACCCTAAGGCAATAGTCTACTTGAACGTTAAACGAATATGGACTTCACGGTTAAATACTTCAACCTTAGTCAGTTCCTGGTTAGCACTACAGCTAACAAAAGGTTTGTCGTATAACTCAACGTTAGTCAAGTTATCTTGTACCTTACGTAACTTACTAACAATAACTAACGATATCGTATTAATCTCTCGAGGAGTAAGTTCTTTATACAATCCTCTCAAGACAGTGTTATACGTTTGCATCATCATCTTCTCTACCTTCTATTAACTTAAGAAACATTTCCTGGATCTCTTTCTCATCCTCTTTGATACCTTTTACCGAGTAGTAGATGACTGGTATCGATAATAGTAACATCAATACTACGCTCATCTCTTCTCACCTCGTATTAACATGTAGATAGCAAAGATAATCAATACTAGACATAGTACAAATACGGATATATGTCCTAGGTTAATATCCTCATCTCTGTACAGTACGATAGCTAACAGACTACCTGATACTATACTGATAGTAATCGTTAGTATACTCATGATTAAGTTATACATGGTATATTCCTTCCCGTTTCATAATAGAGCACAGCGGCTACGCCGGTGCCGGGTATTTCCGGGGGTTGGTTCTTAAAAAGAGACAATTACCTCAAAAATGAAAGCATACATTTCCAAGATAACAAACAAAGAAAAAAATCCCCTATACTAGTCCATGTACAGGGGTGTTGGTAAAAGCTACTACCTGCCCGATAGTAGCTTGCTGATAATTCTTAGTGTTCCATGCCGGAAGGCATGTTCAACTTCAAGCCATGAATAGCACGATCGATACACCAGATCTCAATGCTATACAGATAATCGCCAGTGATACCATCCACGTAATGGAAGATGATTCCATCGTTAGTGATTTGGTAACGCAGATCGAATCCATTCACTACACTTTCCTCACGAGCTTCTTTTTCCAGTTCACCCAGAACACCGAAGTGAGGATCGCGTGTATTGATGAACAGCATACGCTGCCCTAAGTTGTAGATATGAACCCAGTCACCTGACTCAAGAACTTTCTGAGCGGATTCATCATGACCCTTACCTGCCAGGCCAGCATGATAGAACTCATGTAAGTTGTTCAGGAAAATACGTGCAGCGCCAGTTACTTCTTCTTTAGATCCGTGTAGCATGTTCTTATTCCTCTAGTAAGACTAGTAGTTAATCGAGCGGGTTTGGTTTGCTCGGGGGAGTTGGAAACGGTTTGTTACTATCTGGTACGATTGGTGGAGCTGGAGATTTGTTTGGATCACCCATGACTTAGTCCTCGGTTAATACCGACTTACGGAAGTCCTCGATGAAAGCTGCCATCCACTCAACCTTTTCTTTACAGGTTGCTGCGTTGTGCATCTTGTTCAACAAACCAACTTGACGCACGCTAATACCTTCATGACCTTTATCAGCCAGTTTGGTATCAACCTGCATTGCGAAAGAGGAGTCGATCTTGTTTTTACGAGCAGTTGTTTCTTTTGGCATTTTCTTATTTTCCTTAGCCGGTGTATTTAGGTTCTTCAATAACACGTGATGTTTCTTCGTGCCATTGACGTTCACGCATCGCGTTGTAGCGCTGACGCATTGATTTCTCTTTTTCAACATAACCATCGATCGCATCTGCCGGGCTTTCAACAAAGCGCAGGTGCCATTCGAGATCATCCATCCGATTAACCAGTTCTTCTTCTGAACAGGTTAAAGAATTAATCAGAGCAGTTTCGATAATATTGATTGAAGTTTGCATGACTAGTATCCTCTAGTATAATGGTAGTAAAATTGAATAGGTTTATTCACTTAAGTAATGTATATCTGAAATTAATTTAGAAGCAAAAAAAAAGAATAGGAGCACTAGGCCCCTATTCCAGATTATTAGCGAGTTAGTTTCTGATCCTTGTACTCATCCATTTTCTTAGGATCCATTTCTCCGGCCTGTATGACCTGCTCAAGGTGCGCACAGATATCCTTGTGCTCTTGCTTAAGTTTAAGCGCGATCTGCTGCTGTGTGTAGCATAGACGCTCATTAAGACCGGTTAATGATTCGTTCCCCCAGAGAGCTGTTGTATACATCGCTTTCTTATCTACCGCGCTCTTTTTCCAGCGACGGTGAATAACGATGGTTATCTCACTGTTCGGTTCTTCGTAGTGAGAGCAGATGAAGTTCACAATGTCTTTAGCAACAGCTGCGTCCACTTCCGCGTCATGTGTACCGACAAACGTAAGTACAACGTGGAAGTGACAGAAGCCCTCTGGCGAGATGAAGACTTCAACTGATGGAATGAACTTAGGATCCGACTTTAACGTCTGTACGAGCCGCGTATACTCTTTACCGTCACACTTCAGGGTGGTCATGTGGTTACTGTACCCACCGTGCCCTACTTCACCAGTCACGATCTCCTTGAGGTTCTCCATCAGAGCCTTAAGTTCATCAGGGATTTCTTTCCACTGAACAGATTGCAATTTGGCACGAAGGCGGAGGTTAGCACCACTTGACTCTATATCTCGTTGAGTGAGTTTAGACATTTTACTCTCCTGATAAATCCTTACAATAATGATAGGGTAAACGATGGATTCTTGTGTAACCCCTTTAGGAGGAACCCATGTCCATCAAATCCGTATTTGATAAATTCTGCGGTTCTCTGAAAATTGATAGTCGATTTGCCAACAGCGTACTTGCCTTCGAAAAGAACTTCGTTAACAAAAACGAAGACCATATCCGTTTCTTCGGTAATGGTTTATTGTCGACGGAAGTAAAGTGGCTGCCTAGCGATACCGCCCGTTATTTCTCAGAGATCCTTAACGCCGATGAGGAAGAGTTACAGAAGGCTCTCTATGCTGAGAACTCTGTTAACCCGGAACATAAGGTAGCATCAAATGCCTTCAACCTCTCGATCACTTATTTAGTACATCGATCTCTGACCTCATCCATGCCTCAAAAACAAAAAGAGGACGTGGCGGTCAAGCTACTGTCGATACTACAATATAAGTTCCTTTCCTCAATTTTAAATCACTTCTTCCGCTGGGGTGTAAACCAGCAGATCGCCCAACGTACTTACGAGTCCATGAACTTTAAGTACGACCTGCGTGTCCACCGTAACTGGTACAACCTTTGCGAAGCTAAATCAATCATGATGGTTTCTCGTCAAGGGCTCCATTACCAAACCTTTATTCGTTTCGGTGATGATGACGATGTTCAGTATATTCTGTCGGATACACAGACCCGTGCCCGTTCGACGATTAAGAATATAACGGAGCTTTATTACCAGGTACGCTCAGAAGGCGCTGGGATCTCCGTCACGAGCTCGTTAATGGAAATGGAGGGTGAGTTAGGGGTAAGGGACTTAAAACGCAACAGCTCGCAGTACAGGCGTTATTTGGAGGGTATTATCGGAGATTCCGCTAGCTTTGTCCGCCAGAACCTGGTAGACATCGTAGCCGAAGCAAACCCGTCCGGTAACCTGGGTTATTTCCAGGCAACTCTTAATTACCTTTCCAGTATTTACAACAGCCCTAAAGAGAAGAAGATCCAGGAGTTCGTCAAACGTACTCTCGACTTCTCTTTCCAACTGATCACGGATAAAGGGATCAACCAAAACAACCTGTCTGAAGTCATGCTGGTTATTAAGGGTGCAGTGAACTCCTCTCGTAATACTTCACGAGAAGTTGTCTACCTGCGAACCGAAGGAGATAAGTTAGTCCGCCGGGCTATCGGTAAGAAGAGTCCTTACCCGGTAAGTGGGGAACGTACAGCAGTGATTTTGTACATGGTCCTTCGTGCCATGACGATGAACTATTATACCAACCTCCCTACAGCAGCGTCCTAATATCAACCCTTAGTATGTTGAGAGAGCGCATCCCTGATGGTAAGTGACTTTACGGGCAAAGACACGAGCTAGAAAGGATCTTTCGACTGGAACCAAAACATCTTTTCTTTTTCCAGAATTTGGAGCGGGGGCAACCCCGCTTTTTTTTTGTCTCAGGTGAAGAAAGCAAAAAAAAAACAAGGGGGCGGAAAGCCCCCTGTTCTTCATTCTTCTTCTACAGTCTGGCGGAAAGCCACACCCACTTCCCGGAGCATTGGAGTAATATCCGACTCCGGGCTGAGATAACTGTTACGTTCGATCATGTACGATTCTGCTTCTTCATCTACCCAGATAGCGAACAGCCAATCGTCACCAAGTAGGACAGTAATTTCTTTAGCGTCTTCGTCAGCTTCGAATTTGAAGCTTCGCTCAATGGCGACGAATTGCTCTTCGAACGGCATGGCATCGATAATAGCTTTTCGTTCTTCTTCCGTAAAAGCTGTTTTGTTATCCCTCACGCGAGGGCATTCGATACCATAGACCTTAAAACTTCCATCCGGAAGCTCGGTCACTAAATAAGCAGGTTCCTTTGGTCCGATTTTCTCCGACTTCAAGTTAATCACAGGGCGTTGCTGCTGACGAAAGTTCGCCAGAAAATCCAACGACGCTTGACGGGTTTGGGAGCGATAGACGGGCGGTCGCACCTTGTCACGGGTGCGCAGGTTACTCGCGAGCATACTTTACCTCCTGATAGTATTTTTCCCAGCCCTCACGATGATCAGTGATGATTGAGTTTCCTAATTTCTTATCCATAGCCTGAGTCCTCAATAAATTGATATCTTCGGTTGCCATAAGGCAAAGTTTAGGGAGCTTGTTATAAACATATCCGTTCTCACCATACTTTTCCGCGATATGATCACAAGCGTGTGTAGTAGCAGCCTCAACATTAAGGCCTTTTGCAAAACGACCGTAGAGATAACTACGACGAAGGCATTCCGTGATTTCTAACTTCCCACGGTCTGCTGCCGCTACGATCTCAGAGTAAATGTTTGAGCGGTCTTTATCCCAGCTCGCACGATGCTCTAAAATACAAGTGGCAATTGTTGGAACTTCTACTGGTACTAATTCATAGAACTTCAAAGATTCCTCAGAATCTAAATTGTTCATCATCCATTCCGCTGCGAGGACGTGATGGTTATCACGGTTAACCCAGCAGGCGGTGTCGTGCATCAAAGCTGCGATCGCTACAATCCTCTTAACAGAAGGATCGTTATGCTGGTTACTTTCAGCAAATGCAATCGTCGCCAAGAATTGAGACTGAAGAATAACAGCGTCTACATGATCGAAGTAATGGGCAACGTCATTGCGCTCTATATTCGTTCTTGCAAAATCAATCAGGTTCTTACTAACCCCTAACCCTTTTAAAATTTCCAAAACACCTTCATCGAAGTTATTAATTGCTTTAGACATTTCTTTTCTTATCCCAAAAATAAAAAGTAATGAGGGAGATTGAACTCCCTCGTCACTATGATGATATATACTTGATAAAAAGTTTAACGGTAGTACTTCTCTACACGCTTATAACGCTCTTTGTTAATATCATCAATCTTACTACGAATGTTCACCGACTCCATTCCCAGCTCAGCCAGCTCTTGTTCAATCAAACTGAGCTCCTTCTCGTAACGTGTTACAAGAATAGGGATGTCCGTGGTTTTCAAACGTTCCAATAAATCTTCCATGCGATCGTTAAGTTCTTCAATGGCAATACGACGCATGATCTCTTCACTACTGACCTCACGGTCTTCAGCAGCTTTAGAGAAGATAGTACTAACCTTGATACCGTAATACTCCAGGTGCACGCCGTAAAGCAACACCCAGCCACATAACAGCCATGCGATTACGGAGTCATCGTTACCCTTAGAGCTGTGGTCGACACGACCGTTCTTAGATTCGAGTCCCATGATCTGGTTAATCAGCGTTACACAACGACAGCGTGTCCCCGCCTTCTTAGCCATGAACTGGAAGACCGAATCGTAGAGTTCTTTACGTGTCTTCACGCCGGTAGAGAAACCGAACTTCGTTTTACGCTTGATATAGAAAGCATCATCACGACTACGGACATCTCCACGGATTTTCGTGAATGCATCCACGTCGGAATCAGACTCCTGGACAATGCTGTTGAAGATACGACGGAAAGGATCGATGCCTTCAGCGTGTAACGCGATACAGACAGTATCGATAAATGTCTGACCGGTTGACTTACGCTCCGGTATATAGAGTGCACGTTCGTACTTAATCAGTACGTTAGCTACAAACTCCCCGTAGTGCGGCAGTAAGGTTTCGTTCAATGAACAAGAACCCAATACGCCACCATCCTCAGGATCAATGAAGTACAACGTTAATCCGTCATTACCCCCGCCTTCAGATGTATCGTTCCCAACCATCATTACCTTGTTTACAAACGTATCAACGATGTGCTCAGGATAGAACCAGTTGATGATAAACTTACCGAATTTCTCATCATACTGCGGATCGATTTGCGACTCTTTGATTTTGCGCAGAGTTGCTTTATCGAGAGGATGTGATTCACCACCGACTGTCCAGATATTGAAGTAATCTCGAGCTGCGTCATCGCCTTCCTGCGTGGAGTTGGCAATGTTGGAGTAGTGGACCGCATCTGGCACACCCATCTGGCTGTGTGACCAAGTACCGTTAACGATGATCTTACGACCACGGCAGTGAGCCTTAACCGTTTCGCGATAATCGTTTTCATCATCGCAGTCAAACATGGTGTCTGACCATTTCGCTGCTTTACTCAGAATTGAATAAGCAAACTGGCCATCGCGACTGTCCTGAGAACCGGCAGTAGTTGTGATCAGTGAACCGTACGGCAGACCTTTTTGACGGGCGTTAGCATACGCGGCGTCAGTACCTGGCATTGCTGCCCCATAGGCTATCTTGACGTGAGGTATGAACGGGAACTCATCCCATAAGTTGACGGGTACGGTGTTACCACGACCAACCTTAATTGCACCTGCTGGGTCACCACGGCTTACTGACAACACGAATCGGTTCTTACGTGTCTTATACGTCACCAGGGCATCAGTGATAGAATCTCGCCTATCATTAATTGTTAGATACCCTGGTAGCCCGCCTTGCATCTGACGAACCTTCTCGGCTGTATCACGACGTAAGTCATCGGACTTAGTTACCAGACCGATACGAGTGTTCCACAGTTTGATGTAGAGCAGCCAGCTAATCAGTCCAGAGATTGTAATTGTTTTACCCGTCTGACGGGGTTGGATTAACATGTAGTCAACGTGGTTTAAGAATGACCAGATCATTGACATGTTAGCGCGGTTAGCGCGGAATGGATCGCCGCCGATACCGGAAGGCGCAGGGACAATTAAACACTCGCGTAAATAATACCATGGGTTTTGTTCACACTCGAACTTAATCCATCCCATCTGAGCCAGGTTGATTTCCGGGCTATGAGGGTCAACACCGACTAAAGCAGGGTTCAATGTAGACAGCGGCCAAAGATAGTTCTTAACGCCAAGTGCCTTCAGAATTGCAGCATAGTTGATGAAGCTAGTATTTTTCGTCAAGTGGTTTACTGTAGCATTCGGGTATTTATCCCAATCTTTTTCAAACAGTATCACGACGAGAACTCCTTAAAACAGAGGAGAGCCGAAGCCCTCCTCTGGTAACTTAAGTAATGATTTGGTGAGTGAACAGACCAGCCGTGCTCAGATACAGATCTACACCATTCTCGCTAGAGATAAAGTGGATAACGGAAGTCTCACCTTCAGACCCGCCGGTTGCAGTACGAATAACCTGGTTCCAGTCGGACAGAGGATGACGATAACGTTGACCACGGATGGTATAAACGAAGTGAGTCGGCACAGCAGGCGCTTGCTCAGTGGTCGGGTCGAACAGCGGGAGCGTACGGTAGTACAGTTTATCCAGCCACTCTTCCAGGGTCTTACAACCACAGGTGAGGTCACCAGTCCAGACTTGTGAAGATACGTAGGTAAGGTCCGCACGGCAACCATCACCGTAGCCAGGAGCCTGACCATCCTCAAAGTATACGCGCCAGTGATTGAGCGTATCTACCAGACCGGCCTGCATCAGCGTGAACTGAATCGTCTGTGCATGACGATAAGTGCTGTAGCGAGGATCAACCTTCTCAACATCCAACGCCACGCGCAGATACTGCTTACTACCGTACAGGAACGGATCCCATTCGCCAGAGTTAGCAGTAAGTTCCACCATGTTGGTAACATCGTAGACCTGGCTGTGGTCGTAGTCGTGCAGGAACCAGAAGATCGCATAACCGTTGTTGGCATTGACCCAGCTCGGATAACCGAACAGCTTGAAGCCGTAAGTTTCCTGAGTAGGATCCACTTCCACGGTGTAGACCTTAACCATCGCCTTACCGTCGTTCGTATCAGAACCCACGTAGACCTCACCCTCACCCATGTAGTAGTAGAGGATAATGTCACGCAGTTTACCTGGGGAACTAGAGACAGTTTCCTCCAGGCCCTGGAGACGAACTTTAACGCCGTCGATCGGAATATCGATCCACTGACCGTTCTCGTAGTTCAGACGACACATCATCGCAACAGAAGCAATGTTAGTCCCGGTAGGAATACGAATACGGTTTTCTTCGGTGGTGGACAGGTACGGGCAGAGCAGCTCAATAGAGGCGATACGACGTACCGGTTGGTTACCACGACGAACGTTATTACCCAGACGCACTACGAATACCGCTTCAGCGATCTCAGAGTTCTCAGCACTGTAGCCGATGAGTTTAACTTCCTCACCTTCTTTCAGCTGACGAGTACCCCAGAACACTTCAGGTACGTAGTACTGATAACCATCCGGGCTGTGAGTCGATTCGACCAGCAGACGAGGGATTTGGTTATCGATGTATTCACCGGACTGGTTATACCACGCCGACAATACTTCGTTCTGGTTGTTTGGATCCGTGCCGTACAGACGGAAGTAGCTGATGCTCGGATGACGGAAGATTGCCTGTGCATCAGTGGAAATGCGAGGAATCGTCTGCGAGTTATCAGCGTAGATGAAGAAGCCCTGTTGAGGCCAACGATCGCCGACACCCAGCAACCAGTCTTTAGAATCCGCACCGCCAATAACCGGCTCTACTGCACGTTCCAGTACAGGAATCAATGTAGTAGGGTTCAGTTCCTTAACGTAGCGAGTTCCTGTTACCGGTCCCCAGACCTTGTCGTAGAGGTTAGGGACGAAACGTCCCTTCTTACCTTCACCGATCTTGTCCTTACCCATGTAGACTTCCCAGTCGCCCCACTCTTTATGGAGTCCTTCCGGATCCCATACGGGGACGTCATCAGGCGTCTCTACCGTCAGCGCTGTGGCGTAACGAACGCCAAAGTCGTTAGTATTAATTACCGCTGCCATTGTCAGCCCTTAATCATGAAGTGAGTATTAATGTCGATAGCACCCTTCAAGTACGTCTTGACTACCATCTCAAAGAAACGGTAAGTACGCTCGTTAACTTCCGCCATATTATCGAACGGGTGCGGTACGACAATCACGTAGTTGGGGTTGATACCCACAAGCACCGGCTCAAAGTCCAGATAGTCCAGATAAGGGCGAACTGCACGTTGCAAGTCATCCATATTCTCAGGAACCACCGGAACAACCAGAGTACCTTCCTGGATGTCGTATAACATCTGGGTCAGCATTGGGCTGTAGAGCTGGTAGCGTGCCTTGATCGGGTTAGGACCATCGATCTTAGGCTGTGGGTGGCGGACAGTCAGGAAGTCCTCCAGACGACTGTTGAAGTCTTCTTGCTCACTACGCAACTTGTCCATCTGTTCGAAGGTTAAGTCGCGGATAGGAACATATACCGGAGAAGATTCGTAGATCGCACCGTTACGCGCCAGCGGCAGGTTTTCGCTAGGATAGTCTTCAGCGAAGTAAACATCTTTACGACGTTTCACTTTACCATCAACCACAAAGCGCATTACCCGGTCATCGCGCAGATCGAAACGATCGTTGACTGACAGAATCCCTTTGAAGGCAAAGCCGACGTCTTTCGGAGTGGAACGCATCAGGTCCTTCGACATTCCCTGACCAACAATCGTAAAGGTGTTGATCTTATCGAAATGTAGTAAGGTCTTAGAAACAACCATGATCTCTGGCCAGCGAACGTAATAGTCAACACCTTCAACAGCTGACTTACCGTTAATCAGAAGCATGAGCTTCTCGGTAGGAATCGGCAACGGTGTCGCATTCGTTTTGCTGTGGTTAATCTGTAGGCGATATACCCCAGACTGAGCCTGCCACTTCACGTCGTTAATAAGGAAGCGTTTGTCCGACCAGATTAAACCTTCTTTACTGGTCTTCGAATGAATCCACTTCACCACGCCATTATCAATTGCGTAGTTAACGCCTTCAACAGCAACCTTGTACTCAAGCGTCGGGACATCCTTAATCTTGTCGCAGTAATAGAAGCGATACATGCGACCGCCTAGTAATGAATAATCATCATTACCCGGAACCCAATCAAGGATTTTGTTACCCTGCCCCAGATAGATTTCCCCGAATGCACAGTTGTCATTACGAACAATGTACACATCACCCGTGCTGTGGTAATACCAACCCAGGAACAGGCCATCTACGTCATACTCGAATACAGTCGCATCCGATTGCTGACCAGCGCCCATCGGGATGATCTTAACGCCACCGTCTACCTGAACATCGATAGGACTGTCAGACAGCAGTTTAGCCAGTGCATCGTAACCCAGCATCGACAGCATTTTCATGTAGTCGAATGGAGGCCACCATTTCCGCATCACCTCGGTGTAGTACGACTGCTCTAACTTCGGCGCATACCACTCATCCAGCGTAGCATCGATACCGAGCAGAGCACGAGCGATCTCGAGGTCAGTCATCCGGTACAGCTCTTTCAGGTGAGTGTGTTCATCCACTAAAGGACGGGCGTACCCTGAATCACGGATGTGTAAACGCAGATAGAGATCTTCACGTTTGGCCCACGGGTCTTTCGGGTCCTGAACGTACGACATAATCGTAGCGACCGGGATACCGTAATCAGCGTGAGTAATCATGCGAAGAGAGTTCTCCGTGTTGCGGTGATAGTAACGACCTTTCAGCGAACCATCGGTATTACGCTTATAAAGGAACAAGTCAATATCATCACGATAACGGATAACACCATTCTTTTCTTTCGGCGGATGCAGGAGATACTTCTGGACTCCGTCCAACACCGAAAGATAGTCACGCAGAGAAGTGACTTTAAAGTCAACGATTCGCGCAACTGAACCATCGTGCACATACTCGACGTAATCACCGATCTTAACGCGAGCATTGTCGATATTATCAACCCACTCACCATTAAGGAATACGTTCACGACACCCGGATAACGACGCAAGATAGCAATGTCCTGCGCGTATTCGGTAATAAGCTGTTTAGTCATTGCCCGTCCGCCGCCGTACTCTACCGTGTAAGGATAGTAGTCACTGCGATCGGAGCTCCAGAAGCCATTGCGATAGGCCCGAAGATAAAGAGTATTGTTGATCAGGCTGTAATAGTTTTCCGCCATGCGGACAGCCAGAACATAATCCTGGTCTTCCGTCAACAATATATAAGCCTGGTAGGCCGGAACCTTTTTACCGTTATTAAAATAAAGATCGAAGATGGTTTTGTTCTGCTGTCCCCAATAGGCCAGAGGCATCCACTTCATTTTCTTCATTGGTAAGTTAGTACGCCAGGCAGTGTTCTGTCCGATGTTGTAGATCGTCCATTTACTGGTCTTATCAGGTAACGTAATGTCATCCCACCAGATATCGGTATGTTTATCCGTACCCGATGGGAATGACATCCTGCTGAGTTTCAGAATTACCTGATTGTCCTGGAAAGGCGCGCACCAAATATTTTTGGCGACGTACGCCTGGAGGAAATCAGTGATCATAACTCACCTTTTAATTGAGGGATTTGAGGGCATCCAACGCCAGACGCTGGTATTCATTGAAACGCCATTTGGCTTTCTCACGTTCTACCGCTTCACCGATTGCAGACTTCTTGTACTGCGACGTATTGCCACAGGCAAGAATCATTGCAATAAAGGCAGGAGGGAATTCCAGCGATACGGCAATCAGCGCACGACTATCGGCAGAGCCAAACCAGGAGTTCATTGTTGCGTTGATCAGATACTTAGCATCGATCAGACGAACAGCCGGGTTATCAACTTGCTCGGTAAGACGCAGAGCCAGATCGTTCAGGTTACCCATGTAGTCCAGAGGTTGTAACCAGCCCTGTACACGTTCCAGCGGGATACCCAGCATACGGTTGATCTTCAGTGCAGCTGCTTGTTTCTGCTTAGCACCGAAATCGCCTTCTTCGTAGAAAAGGTTGAAGAAGTAGTACGCGGCAATAACCTGGACATGCGCAATGTCATCCGGACCCAGCGCTAAACGGTTCTTCAGTGTGCCGGTCAGCCAACGAGCAAATACGACAAAAGGAAGGTCGCCCCAGAACATCATTTCACCTGGGCTTTGTTGGTTCCAGAACATCTCAACCTTAGCACGCAGAATCAGTAACGCTGCGGGACTATCGGCGGGGACAAGGAATCCACCATCTTGTGTCGTAATACGCCCAGCGTAAGGACGCATGTCGATAACCCAGTAACCACGATCACTGTGGCTGCTAGTTTTACCTGTAATGTGAACAGGGTGCTCGAACGGAGGTATTTCTTTACCACGCGGGCCGCGGTCAATCAGAGCGAGAAGGGAAGGTACTTTAGGATCAATTTTAACTAACGTTCCCTCTGCCGAAGCAATAGCCAACTGACCCAAAATCTCAGGGCTCATGAAGGAAGAAGCAGCGTTAGTGCTATACGCGGTTCGAAACATTATTTGTTCACTCCGTTAATTTTGACTGTTAACTGTTCGAATAGTATGACGTATTATGTACATACTACGTGGTCTTGACCTAAACTAATTAGTTGGAGATAAAGATGGAGCAGATTACCAGCTCGACTCCGGGTCTTTATTGGTTAGGGACGTTGGATAAGTCAGCAGGCCCGGTCAGCCTGGCTAACACGCCCCTTCCGTTTGTTCGTCCGATCATGTTCGGCTTCTCCCCTATGGGTAAAGAAGGTCCGGCATGGATGGCGACTTCGGAAATCATTTCGTCTTACGGCGAAGAGGTTATCGATTTTGACTCCAAATACGCTACCCACGCAATGACTTATATTAGTCGTGCGATCAAGGCAGCAACCCGCGGTATCTTCTGGCGTTTGCGTCCGAAAGATGCAGCACCTGAAGCAACAATCGCATTCGACTTTGAGATCGTTAAAGACAATCTCCCGGTCTACGAGCGCGACGATTCCGGTAACTACGTCCGTGATAACCAGGGTGCGTTGATCGACACTGGTGAAACCGTCGTAGGCTATCGCTACGCGTTCTTCAAAACTGTCGTTCCGGTGGATAAGAACGGCGTCAGCATGTTCGGTAAGCGTGAGCCTTCCGACGGTGTAATGACTTCCACTATCGCCGGTGAAAAATCGCGCCGCTATCCGCTGGCCGATGGCGTTGTAGCCGACTTCGGTTCCGAAGGTAACAACCTCGGTATCTGCATGTGGGCACCAACCGTTTCTTCTGCTGTGCCGGGTAATCCGGATCTGAACGAAGAAGTGGGTAGCTTCATCAACCGTATGAAGCTGGTCCGTCGTCCTTCGGTCTTCGAAGCGCCAAAAGTTATCCCTAACAAATTCGACCAAGTGTCGACTACCTTCAGCTTCGGCGAAGGCGTTATCTCCACTCAGGATGGTGACGTTGTTCTGGATATGGACGCCCGTCTGCCGGGTGGCTGGGAAGATGATAGCGCTGAGTACTACCAGCGTTCGCAGGTTGGTGATTTCCACCTTTACCGCAACTATCTGAACCCGGTCCTGAAAGACATTCAGGCAACTGAATCTCCGTTCGGCACTGTCGGCACCGGTGACAAAGATTACCTCCAGGTAAACTTCTTCGGTGGTTGCACCGTTGAAGATGTTCCGTATCACACCGTCCAGTTGGAAGGTATGAACAGCGGTTCCATCATGTTTACCGAAAACGCGAACTACTGGTTCGAAGGCGGTAATGACGGCACCATGTCCAACGCTACACTGGATTCGCTGGTTAAGGAAATCTTTGATGACCTTTCCGCTCCGGGTGTTCGTCTGGACAACGTTGCGCGTTTCCCGTTCAACTTCTTCTGCGATTCTGGCTTCTCTCTGAGCACCAAGTACTCGCTGATGAACCTGTTGAACAAACGTCAGGACAGCTATCTGATCCTTTCTACACAGGATATCAGCCGCTCCCCGAATGACGAAGAGTCTGAGGAGTCCATCGCGTCTTCTATTCTCACTCGTCTCCAGATGTTCCCGGACAGCGTGGAGTACGCAACTCCTCCGTTCCGTGGTGCGCTGGTTGGGCACGTTGGTCAGCTTGCTGCTACGTCCCGTCGTGTTCCGGCTGTATTGGCGATCGACCTTGCCTATAAACTGATGCGTTACGGCGCGTTGGATTCTGGCATCCTGTCGCCGGATCGTGCACCGGATACCTCTGACAACGGTAACTACATTGTTACTGAAGTTAAAGGTCTGAACGTGATCGATAAGACCTGGCGTAACAAACGCCGTCTGTGGTCCCAGTCTGTTGTGTACGTGGAAGATTACGACCACAACAACCGTCTGTTCTATCCTGGTATGCAGTCCTTCTATACCGATCAGACTTCGGTCCTGAACTCGGCTATCGTCGGTCTGTGCGTCGCGCAGCTGGCTCGTTATGCTTGGGAAACCTGGCGTGACCTGACCGGCAACCAGAAGCTGAAAGACGCTCAGCTGATCGAACGTTCCGACGAATCGATCAAGAACAAATCGGCCGGTGCCATGGATGACCGCATGGACGTTATCCCGCATTCCCAGTTGACTCGCCTCGACCAAAATCGTGGTTACAGCTGGACCTGCCCGATTGATATCGGTGCAAACGGGATGCGTACCGTAATGTCTGCCTACACCGTCGCGTATCGCCGGGAGGACTTAAATGGCTAATAAAGACGCCAACACTATCCTCAAAGCTAACGAGGCATATGCTGAGGGTATTCAGGGTCCGGTAACGGACCTTACCAATTCCGGTCAGATGGGTTATGTTACCGACATCCGTTATTATCACGGTGCCGCTGACTACACCCGTCGTCCGGTAATCGCATTCCTGATGGAAGGACCGGCTGGTTTCAAAGATCTGCCGAATCCGGAAAAATGGCTTGCGTGCCTCAAAGCGCTCATCGAACTCCACCCACGTTCCATCAGCGGGTTGGATCAGTCCTTGGAGTTGGAATACTCCGAGAACCCGTTTGGTGGCGGTGGTGAGATGATGCAAACTCTGGCGAAAGTCCGCCGGAATCGTTCGCAACCACAGTTCGAATGGGTTGAGAAGATTGGTACTCCAGTTAAGTACTTCTGGAACGGCTATATCCTCAACCTTCTGGGCAACCCGGAAACCAACGTCCCTGCCGTTGTGTCCCGTGGTCGTAGCACCCCGTACGGTCTGTATCCGGACTACACCGCCTTTACGGTGCTGTTTGTAGAACCGGATCCGACTGAGCGTTGGGTAGTGGAAGCCTGGCTCTGCACCAACATGATGCCAATGCAAGGTCCTCGCGTAGAGGGCGGCCGTGACATCACTGCAACGCCTGAGAGTGTAACCCACTCTATCACCTTCACCTGTATTCAGCAGGTTGGTGTTGGTGTTCGTCAGTTGGCACAGCGCTTCCTGGACGCTGCAAACCAGACGGGTATCGACCCGAACTTCCGCGCTGCTTGGATTCAGAAAGCAGAAGCAGACGTTCAGGCTATCGACTACACCGGTTACGTCCCGAACATGGAGTCGGCGAAAGCAGTCTCAGTTTGATAACCGCCCCAGAAGGAGAGGCCTCACGGCCTCTCCTTCTTTTTTTTTTGTCTTAGGGTGCAGTGTTGTCTACATCAAGATCACGCGGGTTGTCACCAACAGTAACCCGGATTAAGTCAGCCAGTGTATAGTCAGGATACTTACGGTGCGTCTTGTCGATAATCAACTTCAGGGCAAGCCAGTAACCCAGGCCATCGATCGCTTCAGGGTTAACTCCGAACAGAGGTTCCTCAATACTAGCGATAGCGTGACTGAGCTTGTTATCCAGGAAGTTCTTAATCCCGATACCGGATTCTTTAGTACTGAAAGAAATGATATCGATACCGTGGACTTTAGTGATGTCCTTACCACACGCCTTAAGGATACGCGGGTCAAACGGACGGTAGAGTTTCAACTTACCATCAATGCTAACCAGGTGAGCAATGATGTCACCGTTAACTCCCGTTGCATAACGGTTAAGCTGGAAGATGAGTTCAGCAGGTGTAAGATCAATCACGAGTGTGATAGGAATCTCAGTACCCATGATCTTACCACCGGAAGACAGAACCGGGTCGTTACGGTCAGGAGTCATCAGATCGAATCGAGCACCTTGATCAAGAGCCAGCATCGTATCGATAGCCTCACCAATGTTTTCGATTTTCTTTTCTACTACAGCTGCGTATAGATCAGAAGCAAAGCCCTGCCAAACCTTAGTGCTGAGGTTGCCAGGACGCAAATTTAATTTATACAACATTTTCTCTTTTTCCTTTAGTTCTTAGAAGTTCATATAAATCAGGCAAAAAAAAAGAGGGGACCGAAGTCCCCTCAGCGGAGTCAAACCAACGGACGACGATTGGTTAACTGCATACCTTTGTTATACTTCTCACGTACCTTGAATACGCATTCACCGCGAGTGATGTTTCCATCTTTGTTGACATCCAGGCCAATGTTCTGGCGGTAGGTTGTCGGTGCGGTTGCAGAGTTCCAAAGTACGTAGTCATCCGCCTTGCCCACGCCTTTCGGCCAGAGGATTGCCATGTACAGGTCACCCAGATTTTTGAGTTTACCTGCGTACGGCTCAAAGTATTTGTAAACAAAGTCAAGCTGCTGCTCAGCAGTCAATGCTGCCAGGCGGTTACAAGCTTCGATACCTTTCGCTTTCTTCGTAGCTGCATCCATCTTAGCGATGTCGGCTGCACTGTTAAAGTACGGTAGAGCTGTTGCAGGCATGAACTGAATCAGTCCCGTAGCACCACTACCAGCACCATTGCGTTTATCCGGAGCGAAAGACTCACCAGACTCCCAGGCCATACAGGACATAAGATCATCCGGACCCGTAGAAGGCATCTGAAGCATCTGAGCGATCTTCTTAACCTTCGTTACGAACTCCGGACTTACTTTAGCAGACCAGGCAATATCATAACCTTTATCTACCGGTGTACCTGCGTTACCCAAAAGCTTTTGGAAAGCGGCTTCGGAGGCGGGACCCCAAATACCATCAGCACCAGACTTATCGGTTAACAGACCAGCAGCGATCAGACGAGACTGAATACTGCGGATCGATTCATTACGTTCAATAGCCATTGTTGCCTCCTATGTCGTCAACATAAGAAACAAAAAAAAAGAAGGGGACCGAAGTCCCCTAGATTAATGTAGTTCGCCCATGTAGTAAAACTCAATGCCAAGATAGTCACATATTTTTCTTAGTATATCGACTATCAAGAAACGGTGACAGAATTTTGACTTGTTACAGAAACAACTTACTGCAACTCGATCTTTCTGACAGAATTCGTGGAACCAATCAGGATCCTCTCTATACCTTCTACGCAGTAACCTTTTATAATCCCGCGTGTAGCACTCTTCGTCGTAATCACCTATTCCTTTTTCATAATCTTTCCAACGCATAACCATTTCCCATTCAGGGGCTAACGGACATGTGTTGGACTTCACGGTGGTATCTACATATTCGTAGCCATTTGATCGAGCAAGATTTTCTTTTGCTCTTTGAACGGTTACGAGTTCCATAAGCGTTTCCTTTATTTCAGTGACTTGATAGAACCTTTTATCAAATCAAGTAGAACGCCTTCGCTGTCTTCCTTCATGTTTTTATCGTAGACGTAGGTTCCTTCGAGTTCTTTCACGGCATCCTTGATAGCAATTGAACTGATCTTATTACCATTAGGGTGCCCCATCGCAGACAACGTTTTAGCAATCGCGTCAGGAACTTTAACCCCGTGATGCAATAACGCTGCGCAGTAATCGTGCATGGCAGGATATTCAGCAATAACATTCCATTCCTCGTCGTTAGTAGGAAGATCAACCGCCGTAATGAAAGGCGTAGAAACGATCTCGGTGCTAGATTCCGAGTCAGTCTTCTTAACAGTGGTTGCAACCCTTATTAAGTTCACTGACCCCATGACATCAATGTTCAGTCCAAGAATCATATCGCGGGTCTGAATAATAGGAGCCCGAAAGTTCTTAAACATGTTGTGGAGTAAGGCAAGGTTACCAATCTCGTTGAACGCAATGAAAATGAAGTTGCGGTAATAACGATCACGGGATGTTTTAACACCCTGGTTGTGAGTACTTACCATGTACTCAGGGAAATAGACTTTACGATCTTGGATTACGGCGAGCACGAGCAGTCCTTAAAGCTTTGAGCTTGGTTTTCTTATAAACATCAAACTTGGGACCAGTCATCCCATCAATCATCGGGGTGATCCTGTAGATTTCTTCGAAAGAACACCCTTCCCCTAACAATGCCACAGCGCACCACTGGCCGCTCCCTACGGAGTAGTAAGGAAGATCGTCTAGATTGGTAAGCTTTACCTCTTCCCCTTCGTACACGATCAACCAGGCGTTATTACGGGTCATTAGGATGATGTTCAAGGAGTTTACTACCCAATCCTTCAAAACATCCTTCATGTCCGGTACAGTACCGTCTTCGATAAGTACCGCGACGGTGAGTAGATAGTCACCAAGATCCTGTACAACATCTTTGCCTTTAGTAGAGCCACAAAGACCAAATGCAATTTTCTTACTGGGATGTAGATGGACTTTAGGACGATCCACGTAAAGAATCTGTTCCCCGGCAAGAGGCATACCGTAACGCCTATCACCTGCTAATTCGCCATCCTTATAAATCAGAGTGGTCATTCCTTACTACCTCAATATTCTTATCAAGAAACAAAATGCGAAACAAAGCAGTAGGTGCTTTAGTAGAGACGTAGACGATCTCTTCAGGATTAGTAGGCTTTCTCATCGCAATGGGATCAATAGGGTCAACTAACCAAGACTTTAGCAGATCTTCTTCCTTAATCCCAGGAACAAACCAGCGGTCAGGGATAGGACGTTCACGAAGGCGTACACGCTTACCGATGTTCTCGCTGAGCTCGTCGTCAATGATTCTGACTACGACACCAGGAGCAAGAGACATCTCGTTATCCACTTCTCGCTCTACGTCTTTAATCCTCTGGTCTATCTCTTTGTCGAGACTGTTGTCGCATAATCTATCCAACTCGGAGTGGGCGTCGTTAATCTCACGCTCGTCCTCGGATTCAGGAAGTTCCTGCAACTGAGTCCAATCGACAACGCGTTTGTCGTCTTTCAGAATCTCCAGGAAATTAATGCGCTTATCGACGACGTCTCTAATTTCTCCGCCATCAATACGCATGAGATTATCCTCAAAGCAAATCCCTTTACAGGTCTTGTGCGACCTTTGGATACTCTCCTTGAAGACGGTCATAGGCCTTTTCGATATAACCTTCCACATCCTTCTACCGGTCTTTTCAGTAGCGTTGGGGGCGAAGGCTACTACCCGAACTTCTTTACCGATGTTAGATACATCTTCATCGTTAGTTATAATGGCCAGACAATTGGCTTCTATTGGCTTCATTCTCAACCTCACAGCACAAACGGGAGCCCGAAGGCTCCCGAAATGAATTAGTAACGCTTGTCGTACGCAGCGCCGTTACCGGTGCTACCAGACTTTTCTTTCACTGCTTTCTTACCGGCTTCAGCTGTACCCGCCAGAGATACTTCACCGCCAGCAGAGATAGTCACTTTGCTCAACAGTTTCGCATCCAGCGCGTCGCCTTCGAATTTGTAGGCAGCATGCGCATCGTTGATAACGAAGTGCGCTTCTTTATTAGCGACGTCGATGTGAGTCAGAGTTGCGGAAGTACCAACTTTAGCACCAGAAAAATCGATCAGTTTCATTTTGTATCCTTATTTATCTTCAGGGTTAATTGCTTTGGCTAATGCGCTACGCGAAAAGCCTTCTTTTTCTTTCTTACCACGTTTACGGCCACGCCATTCAACGCGGTACTTATCCCCACGTAACCCCATGCTCATTTTAGCGAGCTGGCGTTCCTGGAAATAACGCTCGATGAATTCCTTGAATCCCACAACCGACTTCGTTAGGAACTCATTAGGAATCTTCACCTCACCGGTTTGCGGATCAATGAAGTCAGTTACATCTACACGACCAACGACAGAGAACTTATGCTCATAGACGTCAGCTGCAAGACGAACATCATCCTTAATACGCGCGCCGGAATACTGGATATAAATTGCATCCAGTAGTACATCTTCACGATCACCGCGACCGAGGAGCTTAGACCCCTTTCGCGAGATGGCTTGTTGTGCAGAGCTTGGCTTCATAAACAGCGCCTATATCCAAAATACGATGGTTGACCAGTAATCGCGCAATGAAGTCCCGCAGACCAGTAACTTCACGCACAACCTGATTAGGAGTGATCTCGATTACCCCTTCCTGACGGTTAACATATTCATCAAAGAATACGTCAACTTCAGGAACAAACTCGCAGAAGCGAATGGGTTCACGAACATCCTCATCGATCTTACGATAAGTTGCTTCAATGTTATCAGGGTCAGTTTTACCCTCGTCAGTATAATAGATACCAACTGACTTGACGCGGACAAAGTTAGCCACGCGAACCTCCCCGAGCGAAACGCCCTCGACGACTGTACGGTTTAATAATACCAAAGCGACGAATAATCCCGATAGCACGACGACTAATTGCGGTAGGATAATTCATCAGCTCACCTGCACGAGTATCGCGAGCATCATCGTACATCAGCTTATCAGAAGCATCGTAGATACCCCCTTCTTTCTTCTCGTAGTAACCACGGAAGAACCGGGAGTTCCAACCGGGACCAGAACGACCCCAGAGCTTAACAATCTTCTTAGTGAAGCCAACAGTGACCGCGCCCTTACCTGCAAGATCCCACCAACCATCGATGAACTCGATAGCAAGAATGTAATCTGCCTTAGGGCCTTTGGTCATGATAATACCGTCAAGCTTCCACGACCCGTTATCTTCCTCGGTCATGTCAGCTACGAACCCGATGTGATGACCATCTAACATCATGGCCATTTCCCCACGGGTACATTCCGGAGTCTTGGTTATTGTAAGGTTCTTAAAACTCATTACGTCACCTCTCTTATATCAGAGCGGTCGTACTTCTTAAAGTAACTGTAACGAACGAACTCAAAGTCCCCTTCTTTAAAATAGAGTCGCTCGTCGCTCTGAACATTAATACAAATCCATTCGTCTTTATTTTCAGGACTGATAGCAAGCTTGAAGAATTCGCCGTATTTGAAGAAGGTAAGTTGGTCAGACATGACCTCGCCACCTAATTCATCAAACAACGTATTCTCAATTGCCTTGAACTCTTCTTCCTGTTTAATGGAAGCATTCAAGATAAACCAGCCCTTCAATAAACGTAATGCCGTATTGAGGTTATACGCTTTTACTTTAGGGCTACGGTACTTGCCGGAGATAGCGCAAAGTTCTATCTCCTCTTCTGTTCTCACTATTGTTAATGACATACCCTCTGCGGTTAGTGTAACATGCGCGCCTGTGAACATGGTTGCCTCACTATTCGATACTGGTAATCCTCAAGGGTTATTTAACACAAAACCTAATTACACAGTAAGCGATGGCGCTTTATAAAAAGATTACAAGTTCTTTTCCCGCAACTGACCGTTCTCAACTAAGTAGACGCGACCGTTACTATAGACCGTTTCTCCTTCGTAAGTATTACCTTCTCGATATTCGTCTGGATAAGCCAGTCGTTCAATCAAGCGGAAGAACTCATTCAACAGAGAAGGAAGTTCCTCCATAATTTCGGGATCCATATTTTTCCAATTAACACAATGAATAAGTCCGAGTTTCTTATGGATTTCCTTTAACCGATAAGAGTCGTAGTAATCTACTTGAAATGCATCGGCCACCGCATGAACAATACATACACTAAACCAACCTTTACGATAGGCTTCAAGAAAATCCGTTAGGGCTTTCTTGTATGCTTGATGTTGCCATTTATCAGTCGTGCGCATCACTGCTGGTTCAAGTGCAGTGAAGTCAGGAACATAATTGGTTACCGGCATGTTGAGAGAGTCGATTAATGTATCGACCTTCTTAACAAATTCTGGATCTTTGAAGGATGCCTTAGCCGGTTCTTTATAAACACCCTCAGTGCGTTTTTCTTCTTTATTCTTAGTGCCAGGGAGTGCTAACCATTTCCACATATCAACCTCGTAACTTAGCAATAACACGATGACTATCGAAAACTTTAACGATAGCAGGGTAATCTTTTTCAACGTAGATCAAACGCATAATTCTTATCATGTCCGCTAATACGCTGCGGTACGTCCTGTTGTCAATACACCAGTGGTTTTCAATGACGTGGTTAAGTACCTCTTCTCTACTCTTAGTCCAGATAGCGCCTTTAGAAACGTAAGTCTCCCACGGGAAGACAGTAGCGTTTTTCTTAACGCCGATATGGAAGAACGTAGCTTCGTACTGGTACGCCAGGATAAATGCAAGTGTAAGCTTACATCTAGAACTGAACGCACGGACAGTCCCGGTAAGAGCTTTATTCAGTTCTTCGACACGGTCGATCCCGACTAAGTAAGCGGTATAAACACGATTAACGCCATCGTACAACGGATGATCTTTACTCTCATCCTGATCGAGATACCCGAGAAGAGAGTAGAAGTAAACTCCCTCATCGATCATTGATAACTCCCGAAACTTATTTAGCATCCCGGCAGAAATTGCATAGTTATCAAAACTATTGATTCTACTCAGATAGCCTAGACCTTTATGGATGTCGGTAAATCTAAAAACCTCATGCATGCTCATTGTTATTTTATCCTATTAATAATAGTAACCAAGGGTGTGTACACTATAGTGATATATACACGAAATAAAAATAGAAAAGGGACATGGGGTAACGAATGAAATGTTATTTATGACGTAGTTTGACCCAAAACGTAACTGGAGATTGTCATGCCTAAGTTATCTGAAATTGGACCGGTAGTAACATTAACGGAAGATGACCTTCTGTTAATTTCTCAGAAGGATACTGACGGCAACTTTGTCAGTCTTGCTACTACAGTAAGTCAAGTCGCAGAAGTTATTTCTCCGCTACTCCGGAAAAAGGTTATTCCTAAGTCGGTTAAACCAGTTCCTGTTATGGCAGCGGCCCCGACGTTAACTAACAACAAAGCAACTGGTGTATCTGGAGCAACCATTGTTGATGGCGGATCAGGGTATGCGGTAGGTAACAACTTAATCCCTGACGGTGGCGTTTTTGATACTGCTGCTACTATCCGTGTAACCGCTGTAGATGCCAATGGTAAGATTACAGCAGCGGCTGTACAGAAACCGGGTGTCTACACAACCAACATTACCGGACAAGCTACCGTGACAGGTGGTGATGGTACTGGCGCTACCTTCAACCTAAGCTGGAACGCAGCTATTGCCAGCTCGATCTATAACGGTGTCACCTGGGCTCGTACTGATACAAGCCTGTTTGAGTACACGGGTTATCAGATCAAAGATTCCGTTCCCGGATATCGTGGTAACGGAGTAGGTAACGGGACTCAGTGTGTAGTTGAGTTTTATACCGATGCACCGCGTTTAGACATTCGTTTGATCGGCGGTAATGCCAAGTACGATATCTACATTGACGGTCAGCGTATTTCGGACAAGTCAATTGACACTGATTCGAGCGGCGCTCCTTTCATCTGCTCCATTGACTGGAATGGCGTAGCAGTACCGCGGCAATACCGTATCCTTGGAATAAACACGGGATTCGGCGGCATCATCACTGAACGTTCTTACAGCGTTTGGGCACCAACCGGTAACCGACCGGCTTTGGCGTGGCAATTGGGCGATTCTTACACATTCGGAACCATGGCCAGCCAAGCATCCTTTAACGACTTTAAGATCGCGTGCGATGCTCTTGGTATTGATGGCATTGCTGATGGTATCGGTGGTAGTGGGTGGACTTCTTCTACGGAGTCGACAATTCCACAAAACCGCGTAAGAGATAAACTTGGTTCCATTACTCGTACACCAGATTACATTTTCCTTTCGTTAGGATATAACGATGCAGCTGCGGGAAGAATTGAAGTCCTTAAGACTAACTTCACTGCTTCCGTAGAATTAGCTCGTCAACTTTGCCCTAAAGCGAAGATCATTGTTATCGGCCCTGCAACACCAGTTGGAGCAACTACTCAACTGGATGCAATCCGCACGGCAGTGATGGAGCTTTGTACTCAGTTGTCTCTCGATTTTGTCGATATTCGTAACTGGGTTAACGGTAACAACAAGGGACTCTATACGGCCCCTGACCAGGTCCATCCTAATGACGCGGGTTACTATTACCGCGGCGGAAGAATGGCCCAAGCACTCTCTCAGTTCCTCTGACAGCAAAAAAAAAAGAAGGGGCACTCGCCCCTTCTTTTTTGTGCCTTTTAGTTGGTCCAGTCGATAGTTACATCACTAACAAAAGGATAGCCCTGATTATCCGAGAAGGAAATAACCAGATGGTTGTTACCAGAAGCAGCGAGTGTCTTCTCCTTAATAGTGAAGCTAGCAGCAATTGCCCGCCACTTAGCCTCATCCATTCCATAGGCCCCGAACTTGTTGATACCGTAAACTATACCTGCTACAGCTGTTGGTAAGTTGACGTACTCATCATCATCAGGTTCAGCGGAAAAGATTGCCGTAGCAACTTTCTTCATCTGCACCACTTGGGCAGTTGTAACATCATTATAGTCGATAGCCAGGTCCTGAGCAGCTAAAGACTTAAAGACGTCGAACGTACCAAGCGTTTCTTGGAAACTAAGGACACGAACGGTATTGATTTCGCGAGGGAAGATAGAGAAGATAAACTCAGCGTAGATGGAGATACCACGCATAATCTCACCTGCCCAGAAACCAAAGAACATTCCATCCTTACCGTTGTTAGCAGGATCTGCAAACGGCGACCACGCTCCATTCATGATGTCTTCATAGCCGGGACGTTGAACGTAATTGTCAACGATCTCCTGATAGACAGCACGTGCTAGTCCGATATGGCCAGGGATACGTAAACCTAACATGTAGGCTTTCGAAATACCTGCCAGGTACAGACCAGACATGTGACCGGTAAAGTCATTCTCCAAAGGTTCTGGAGCTTTATCTACCGGGTAGTCAGAAGGAACGATATCGTGTTCCTCTACGAAGTCACGCAAGAAGAGCAGCCAGTTCTTGATATACGTTACCAGCTTATCAGGGATTTCCATCTT
>Ga0308168_1001058_pt1 | contig 27115 bp, 3 predicted proteins | sample PhyCR2_FD_202133 | JGI IMG/M metagenome (GOLD analysis project Ga0308168, IMG submission 202133) | Phyllosphere microbial communities from UC Gill Tract Community Farm, Albany, California, United States - DLSLRC.R2 | ecosystem: Host-associated > Plants > Phyllosphere > Unclassified | place: USA...
TAGAGGCGATTTGAACCATGCTTTCCAACCCTAATATCGACCTGGTGTCGCGCTTTCTTCGCTTGCCTCTGGAGCAGCGCCAGCAGTTTTACCAGCGCTTGCAAAGCCGGGGCATGAGTTTCGCTCAACTGCCGATTGCCTCGATTCGCGAAGACGGCCAACACCTGCCGCTGTCCTACGCCCAGGAGCGTCAGTGGTTTCTCTGGCAGTTGGACCCCGACAGCGCCGCCTATCACGTACCCGCTGCACTGCGTCTGAGCGGCCACTTGGACAAGACAGCCCTGCAACGCTGCTTTGACAGTTTGGTCGCACGCCATGAAAGTTTGCGTACTCGCCTTCACCTGAGTGATGAACAACGCTCTCAGGAGGTACTGCACCATGCAGTTGTCGACATCGCTGAAAGCGAAATTGACGAAGCCCAGCTCAAGGCCTGCGTCGAAGCGCAGATCGCCCGCCCGTTTGACCTGCAGCAAGGTCCGTTGCTGCGGGTCAGCCTGCTTTGCCTCGGTGAAGGTGAACATGTACTGGTGATGGTGCAGCACCATATCGTCTCTGACGGCTGGTCCATGGGCGTGATGGTGCGGGAGTTGATGCAGCTTTACGCTGCCTACAGCCAGGGTCAGGACTGCGTGCTGGCGCCGCTGCCGATTCAATACGCGGACTATGCGCTGTGGCAACGTCGTTGGATGGAGGCAGGGGAGAAGGCGCGTCAATTGAAGTACTGGTGTGAGCTGCTCAGCGGGGCACAGTCCGTACTGGAGCTGCCGTTCGATAACACGCGCCCGGCCCAGCAGAGTTTTCGCGGTGCACGCCAAGACATAGCGCTGGAGCCGTCGCTGGTTGCCGGCCTGAAGGCCTTGGCTCAGCGCGAGGGCGTGACCCTGTTCATGTTGTTGCTCGCCTCGTTCCAGGTATTTCTTTACCGCTACAGCGGCCAACAGGACATCCGCGTCGGCGTGCCGATTGCTAACCGTAACCGCGTCGAGACCGAGTCTCTGATTGGCTTTTTCGTCAATACTCAGGTGCTCAAGGCCGATCTCGACGGCCAGATGTCCTTCGCACAGCTGCTGCAGCACACCAAGCAACGCGCGCTGCAAGCCCAGGCCCATCAGGACTTGCCCTTCGAACAGTTGGTAGAAGCGCTGCAGCCCGAGCGCAGCCTGAGCCATAATCCGCTGTTCCAGGTGATGTTCAACCATCAGGCCAAGGCCCATGCAAGCGCTCAGCAACTGCCGGGGCTGCGTATTGCCAATCTAGAGTGGGACACCCAGAGCGCCCAGTTCGACCTGAGCCTGGACACCCAAGAAACCGATGATGGCCTGTGGGCTTCCCTCACTTATGCCACTGATCTGTTCAGTGCTGTCACTGCTTCGCGCATGATCGGGCATTGGCTGAGCTTGCTGCGTTCGGCAGTTGCCGATCCGACGTTGGCTTTGCAGGATTTGTCGATGCTGGCTGCCTCGGAGCGCCAACAACGGGTCTGTGAGTGGAATGCCACCGAGCGTGCTTACCCACAAGGTCAATGGGTGCATCAATTGATTGAAGCCCGGGTGCTGGCACAACCGGATGCGCCAGCCCTGATCTTTGCCGGGCAGCTCTTGAGCTACGCCGAACTGAATCGCCGCGCCAACCGCCTGGCTCATCGCCTGATCGAAGCCGGCGTGGGCCCGGACGTGCTGGTCGGGTTGGCGGTGGAACGCTCCATCGAAATGGTTGTTGGCCTGTTGGCCGTGCTCAAGGCCGGTGGCGCTTACGTGCCGCTGGACCCTGAATACCCGCCTGAGCGCCTGGCCTACATGCTCGAAGACAGTGGCGTGAAGCTGCTGCTGACCCAGGCGCACCTACCGTTGCCGGTGCCCCAGGGCCTGGAAACCCTGGTGTTGGGTGAGTCAACTTTCGAGGGGTATAGCGAAGAAAATCCAGGCGTGATGCTGGACGGCGAAAACCTCGCCTACGTGATCTACACCTCGGGTTCCACCGGTCAACCCAAAGGCGCCGGCAACCGGCACTCGGCATTGCTCAACCGCTTGCAGTGGATGCAGGAGGCCTACGGGCTTGAGGCCAGCGATAGCGTGCTGCAAAAGACGCCATTCAGTTTCGACGTGTCGGTGTGGGAGTTCTTCTGGCCGCTGATGACCGGCGCGCGTCTGGTGGTGGCTGCGCCGGGTGATCATCGTGATCCGGCCAAGTTGGTGAGCCTGATCAACCAGCAGAACGTCACAACGCTGCATTTCGTTCCGTCGATGTTGCAGGCCTTCCTGCAAGACCCGGCCGTCTCCTCGTGCCAAAGCCTGCAACGCATCGTGTGCAGTGGCGAGGCGCTGCCGGCGGATGCCCAGCACCAAGTGTTTGCCAAACTGCCCCAAGCCGCGCTCTACAACCTCTACGGTCCGACTGAAGCGGCTATCGATGTGACCCATTGGACTTGCGTCGATGAGGGCCGCGACGCGGTGCCGATCGGCCGCCCGATTGCCAACCTCGGCTGCTACATCCTCGACAGCAACTTCGAACCGGTACCGGTGGGTGTGCTCGGTGAGCTCTACTTGGGTGGCATCGGCCTGGCCCGTGGTTATCACCGCCGCCCGGCGTTGACCGCCGAACGTTTCATTGCGCATCCGTTCGTCAAAGGCGAGCGCTTGTACCGCACCGGCGACCTGGCGCGTTATCGCGCAGACGGGGTGATTGAATATGCCGGGCGGATCGACCATCAGGTCAAGCTGCGTGGCTTGCGCATTGAGCTGGGTGAAATCGAAGCGCGTCTGCTGGAGCATGCCCTGGTGCGTGAAGCCGCCGTGCTGGCGGTGGACGGCAAATACCTGGTGGGCTACCTGGTGCTGCAAAACGCAGCCGATGACTGGCGTGATCGGCTCAGCGCTCACTTGGCCCAGTACTTGCCGGACTACATGGTCCCGGCCCAATGGGTGCTGCTGGAACAGATGCCCCTGAGCCCCAACGGCAAGCTGGACCGCAAGGCGCTGCCCGAACCCGCAGCAACGCAGCATTACGAAGCACCGCAAAGCGCCCTCGAACAGCGCATCGCTGCGATCTGGGCCGATGTACTCGGCGTTGAACAGGTGGGTTTGAACGACAACTTTTTTGAGCGCGGCGGCGACTCGATCATCTCCATTCAAGTGGTCAGCCGTGCACGCGCCGCAGGTATTCACTTCAACGCCAAGGCGCTGTTCCAGCACCAGACAGTGCGTAGCCTGGCACGGGTTGCACAGTTGCAGGCTAAACAGATGATCGACCAAGGCCCGGTGCAGGGCGAGACGCCGTTGCTGCCGTTCCAACAGCTGTTCTTCGAACTGGACTTGCCGGATCGACATCACTGGAACCAGTCACTGCTGCTGACGCCACGGCAACCGTTGCAAGGGCACTTGCTGGAAGCGGCATTGCAGTCGGTCATCCAGCATCACGACGTACTGCGCTTGCGTTTCAGTGAATCGGCGGACGGTTGGCGTGCGCGACATGATGCGCCGCCCACAGCCTTGCTGTGGCAGGAACCTGTGCAAAGCGACGCCGAGCTGCTCGCACTGTGCGAGCGCGCCCAGCGCAGCCTCGACCTGCAAAACGGCCCGTTGTTGCGTGCGGTCCTCGCCGAGATGGCTGATGGTACCCAGCGCCTGCTGCTGGTTATGCATCACCTGGTGGTAGACGGTGTGTCCTGGCGGATTGTGCTGGAAGATCTGCAAAGCCTGTACCTTCAACACAAACTCCCGGCCAAGACCTCGTCGTTCAAGCACTGGGCCGAACGCTTGCAGGCCCATGCCCGCAGCGAAGCGGCCCAGCCTGAGAAAGACTTCTGGCTGCAACAGCTCCAGGGTGCCGCCCCTGACGTGCCATGCCGCGACCCCCACGGTGCGCGCCCTGGTCGGCTGGCCCAGACAGTCGTCAGCCAGTTGGATGCCGAACGTACCCATCAGTTGTTGCAACAGGCGCCCACCGCCTATCGTACCCAGATCAACGACCTGTTATTGACCGCCCTGGCGCGGGTCATCTGCCAGTGGAGCGGGCACGCCTCCAGCCTGATCCAGTTGGAAGGCCACGGCCGTGAGGAGCTCTTTGACGACATCGACCTGACCCGCACACTGGGCTGGTTCACCAGCCTGTTCCCGGTGCGCCTGACCCCGGCTGATACCCTGGCGGGCTCAATCAAGCAGATCAAGGAGCAACTGCGCGCCGTGCCGGACAAGGGTCTGGGTTTTGGTGCCTTGCGTTACCTGGGCGATGACGCGACGCGCCAAGCCTTCAGCCAACTGCCTGTGCCGCGGATCACTTTCAACTACCTCGGCCAGATCGACGGCAGCTTCGATCAACCGGATGGGCTGTTCACGCCTGCATCGCAAAGCACTGGGGCCGAACAAAGCCCGGACGCGCCGCTAGGCAACTGGTTGACGGTCAACGGCCAGGTGTATGGCGGCCAACTACAAATGGGCTGGACGTTCAGCCCCTTGATGTTCGATGCGCAGGAGATCGAAGCCCTCAGCCAGGCCTTTAGCCGCGAACTGACTGCGCTGGTAGAACACTGCTGCACGCCGGGCAATAGCGGCATGACCGCCTCGGACTTCCCGTTGTCGCGGCTCAATCAGCAGCAACTCGAATCGCTGCCGGTGGCGGCCAATGCCGTGCAGGACATCTACACGCTGTCGCCAATGCAGCAGGGCATGCTGTTCCATACCCTGTATGAGCAGGCGGCGGGCGACTACATCAATCAGGTCCGCGTCACAGCCGAAGGCCTGGATGTGTTGCGCTTTCAGCAGGCATGGGACGCTACGGTGCAAGCCCATGACGTTTTGCGCAGCGGATTCTTCTGGGAAGGCCAGCTGGAATGGCCGTGCCAGGTGGTCTACCGCGATGCCCGATTGCCAATCGAAGAACTTGACTGGCGCTGCATGCCAGAGCGGGAGCTGGCCCTGCAAAACCTGCAGCAAGACCAGCGTCGCCAAGGTTTTGACTTGGGCAAGGCGCCGTTGGCGCGCCTGCTGTTGGTGCGCACGGATGAGCAGCGTCACGAGTTGATCTATACCCATCACCATATCCTGATGGACGGCTGGAGCAATTCCCGGTTGTTTGGCGAAGTCCTGCAACGCTACGCCGGTGTGGCAGTGCCGGAAGCGGCCGGGCGTTATCGCGATTACATCGGTTGGCTGCAACAGCGCGACCCAGGTAACACCGAAGCCTTCTGGCGTGAGCAATTGAATATTCTGCAAACGCCAACCCGCCTGGGCAGCAGCCAAGCACAGGCGATCGAGGGTTATGGCGAACGCCTTTGCAGCCTGGAGCGTCCATTGACGGCTCGACTGGAGGCATTTGCCCGCCGTAACAAAGTTACCCTCAATACACTGGTGCAGGCCGCCTGGCTGATCCTGTTGCAGCGCTATGCTGGTGGCCAGTCGGTGGTGTCCTTTGGTGCTACGGTGGCCGGGCGTCCCGCGGAGGTTGCGGGGGTGGAAGAGCAGATCGGCCTGTTCATCAATACCTTGCCGGTGATCTGTGCAGTGGATGCGCAGCAATCAGTCGCCGACTGGTTGCAGGCAGTGCAGGCGCAGAACCTGGCACTGCGCGAGCATGAGCACACCGGGCTGTACGATATTCAGCGCTGGGCCGGGCAGGGCGGCGGCGCCTTGTTCGATAACATCCTGGTCTTTGAAAACTACCCGGTGTCCAAGGCCTTGGCGCAAAGCGGTGGCAGTGGTATCCGCTTTGGCGAGCCCAAGGCTCATGAGCAAACAAGCTATCCACTGACGGTGCTGGTGGATATGGGCGAGACGCTGTCGCTGCAATTGAGCTTCGCCCATGCGCAATTCACGGCCGAGACCGTGGAGGGTTATGGTCGGCACCTGTTCAACTTGCTGCTGGGCATGGTCACTGATGCCCAACAGCGATTAGGGGATTTGGTGATGCTGGACGCAGGTGAGCGCCAGCGGGTGGTGTTCGATTGGAACGCCACTGTTCGTGATTACCCGCTGCAAGCATGCGCTCATCATCTGATTGAACAGCAAGTGGCGCGTACACCGGATGCACCGGCATTGGTCTTTGCCGGGCAGCACTTGGATTATGCCGCACTGAATCGCCGCGCCAACCGCCTGGCTCATCGCCTGATCGAAGCCGGCGTGGGCCCGGACGTGCTGGTCGGGTTGGCGGTGGAACGCTCCATCGAAATGGTTGTTGGCCTGTTGGCCGTGCTCAAGGCCGGTGGCGCTTACGTGCCGCTGGACCCTGAATACCCGCCTGAGCGCCTGGCCTACATGCTCGAAGACAGTGGCGTGAAGCTGCTGCTGACCCAGGCGCACCTACCGTTGCCGGTGCCCCAGGGCCTGGAAACCCTGGTGTTGGGTGAGTCAACTTTCGAGGGGTATAGCGAAGAAAATCCAGGCGTGATGCTGGACGGCGAAAACCTCGCCTACGTGATCTACACCTCGGGTTCCACCGGTCAACCCAAAGGCGCCGGCAACCGGCACTCGGCATTGCTCAACCGCTTGCAGTGGATGCAGGAGGCCTACGGGCTTGAGGCCAGCGATAGCGTGCTGCAAAAGACGCCATTCAGTTTCGACGTGTCGGTGTGGGAGTTCTTCTGGCCGCTGATGACCGGCGCGCGTCTGGTGGTGGCTGCGCCGGGTGATCATCGTGATCCGGCCAAGTTGGTGAGCCTGATCAACCAGCAGAACGTCACAACGCTGCATTTCGTTCCGTCGATGTTGCAGGCCTTCCTGCAAGACCCGGCCGTCTCCTCGTGCCAAAGCCTGCAACGCATCGTGTGCAGTGGCGAGGCGCTGCCGGCGGATGCCCAGCACCAAGTGTTTGCCAAACTGCCCCAAGCCGCGCTCTACAACCTCTACGGTCCGACTGAAGCGGCTATCGATGTGACCCATTGGACTTGCGTCGATGAGGGCCGCGACGCGGTGCCGATCGGCCGCCCGATTGCCAACCTCGGCTGCTACATCCTCGACAGCAACTTCGAACCGGTACCGGTGGGTGTGCTCGGTGAGCTCTACTTGGGTGGCATCGGCCTGGCCCGTGGTTATCACCGCCGCCCGGCGTTGACCGCCGAACGTTTCATTGCGCATCCGTTCGTCAAAGGCGAGCGCTTGTACCGCACCGGCGACCTGGCGCGTTATCGCGCAGACGGGGTGATTGAATATGCCGGGCGGATCGACCATCAGGTCAAGCTGCGTGGCTTGCGCATTGAGCTGGGTGAAATCGAAGCGCGTCTGCTGGAGCATGCCCTGGTGCGTGAAGCCGCCGTGCTGGCGGTGGACGGCAAATACCTGGTGGGCTACCTGGTGCTGCAAAACGCAGCCGATGACTGGCGTGATCGGCTCAGCGCTCACTTGGCCCAGTACTTGCCGGACTACATGGTCCCGGCCCAATGGGTGCTGCTGGAACAGATGCCCCTGAGCCCCAACGGCAAGCTGGACCGCAAGGCGCTGCCCAAAGCCAATGCCCATCTGCAAGCCCGTGAGTATGTGGCGCCGAGCAGTGAGCTGGAGCAACAGATTGCGGCGATCTGGGCCCAAGTACTGGAAGTCGAGCGTGTGGGCATGAACGATAACTTCTTTGAACTGGGCGGACACTCCCTGTTAGCCACCCAGGTGGTGGTGCGCCTGCGTGAGCAATTGCATGCCGAATTCGACGTCAAGTCGATCTTCACCACCCCGGGCCTGGCCGAGTTCAGTGCCTACGTCATGGCCCAGCAAACAAATAATTCGCCCGTGCAGGACGCATTGGCTAAATCCTTGGAGGCCCTCAAACGTCTATCAGCAGAAGATTTGGATAAATTGATTTCCTGAGGGGCGTGGCGTGCAAGCATTAATCGAGTCGGTAGGTTCACTTTCGGCGCAGCAAAAGAAAGCGTTGGCGGTCATGCTCAAGCAGCAAGGTATCAACCTGTTTGAGATCGCCCCGGTTTTCAAGCGCCAGGAAGGCGAGCCACTTCGACTCTCTTACGCCCAGGAGCGGCAGTGGTTTTTGTGGCAGTTGGAGCCGCAGAGCACTGCCTATCAAGTGCCTAGAGCATTGCGCCTGAGCGGCCACCTGGATGTGCCGGCATTGCAACGCAGCTTCGACACGCTGGTGGCGCGCCATGAAAGCCTGCGCACGCACTTGCAGGAGGACGGTGACAGTGCCCTGCAAATCATTGTCGAACAGGTGCAGGTGGACATTGCGTTGGTCGACGCCCGGGAGTCTGACCTCAAAGGCTTGGTAGAAGCTGAGATTGCCCAGCCCTTCGATCTGCAGCAAGGCCCGTTGTTGCGGGTCAAGTTGCTGCGCCTGGCGCCCCAGGAGCATGTGCTGGTGCTGGTGCAGCATCACATCGTCTCCGATGGCTGGTCGATGCAGGTAATGGTCGACGAACTGGTGCAACTGTATGCCGCCAATGTACAGGGCCGAGACTTGCAGTTACCGGACTTGCCGATCCAATACGCCGACTACGCGCTGTGGCAGCGCAGTTGGATGGAGGCGGGGGAGCGCGAGCGCCAACTGGGTTACTGGACCGGGATGCTTGGCAGCGAGCAACCGATACTCGAGATGCCGATGGACCGGCCACGGCCCGCAGTGCAAAGCTACCGGGGCGCGCGGCTCGACCTGGCACTCGAAGCGTCACTGGTGACGGGCCTCAAGGCCCTGGCACAGCGCGAGGGCGTAACGATCTTCATGTTGCTGCTGGCGTCGTTCCAGGCCGTGCTGCATCGCTACAGCGGTCAGGGTGATATCCGCATCGGCGTGCCGGTGGCCAACCGTAACCGGGTCGAAACCGAACGTTTGATCGGTTTTTTCGTCAACACCCAGATCCTCAAGGCCGACATTGACGGCCAGATGACTTTTCGCCAATTGCTGCAACAGACCCGCCAGCGCGCGGTGGAAGCCCAGGCCCATCAAGACTTGCCGTTCGAACAATTGGTAGAAGCGCTACAGCCGGAGCGTAGCCTGAGCTACAACCCACTGTTCCAAGTGATGTTCAACCACCAGACCGACACCCAGGGCGGCGGCGGCAGCGTTACAGGGCTGCACGTGCAGGGATTGGAATGGGAAAGCAAGACATCTCAGTTTGACCTTAACCTCGATACCCAAGAGTCGGCTGACGGTATCCAGGCCTCACTGACCTATGCCACCGACTTGTTCGACGCGCCGGGCCTTGAGCGTTTCCTCGCGCACTGGCACCGTTTGTTGCACCAGGTGGTTCAGGACTGCAATCGCCGGGTCGGTGAGCTGCCGTTGCTAGACGATACGCAGTGGCAGCAGTTGATGCGCGACTGGAACCAGACGTATCAGGCACCTCCTCAGAATGTGGGCGTGCATCGCTTGCTGGAAACACAGGCGCTTGCCTGTCCGCAGGCGACGGCGTTGGTATGCAATGGTCAGGCGCTGAGCTATGCAGAACTGAACCAGCGCGCCAATCGCCTGGCCCATCGTTTGCGCGCAGCAGGTGTCGGCCCGGACAGCTTGGTGGCTGTCGCCCTGGACCGTTCGGTGGACATGGTGCTGGCCTTGCTGGCGACGCTCAAGGCGGGAGGTGCCTATGTACCGTTGGACCCGCAGTTTCCGGCCGATCGACTGGCGTTTATGCTCGAAGACAGCCGTGCACATGTGCTGCTGACCGCTGGTAACTTGCATGAGCGTCTGCCCCTGGCGGCAGATCAGCAGGTGCTGTTTATGGGTGAGCACGAGGACGCCCACTACAGCAGTGATAATCCCGATGTCGAGCTGATCGACGAGCACTTGGCGTATGTGATCTACACCTCCGGTTCTACCGGCAAGCCCAAGGGTGTGATGGTGCGCCATGGCGCACTGGACAGTTTCACCCAAGGCATGGTGCAGACCTTAAACATCGACGCGACGGCGCGGCTGCTGTCGCTGACGACGTTCTCTTTCGACATTTTCGCGCTTGAACTCTACGTTCCGCTGTCGGTGGGCGCGACGGTGGTTGTGGCGGATAAAGACGTGGCCCAGGATCCGGAAGCAATCCTGAGCCTGTTGCATGCGCACTCCATCAATGTGGTGCAGGCCACCCCCTCGACATGGCGCATGTTGCTGGACAGCGAGCGCCGCGCCTTATTGCATGGGGTCCAGTGCCTGTGCGGCGGCGAGGCGCTGCCGGCGGATCTGGCTGAGCGCATGCTGGCCCAGCAGGGTGCGGTGTGGAACCTGTATGGTCCGACCGAAACCACCATCTGGTCGGCGGCCCACCCCTTGGTTGAGCCGCTGCCTTTTGTCGGTCGTCCGATTGCCAACACGTCACTGTTTATACTCAATGCCCAGCTCGCGCCATGCCCGGTCGGGGTCAGCGGCGAACTGCTGATCGGCGGTGTTGGCCTGGCCCGTGGATATCACGGGCGGGCGGCGCTGACCGCCGAGCGCTTTGTGCCCGATCCCTTCGCGTGCAACGGCCAACGGTTGTATCGCACGGGCGACCTGGCGCGTTATCGCGAGGAGGGCGTGGTCGAGTACATCGGCCGCGTCGACCATCAAGTCAAGGTGCGCGGGTTTCGTATCGAACTGGGGGAAATTGAGGCGTGCCTGCGTGAGCAACTCGCCGTGCGCGAAGCCGTGGTGGTGGCCGAGCATGACCAATTGCTGGCTTATGTGATCGCCCATCAGCCGGTGCCGGAGGAGCAGCAGGCCAGCCTTCGCGAACAGCTCAAAGCCGCTCTGCGTGAACAGTTGCCGGACTACATGGTGCCGGCCTATCTGGTCTTTCTGCAGCGGATGCCTTTGACACCCAACGGAAAACTCGACCGTAAAGCGCTGCCTAAGCCCGACGCTGCGGCCCTGCAAAAGCGCTTTGTGCCACCGATCACCGCGCGGGAGTGTCAGGTTGCCGCGATCTGGGCCGAGGTTCTGGGGTTGGCACAGGTGGGGTTGGAAGACCACTTTTTTGAAGTCGGCGGGCATTCCCTGCTGGCCACACGGGTGGTGTCTCGGGTACGCCAGGCGCTGGGTATCGAAGTGCCTTTGAAAGCGCTGTTCGAGCAGCCGGTGCTGGGGCGTTTTGTACAGGCGCTGTCAACGGGCGCGCTGGACTCACCTCCAATTATTCGTTTAGGGCGTGATCAGCCCCTGGCTCTGTCCTATGCCCAGGAGCGGCAGTGGTTCCTCTGGCAACTGGAACCTCAGAGTGCGGCCTACCACATTCCAGCGGCCCTGCGCTTGCGGGGTGCGCTGGATGACGAGGCTTTGCAGCGCAGCTTTGATGGCTTGCTTGAGCGTCATGAGTCCCTGCGTACCGTGTTTGCGCTCGATGGCGAGCGAACGGTACAGCGGATCGCTCCTCCGTCTGCGCTGCTGATCGACCGCGAGAGCTTGCACAGTGATGAGCCGGTAGCCTTAAAGGCCCTGGTCGAAGCAGAAATTGCCCGGCCGTTTGACTTGTGCAAAGGCCCGTTGCTGCGGGTTAAGTTGTTGCGCCTGGCTGTGGATGACCATGTGCTGGTGTTGGTGCAGCATCACATCATTTCCGACGCCTGGTCGATGGAGGTGATGGTCGAAGAGTTGGTGCAAAGTTACGGGGCATTCAGCCAGGGCCTGGAGCTTCGGTTGCCAGCGCTGCCTGTGCAGTATGCTGATTATGCGGTGTGGCAGCGTGGCTGGATGGAGGCGGGCGAGCAGGCGCGACAATTGACCTATTGGCGCGAGCGCCTGGCCGGTGAGCAGCCGGTATTGGAATTGCCACTGGATCATCCGCGCCCGGCGATGCAAAGCCATCGCGGCGCACGTCTGGACCTGGCGTTCGATACAGCACTGGCAAATGAGCTGCAGGCGTTGGCCCAGAGCCAGGGCGTGACCCTGTTCATGTTGTTGCTGGCGTCTTTCCAAACCTTGTTGTATCGCTACAGCGGCCAATCGGATATCCGCGTCGGCGTGCCGATTGCCAACCGCAATCGGGTCGAGACCGAGCGCCTGATCGGTTTCTTCGTCAATACCCAGGTGCTCAAGGCCGATATCAGCGGCGAGTTGTCCTTTGCTGAGTTATTGCAGCAGGTCAAGCATGCGGCTCTTGATGCGCAGGCACATCAGGACCTGCCGTTCGAACAATTGGTGGAGGCGTTGCAGCCCGAACGCAGTCTGAGCCATAGCCCGTTGTTCCAAGTGATGTTCAATCACCAGACCGACGCACGCGGCGAGCCAGGCATGCAGTCGGTTCCAGGTTTACAGGTCGAGGGCCTGGCGTGGGACAGCCACACCGCACACTTTGACTTGAGCCTGGATACCCAGGCGTCCGCCGATGGGCTCTGGGCGTCGCTGACTTATGCGACGGACCTGTTCGACGCACTCACCATCGAACGCATGGCCCAGCACTGGCTTGGTGTATTACAAGCGGTTGTGAAAACGCCTAGCCAGCAGATTGCGCGCCTGCCGCTACTGGCGCCCCAAGAACAGCACACGCTGCTACACGCCTGGAACACCAGCAGCCCGGCAGCGCAATGGCATGCCGGCGTTTATCGGCTGTTCGAAGCTCAGGTACTGCAACGTCCGCAAGCCACCGCGCTGGTGCTCAACCGCGAGTCGCTGAGCTATGACGCGCTCAATCGGCAAGCCAATCGCCTGGCTCGCTGCCTGGTAGCCCAAGGCGTTGGGCCGGAAGTGCTGGTGGGTGTCGCGGTAGAGCGATCCTTTGCCATGGTGGTCAGCCTGCTGGCGGTCCTCAAGGCGGGTGGCGCCTACGTGCCGCTCGATCCGCAATACCCGCGCGAACGCCTGGCTCATATGCTCGACGACAGCGGCGTGCGCCTGGTGCTGACTCAGTCCCATGTACCCATGGCGCTGCCCGAGGGGGTGGCAGTCTTGGCGATTGACACGTCCTCACTGGAGTCGTACGCCGAGAGCAACCTCGACGTAACCGTCCACCCGGACAATCTGGCCTATGTGATTTACACCTCCGGCTCGACCGGCAAACCCAAGGGTGTGGCAATCGACCATGGCGCCTTGAACGAGTTCGCGGCTATAGCCGCCGACTATTCGAAGTTGACCCCCGATGACCGCGTACTGCAGTTCGCAACCCTGAACTTCGATGGTTTCGTTGAACAGTTGTACCCGGCGCTGACCCATGGCGCCGCCGTGGTTCTGCGCGGGCCGGAACTCTGGGACAGCGGGCGGCTGTACAGCGAAATCCTGGAGCAGAGCATTACCCTGGCCGACTTGCCGACCGCTTACTGGAACCTGTTTTTGCTCGACTGTTTGGCGGCAGGGCCACGTAGCTATGGTGCCCTGAGGCAAGTGCATATCGGTGGCGAAGCCATGCCGCTGGACGGTCCCGCGCAATGGTTGCGGGCAGGGCTAGGTCATGTGCGTCTGCTCAACACCTACGGGCCGACGGAGGCCACGGTGGTTTCCAGTGTCCTGGACTGCACCTCGGGCGATGAATTAATAGGCGCCACCGCCAGCCCGATTGGACGCTCTCTGCCAGGGCGCGCTCTGTATGTGCTGGACCGCGACCTCAACCTTGCACCGCTGGGCGCCGTGGGTGAGTTGTATATCGGCAGCGCCTGCGGCTTGGCGCGTGCCTATCTGAACCGTCCGCTGCTGACGGCCGAACGCTTTGTCGCCGACCCGTTCAGCGGTCACGGTGGGCGGCTATACCGCACCGGCGACTTGGCGCGCTACCGTGCCGACGGTGTGATCGAATACGTCGGGCGGGTCGATCATCAGGTGAAGATCCGCGGTTTCCGTATCGAGCTGGGAGAAATCGAAGCCTTGTTGCTGGCCCAGGCCAGCGTCCGCGAAGCTGTGGTGATGGCAGCGGACAACCAGTTGCTCGCTTATCTGGTGGCCGAGCAATCGGACAACGACGCGTTGGGCGAAGCACTCAAAGCAATGCTGCGCGAGCAACTGCCGGACTATATGGTGCCGGCCCACCTGATGTTCCTTGAACACCTGCCGCTGAACCCCAACGGCAAGCTGGATCGCCAGGCATTGCCAAAACCCGACGCCAGTCTGTCATTGCAAACCTGGGTGGCGCCGGTCAGTGATCTCGAACGCCAAGTAGCGTCGATCTGGGCCGATATCCTGGGTGTGGAGCGGGTCGGCCTTACCGATCACTTTTTCGAGCTGGGCGGGCATTCGCTGCTGGCCATGCAGGTAGCCTCACGGTTACGCCAGACGCTGGGATTGGAAGTGCCGCTCAAGGTGCTATTTGAGCAGCCACGCTTGCAAGGATTTGTCGAGGCGTTGCTGGCGCTTGAAGACACTAAAGGTGCGAAAGCGCCAGCTTTGGTTCCCGTGGCGCGTGACCGAGGTTTGCCGCTGTCGTATGCCCAGGAACGCCAATGGTTTCTCTGGCAACTGGACCCAGACAGTGCCGCTTACCACGTACCCAGCGTGCTGCGCCTGAAGGGCCCGCTGGATCAAACCGCCTTGCAACACAGCTTTGATCGCCTGGTGGCACGTCATGAGAGCTTACGTACGCTGGTGCGCCAGGAAAACCACGGAACTGTACAAGTTGTAGGCGAGCCTGCGCCTGTTGCAATCACCCGCAGCGACGTGCTGGAGGTGGACCTCCAAGCCACCGTGGAAGCGAAGATTGCCCGTACGTTCAACCTGGAGCAGGAACCGCTGCTGCGTGTTGATTTGCTGCGCCTCGCCGCGGATGACCATGTACTGGTGTTGGTGCAGCACCATATCGTCTCCGATGGGTGGTCGATGCAAGTCATGGTCGAGGAACTGGTGCAGCTGTACAGCGCGTTCAGCCAGGGCCGGGATCTGCAACTGCCTGCGTTGCCGATCCAATACGCCGATTACGCCGTATGGCAACGTGATTGGATGGAGGCTGGCGAGAAAGCGCGTCAACTCGACTACTGGCGCGACCTGCTGAGCGGTGAGCAACCTGTGCTCGAACTGCCGTTCGACTTCCTGCGTCCTGCGGAGCAAAGCCATCGCGGCGCGCGTTTGCTTATAGAATTGCCGACCACGTTGGTTGCTGATCTGAACACCTTGGCTCAGCGCGAAGGCGTGACGCTGTTCATGTTGCTGCTCGCTTCGTTCCAAACGTTGCTGCATCGCTACAGTGGCCAGCAAGACATCCGCGTCGGCGTGCCGATCGCCAACCGCAACCGCGCTGAAACCGAGCGGCTTATAGGCTTCTTCGTCAACACCCAAGTGCTCAAGGCCGATATCGATGGGCAAACGAGCGTTACCCAGTTGCTGCGTCAGGTCCGGCAGCGGGCACTGGACGCACAGGCCCATCAGGACCTGCCGTTCGAACAATTGGTGGAGGCGCTGCAGCCGGAGCGCAGCCTGAGCCTGAACCCATTGTTCCAAGTAATGTTCAACTTCCAGGCCGCCAGCCGTCAGCGCTTCACGCAGCAAGCGTCGAGCGAACTGCATGTCGAAGGGCTGGCCTGGAACAGTCATACCGCACATTTCGACCTGGATCTGGACGTTCACGACTGGGGCGAGGGGCTGAGTGCCTCGTTGGGATATGCCACTGATCTGTTTGCCCCGGCGACCATCGAGCGCATGGCTGTGCACTGGCAGAACCTGTTGCAGGCTATGGTTGCTGACCAACAGCAGTCCATCAGTCAACTGAATCTACTGGGCCAGGACGAACAACAACAGATCCTTGAACTGTGGAACCAGACCGATGCCGGCTTCTCGGCCGAGCGGCTGGTACACGAATTGGTCGGTGATCGCGCCCGGGAAACCCCGGACGCGGTGGCGGTGAAATTCGATGCTCAAACCCTGAGTTACGGCGAGCTGGATCGCCAGGCCAACCGCCTGGCCCATGCGCTGATCGCCCGTGGTGTTGGCCCGGAAGTGCGGGTGGCCATTGCCATGCCGCGCAGTGCCGAGAGCATGGTGGCGTTCCTGGCGGTGATGAAAGCCGGTGGCGTGTATGTGCCGCTGGATATCGAATACCCGCGTGATCGCCTGCTGTACATGATGCAAGACAGCCGTGCGCAACTGTTGCTAACCCACAGCCGGGCGTTGCAGCAACTGCCGGTCCCCGAGGGCCTGGATACCCTGGCGATTGATCGCACCGAAGAGTGGGCCGGTTACAGCGATACGGCCCCGAATGTGGCGTTGGACGGCGACAACCTCGCCTACGTGATCTACACCTCGGGCTCCACCGGTTTGCCCAAGGGCGTGGCGGTGGCTCATGGGCCGTTGGTGGCGCATATCATCGCCACCGGCGAGCGCTATGAAACTTCGCCGGCCGATTGCGAGCTGCACTTCATGTCCTTCGCCTTCGACGGCTCCCACGAAGGCTGGATGCACCCGCTGATCAACGGCGCCAGCGTGTTGATCCGTGATGACAGCCTATGGCTGCCGGAATACACCTACGAGCAGATGCATCGCCACAACGTGACCATGGCGGTGTTCCCACCGGTGTACCTGCAACAGTTGGCTGAACATGCCGAGCGCGACGGCAACCCACCGCCGGTGCGGGTGTACTGCTTCGGTGGTGATGCGGTGGCCCAGGCCAGCTATGACCTGGCCTGGCGCGCGCTGAAGCCCAAATACCTGTTCAACGGCTACGGCCCGACCGAAACCGTGGTCACACCGCTGTTGTGGAAGGCTCGTAAAGGCGACCCCTGCGGCGCCGTCTACGCGCCCATCGGCACCTTGCTGGGCAACCGCAGCGGTTATGTTCTGGATGCGCAACTCAATCTGCAACCCATCGGCGTAGCCGGCGAGTTGTACCTGGGCGGCGAGGGCGTGGCCCGGGGTTATCTGGAGCGTCCAGCGTTAACCGCCGAACGCTTCGTGCCGGACCCGTTCGGCAAGCCGGGCAGCCGGGTGTATCGCAGCGGCGACCTGACCCGTGGGCGTCCGGATGGCGTGGTGGATTACCTGGGGCGTGTGGACCATCAGGTGAAGGTCCGGGGTTTCCGTATCGAACTGGGGGAAATCGAAGCGCGTCTGCGTGAACAGGACAATGTGGGTGAAACCGTGGTGGTGGCTCAGGACGGGCCGACTGGTAAACAGTTGGTGGCCTATGTGGTGCCGGCCGGCGCCAGCCTGGCCAATGAAGCCGAGTTGCGGGACAACCTGCGCCGCGCCTTGAAAACCCGATTGCCAGACTACATGGTGCCAACCTACTTCATGTTCCTGGCCGACATGCCGCTTACCCCCAACGGAAAACTGGACCGCAAAGGGTTGCCACAACCTGACGCCAGCTTGTTGCAGCAAGCCTATGTGGCACCGCAGAGCGAGTTGGAGCACCAGCTCGCGGCGATCTGGGCCGACGTGCTTCGCGTACCGCAAGTGGGCTTGAATGACAACTTCTTCGAGTTGGGCGGTGATTCGATCATTTCTATTCAAGTGGTCAGCCGGGCGCGGCAAGCCGGTATTCGGTTTACACCAAAGGACGTGTTCCTGCACCAGACCGTACAAAGCCTGGCCGGTGTTGCGCGACAGGGTGTCGAAGGGCCGAGCATCAGCCAGGCTGCTTTGAGTGGCGAGGCAATGCTGTTACCGATCCAGCAAGCGTTCTTTGCCGATGAGATTGCCGAGCGTCATCACTGGAATCAATCGGTGGTGTTGCAGCCCCATGAGCGCCTCGACCCGGCAACCCTTATTCAGGCGTTGCAGGCGTTGATCGTGCACCACGATGCTCTGCGTTCGCAGTTCCACTCAGGTACGCACGGCTGGCAGAGCGTCTATCGCGGTGCCGAGCAGCATCAGGCCGATGTCGTGCTGTGGCAAAGCAGGCTGCATGACATTGATGGACTCACAGCATTGGGTGAAGAGGCGCAGCGCAGCCTGAACCTCAGCCACGGTCCTTTGATGCGCGCGGTGCTGGCGCAATTGAACGACGGTTCCCAGCGTTTGCTGTTGGTGATCCATCACCTGGTGGTAGATGGCGTGTCGTGGCGGGTTCTGCTTGAAGACCTGCAGACCGCCTACCGTCAGCTCACCCGTGGCGCGGCCGTAGTATTGCCGGCCAAGACCAGTTCTACTCGCGACTGGGCCCAGCGCCTGCAGCAGTACGCCCAAGGTGAAGCGCTGCGCCTGGAGCTGGAGGGGTGGCAAGCACGCTTGCAGGGTGCCGAAGCGGATTTGCCGGGCGCCAAGTCGGATGCCAGTTTGAGCAACCGTTATGCGGCCAGCGCGACCACTCATCTGGACGTTCCCCATACCCGTCGCCTGTTGCAGGATGCACCGGGGGCCTATCGTACTCAGATCAACGACTTGTTGCTGACTGCGCTGGCTCGGGTAATCGGGCGGTGGACCGGCCACGCGTCGACCCTGATCCGTCTGGAAGGACATGGCCGCGAAGACCTGTTCGATGATATCGACCTGACTCGCACCGTTGGCTGGTTCACCAGCATCTATCCGGTAAAGCTGACACCGGAGCAAACCCTGGCGGGCTCGCTGAAGGGGATCAAGGAGCAACTGCGCGCGATTCCCGACAAAGGTATCGGCTTCGGTGCCTTGCGTTACCTGGGACAAGCGCCGGTGCGTGAAGCCATGGCGCGTCTGCCACAGCCGCGCATTACTTTCAATTACCTGGGCCAGTTCGACACCAGCTTTGAGGGCCGCGAAGAGCAAGGGCTGTTCGCGCCGTCCGGTGATGCTGCCGGTGCCGATCAAAGCCCCGAGGCATCCTTGGGTAACTGGTTGGAAATCAACGGTCAAGTGTATGGCGGCGAATTGAACATGACTTGGAGTTTCAGCCAGGACATGTTCGAGCCAGCGATCATCCAGTCATTGGCCGATGCCTATGCCGATGAGCTCAAGGCCGTGATTGAGCATTGCTGCCAGCCTGAGAACATTGGCGCTACGCCATCGGACTTCCCGCTGGCGGGCTTGAATCAGGCACAGTTGGACGGCTTATCGCTGCCATTGAGCCGCGTCGAGGACATCTACCCGCTGTCACCGATGCAACAGGGCATGCTGTTTCAGTCCCTGTATGGCCAGGGTTCCGGCGACTACATAAACCAGATGCGCGTCGACATACAAGGGCTGGATGTCGCACGGTTCCAAGCCGCTTGGCAAGTTGCCATGGAGCACCACGCTATTTTGCGCACGGCATTCCTCTGGCAGACCGAGTTCGGGCAGCCGCTGCAAGTCGTTCATAAGTCGGTGAACGTGCCTTTGGTCGAGCACGACTGGCAGCATCGCGTTGACTGCATCGAAGCGCTCGATGCAATGGCCGAAACCATACGCGCCGAGGGCTTTGTGCTTGAGCAGGCGCCTTTATTGAGCCTTGTGGTGGTGCGTACGGGACCTGATACTCACCATCTGGTTTACACCAACCACCATATTCTGATGGATGGCTGGAGTGCCTCGCAGTTGTTTGGTGAGGTCATGCAGCACTACGCGGGTGAGCCGGCGCGTGCGCCGAATGGGCGTTACCGCGACTACATCGCCTGGTTGCAGGTCCAGGATCCGTTCACCAGCGAAGCCTTCTGGAAGGCACAACTGGCGGGTCTGCGAGAACCAACGCGACTGTCACGCGTGGTGAAGCGCGAGCAAGCCGCAGCCCAGATCAACGGCATTCACCGGCTGACGCTGGAGCGGGCGGCCACCGAGCAGCTCAAGGCGTTTGCCCAGCGCCATAAGGTCACCCTCAACACCCTGGTGCAGAGCACCTGGCTCTTGTTGCTGCAACGGCATACGGGTCTCGACACCGTGGCATTCGGTGCTACGGTGGCGGGGCGTCCGGCTGGGTTAGCGGGCATCGAGCAGCAGATCGGCCTGTTCATTAACACGCTACCAGTGATAGCGACGCCCAGCCCACAACTGAGCGTGGATGCCTGGCTGCAGCAGGTACAGGCGCAGAACCTGCGTCTGCGCGAACAGGAGCACACACCGCTGTTCGAAATTCAGCGCTGGGCTGGCCTGGCGGGCGAAGCGCTGTTCGACAGTATCCTGGTATTCGAGAATTACCCGGTGTCCGAGGCCTTGGAGCAGGGGGCCCCGGCCGGCCTGCGTTTTGGTGAGATGGACAGCCTGGAGCAGACTCACTACCCCTTGACCGTATTGCTGGCCATGGGCGACAGCCTGTCCGTGGAGTTCAATTACGATCACGCCTCGTTCGACAAGCGCGACATTACCCATCTGGCCGAGCATTTCCAGCAGTTGCTGCAGGCGTTGACACTGGCACACGTGGAGCGGCTGGCGGACCTGCCATCGTTGCCCGTTGCCCAGCGCAAACTGATCGTCGAAGACTGGAATGCGACGGCGCGCGAATACCCGCTGCAACGCAGCGTGCACGAACTGATCGAACAGCAGGTCGCCCTGGCGCCACAAGCTCCTGCCTTGGTATTTGGCGCACAGTGCCTGAGTTACGCCCAATTGAATTGCCGCGCCAACCGCCTCGCCCATCGTTTGATTGAAGCGGGCGTGGGTCCGGACGTGCTGGTTGGCCTAGCCGTGGATCGCTCGATTGAGATGGTCGTCGGTCTGTTGGCGGTGCTTAAGGCCGGTGGTGCCTACGTACCACTGGACCCGGAATACCCGCGTGAACGGCTGGCGTATATGCTGGATGACAGCGGCGTGAAATTACTGCTGACCCAGGCACACTTGCGCGAGCAACTGCCGATACCAGCCGGCTTGGAAACCCTGGTATTGGGTGAAAGCGGGTTGGAGGCTTACAGCGAGGCCAACCCGGGTGTTGCGCTTGATGGCGAAAACCTCGCCTACGTAATCTACACGTCCGGCTCTACCGGCCAGCCTAAAGGCGCGGGCAACCGGCATTGTGCATTGACTAACCGCCTGTGTTGGATGCAGGAGGCATATGCCCTGGACATCAGCGATACCGTGTTGCAGAAAACCCCGTTCAGTTTTGATGTATCGGTATGGGAGTTCTTCTGGCCACTGATGACCGGCGCACGCCTGGTGGTCGCGGCGCCGGGTGACCATCGTGACCCGGCCAAGCTGATCGAACTGATTAACCGAGAACAGGTCACTACCCTGCATTTTGTGCCGTCTATGTTGCAAGCGTTCCTGCAGGATACTGGCGCGTCGTCCTGCACCAGCCTGCTGCGTGTCGTGTGCAGTGGCGAGGCATTGCCGGTGGATGCGCAGCAGCAAGTGTTCGCCAAGTTGCCGCAGGTCGGCCTTTACAACCTATATGGTCCGACCGAGGCCGCTATCGACGTGACCCACTGGACCTGTCTGGACGAAGGGCGTGATGCTGTGCCAATCGGCAAGCCGATCGGCAACTTGGGCTGCTATGTGCTGGACAGTAACCTGGAGCCGGTGCCAGCGGGGGTGCTGGGCGAGTTGTTCATCGGCGGTATGGGCCTGGCGCGTGGTTATCACTGCAGGCCAGGCTTGACTGCCGAACGGTTTATCGCCCACCCGTTCATCCAGGGGGAGCGTCTGTACCGCTCCGGCGACCTGGCCCGCTATCGTGGGGATGGAGTGATTGAGTACGCTGGGCGTATTGACCATCAGGTCAAGCTGCGCGGTATGCGTATTGAGCTGGGTGAAATTGAAGCGCGATTGCTGGAACATGATTGGGTACGAGAAGCCGCCGTGCTGGCGGTGGACGGTAAGCACTTGGTGGGTTACCTGGTGTTGCAGGCACAGAGCGATGACTGGCGTGAAACCCTCAGTGCGCACTTGGCAGCTCATCTGCCGGATTACATGGTGCCCGCGCAATGGCTGGTATTGGAACAGATGCCTTTGAGCCCCAATGGCAAATTGGACCGAAAGGCATTGCCCAAGCCTGACGTGCAATCTACCCAGCGTTTTGAAGCACCCAAGAGCGAGATGGAACGCAAAGTCGCTGCCATCTGGAGCGATGTATTGGGCGTGGAGTCGGTGGGAGTGAACGACAACTTCTTCGAGTTGGGTGGTCACTCGCTGCGCATATTGATGCTCAAGGAGCGGATTCGCAAAGCCAGTGGTATCAGCCTTTCGGTCAGCCAGTTGATGCTCAATCCGACCGTACGCGCGCAGGTCGACTGCCTTGAAGGCAAGACGCGCCGTTCGCTGTTGGTACCGCTTAACAGCTGCACCCAAGGCACGCCGCTGTACCTGTTTCACCCCAGTTACGGCTCGGTGCACTGTTACAAGGCTGTCGCTCTGGCGCTACGCGAGCAGCGACCGGTGGTGGGGGTGATCTGCCGTGCACTGGCCGAGGAGGGCGCCGAAGTACCCTCTTGGGCTGGCATGATTGAGGACTACACTGCACAGTTGTTGGAGGCTCAGACTGAGGGGGCCTTCCGTTTGGCCGGTTGGTCACTGGGTGGCAACCTGGCGGTGGAGGTCGCTTATGGCTTGGAGCAAGCGGGGCGGCAAGTGGAGTTTGTCGGCTGGATCGACGCTTCGCCACCGCGCTGGCTTGCACCTTATTGGGAGGCGGCAGTCATCACCGATGACAGCGAAGTTTCTGATATGGAACGACGGGTGGCGCTACTCGGCGTGATGTTCCCCGCGTTTGCCGAGGTGATCCAGGCTGCCTGGCACGATCTGCAGGCGGGCGATGCTGATCAGAGCCAGCAATGGGCACGCTTCGAAGAATGGGCCGAGGTGACTCTGGGTGAGACCTTCTGCGATATCAAGCAAGCGTTGCTGGGTGGTAATGAGGCTCGGGTCTCCTGGGAAGTCGATCGCACGTTGTTCAAACGCATGGAGCAGGCTGACTTCAAGCCACTCAAGGCACCGGTGAGTTGCTGGTGGGCGGCCATGAGTCGTGCAGGCCAGCACAAGGCATTGATCGAAGCCAGCATGGAAAAGGTGATTGGCGGGGCGTGTGTGGTGCGGTCGGTAGTGATTGACGCAGACCATGAACGCATCATCGACAACGCCGAGTTTGTGCGCAGCTTTGTGAAGGCTATGGAGTAATTACGGGCAGAGCAAAAAGCCCCAGGCCGCGTAGAGTGTCCTGGGGCTTTTTTGTGGCAAGTACAAGGCCGCCAACACCTAAAAAAACACCCTGCGAAGGTTCGGCCTGCGCAGGGTGTTGGGTGTTGCGGATGTTCAACCAGCCAGGTCAGAAGTCCCAGCGGGTCGACAGCATAACGTTGCGTGGGTCGCCGGAGTATGACGATGTGTAGAAACCAATGTTGGTGTAATAGCGCTTGTCGAACACGTTGTTGACGTTGATCGTGGCGGACAGGTTTTTGCTGATTTGGTAGCGTGCCATGGCGTCAACCAGCCAGTATGGGTCTTGGGAGAACCGTTGAGTGGCACTTTTGCCTCTGTTATAGACATCTTGCCAGGCCTCTCCCTGCCAACGAGCACCGCCGCCGAGGGTGAGTTTGTCGAGCGCGCCGGTGAACTTGTAGCTGGTGTAGAAGTTGAGCTGGTCCTGAGGCTCCCAGGTAGAGAACTTCTTGCCATCGTCATCGCGGATCACTTTGTGGGTGTAGCCGGCCTGCACTTGCCATCCAGGCAGCAGTTCACCGGAGATCTCGGCCTCATATCCCTTGGTCGTCGCCTGGACGCCTTTGTAGGCCCACTCGACAGGCGAGTTGGCGGGCATGTTGTTGTTGTACTCGGTGTCTTCCTCGGCCCGATTCGACTCGTGAATCTCGAAGTAGGCGAGGCTGGCGTTCAGGCGGCCATCATAGAATTCGCCCTTCACCCCCAGTTCATAGTTTTCGCCTTCGTCCGGTTCGACCATCTTGTTATTGCGATCTGGCCGCAACTGTTGTGGCATGAAGATGGAGGTGTAGCTGCCGTACAACGAGAAATTTTCGTTGAGGTCGTACACCAGGCCCGCATAAGGGATGAGCTTGCCGGTCTCACGCGAGTCGTTGGTGCCGGTTACTCGGTAGTCGGTCAAGCGTGAACCAAGCAGCAGGGACAGGTCGTCGGTGAGGCTCAGGCGTGTAGAGAAGTAGACGGCCGCCTGACGGGTGATATCGTCTTTCTCGTGGGCAGGGCCCCAGGCCGGCTCCAGGCTGTCACCGTCCCACTCATAGAGGGGGAAGTTGTTGCTGTCCCTGTAAGTCGCTTCGTAGCCGTAATAGTCATTGCCTTCCCAGTGCGAGCGCGAGACTGAAGAGCCGACAACCAATTGATGTTCACGCCCACCCAGGCTGAACGGCCCGGACAGGTAGAAGTCTGCGTTGTTGCTGATGGTCTTGCCGGTGAACTTGGAGCCGTAGACCGACGCTCTGTCGGTAGTGCCCGAAATAGGGGATGCGTACCCCAGCGGCGCGTTATAGCCATTGAGCTGGTTGCTGTAGTTGGCCTTGGCGATCCAACCGTTATCCAAGGCATGTTCCAGGGTCGCGAATACACTGCGGCTGTATTGACCCCAACTGCTCCATTTAGGACCGTTGTTGTAGCCTCGGTCGAACTTGATGTCGTTACCCATGCCATCAAACAGTGAACGGCTCCCCGACCAGCTCGAGCCCTTGGGGTCATTGTTCTGGTAGTCGGCGCCAATGGTCAGCAGGGTATCCGGGGTCAGGTCGAACTCAAGGATGCCGTAGTAGACATTGGTCTTGCGTTCATAGTGATCGATGAACGAATGCTTGTCCTGATAGGCGACCACGGCGCGTCCGCGAACGTTGCCGCTTTCGGTCAGCGGGCCGCCCACGTCCAGCTCTGAACGATAATTGTCCCACGACCCAGCGCCGAGGCTCACATGTCCCTGGAACTCAGCGGTAGGCTTCTTGCGTACCAGGTTGATGGTGCCGCCAGGGCCACCGGCGCCGGTCATCAGGCCCGTAGTGCCCTTGAGGACTTCGACGCGGTCATAGATTGCCATATCGCTCAACGTCTGGCCGGCCGAGTAACCTTCGTTACGCGTTGTTGGCACGCCATCGTACTGGAAGTTCTGGATCGGGAAGCCCCGGGAATAGTAGTTGGTTCGTTCGCTGTCGAACGTAGAGACGGTAATACCCGGGGTGTGGCGCATCACATCGTCAATGCCGTTCAGACCGAAGTCATCCATAGTCTGGCGAGTAACCACTGAAATCGACTGAGGCGTCTCACGCGGCGTCAGCACCATCTTGGTGGCGGTCGCGATAGTGCCCGGCGTATAAGAACCGGAGCCTTCGGTAATAGTGCCCAATTGGTTGGCATTGATCTGGGTAGCCCCCAGTTGCAAAGCGTCTGTGGCGACGCTTGGGGCATTGATGATCATCGAGCTGCCTTGCAGGCTGTAACTGACACCCGTCCCTGCCAGGAGGCGCTCGATGGCGGCCACGGGATCCATCTTGCCGTTGACGGCGCTGCTGTGCTTGTCTTTAACCATGTCCGGGCTGTATAGAATCTGCAGATCGGCCTGTTGACCGAATACCTGCAATGCCGTGCTCAAAGGTTGCGCCGGGATGTTCAATTCGAACTCTTGCGCCTGGACATAGCCCGCCACCGGCAGGCTGACCGCAAGGGCCAGGGCGCTGGGCAAAACGTTTAATTTCAAGGCCCGCCGCATGGATACTGCGGCGCTCAAGGGGCTGAGGGCAAGCCGTACTGGCATGGATTGTTCTCTTTTTAAGTGTTGGCAGAGGAGTTCTTAATGCGGTTAATTCTCATTGATGCATATGAGACGTTCCCACTCACCTAAACCGGAAAAATTTATGCCGGCTCCAGTTCAGTGACGATTTTCCCCGCACTCAGGCGCACCAACTGGTCTGCAATATCGAAATAGCGATCGTCATGACTGATCACAATGATGGTCTTGCCCAGGCGTTTGAGGTCCGGCAGCAGCTCCGTATAGAACACGCGGCGAAAGGCTGGGTCCTGGTCGGCCGCCCATTCGTCGAACACTAGCACGGGGCGCTCTTCCAGCCAGGCATTCACAAGTGCCAGGCGTTTGCGCTGGCCAGTGGAGAGGTCGGTGGTGCTGAACACGCCGTCCTTGACGCTGACCTTGTGCGCGATTTCCAGGCGCTCAAGGTACCTTGCGGCACTGTCCAGCGATTGAGTGGCGCTGCCTTGGACCAGGTCATCGAACAAGTAGTAGTCGGCGAATACCGTGGTGAATAGTTGTCGGTAGTCGTCGCGTGCCGGGTCGGTCACGGTTTCGCCGTTGAGGCGGATTTCGCCGGCGTGGGGTTGATACAGGCCCAGCAACAGCTTGATCAGGGTGGTCTTGCCACAGCCGTTTTCGCCGACGATAAACACGATATCGCCCTGCTTGATGTTCAGGTTGATCGGCCCCAGGTGGAACGGCTGGCTGCCTTCCACTGGCGGCGGGCTGTAGCTCACACCGCGCAATTCCAGGCTGTGCACCACGGGTGTTGGCGCTTCGCTGCCGTCCATCAGCAAGTGCGGCTCGGGGGAGGAAAAGCGTTCGGACAGTTCGGTAATGCGTGCAAACGCAATGCGCGCCTTGCCGATGATCGGCAGGTAACCCACCACATGTTCCAGCGGACCCTTCATGTACAGCAGCACCAGCACGAAACCGGTAATCACCGCCGGGTCTGGATTCGGATTGTAGGCTTGCATTGCCAGGGCCAGGCCGATGACGACGAAGAACAGCATCGAGCCGAAGGTTTTGGCGACTATATAGATGTTCACCGAACGCACCTGAATATCGCTGATGCGGTCGGCGGTTTCCTGGATGCGGTGAGTGTTCATGCGGTAGCGGCGTGGCCGATGGATACGCAGCTCCTTGGCGCCTGAGGCGATCGCCGAATAATAGCGTTGCAGCTCGTCTTCTTGATCGCGGGCCTCGTCGAAGCCACGAATGCCTTTTGCGCCGGCAATGAACTGCACGCTGCTGCCAATGATGATTGCCACCACCATCATCAGGAACATCGGTACCGACAGGTATGCCAGGTAGCCAAGGCAGCCCAGGGTCACGGTCGTAGCGATGGCCAGTGGGGTGAAGGCAAAGGAAAAGTCGCTGATGGTATCGACGTCGTGCGTCAGTACCGGGATAAGGCGATGGGAACGATACTGTTCAATCTGTTCAATGGGTGCTGACAGGACTTTTTCGCCGAGATCTTTGCGCAGGGCGGCAATGATCCGTTGTCCGACGTAGTTGGTGCCGATATCGGAAACGATCGAGCTGGTCAGGGCCAGTAGGCAAAGTGCAGCAAAGGTCAGGATTACCCCCTGTGTCATGCCGGTAGACGAATGCAGCGCAGTGTTAATCGTCGCCAACAGCAAGGTAATGGCCAGGCCGCCCGCCATGCCAAGGGCGACGGAGACCGTCACGATAGTGCGAAAGGGCCTGAGCAATGCGAGCAAACCTTTGAAGGCGCCGCGCTTGGGGTCGGTCATAAATACTTCCCGGAAAGTGAAAAAGAGGGGGGCTGGG
>Ga0308168_1001061_pt1 | contig 27064 bp, 31 predicted proteins | sample PhyCR2_FD_202133 | JGI IMG/M metagenome (GOLD analysis project Ga0308168, IMG submission 202133) | Phyllosphere microbial communities from UC Gill Tract Community Farm, Albany, California, United States - DLSLRC.R2 | ecosystem: Host-associated > Plants > Phyllosphere > Unclassified | place: USA...
TTGATGTGGTCGATAACCCGCCATGTCAGCATCGTCGGCAGTTCACCTCGGGCGAGGTAGCAAAGCGGTTATGCAGCGGCCTGCAAAGCCGTGTAGACGGGTTCGACTCCCGTCCTCGCCTCCAGATTTTCCCCCCCCCGGCTTAAATAAGCTCGTTTAAGTCCTCTTCCTGCATGAAGCAGAGTTGGTCTAAGTCATTGGTGTTGCTACGCACATAAACGCCGAGGACAAGCGCATCGTCTACGGCAAGACCGATGTCAACCAGCTGGTCCCGTTCAAGTACAAATGGGCCTGCGACAAGTACCTGGCCGGCTGCGCCAACCACTGGATGCCGCAGGAAGTCAACATGCAGCGCGACATCGAGCTGTGGAAGAACCCGAACGGCCTGACCGAAGACGAGCGCCGCATCGTCAAGCGCAACCTCGGCTTCTTCGTCACCGCCGACTCGCTGGCCGCCAACAACATCGTGCTGGGCACCTACCGCCACATCACGGCGCCGGAATGCCGCCAGTACCTGCTGCGCCAGGCGTTCGAAGAAGCGATCCACACCCACGCCTACCAGTACATTGTCGAATCGCTGGGCCTGGACGACAAGGAAATCTTCAACGTCTACAATGAAATCCCGTCGATCCGCGACAAGGATCAGTTCCTGATTCCGTTCATCGAGGTCATCAACGATCCGAAATTCAAGACCGGCACCTCGAAAACGACCAGAAGCTGCTGCGCTCGATCATCGTGTTCGCCTGCCTGATGGAAGGCCTGTTCTTCTACGTCGGCTTCACCCAGATCCTGGCGCTGGGCCGCCAGAACAAGATGACCGGCACCGCCGACCAGATTCCGGCCTCTCTTCCAGGAAAGCCGCCAAGGTCTTCAACATCACGCGCGCAACGGCAAAAAAGTGGCTCGGCCGGGATGATGTGCAAGACCGCTCCCACCGTGCGCACAAGCTGCATACGACCCTGAGCGAGGCGCAGGAAGCCGCCGTGCTGGCACTGCGCCAGTCACTCTACCTGCCGCTCGCCAGTCCGATGCTACGCAACGCCTTGCCGCCCAACTGCGCCAGCCCGGCAAACACATGCTCGACGCGAGCGCCGGCCTTGACGATGCGCCGGTTGCGCCGCTCCTGTGTGACCGAAAGTGGCTTGTCCTTGCCGCCTTTGCGCAGGATGAATAAGCGCCAGCCCGCATCTGTCAGCCGCGTTTCACGCTCGCCGCCGACATAGCCGTTGTCGGCCAGCACGGCCCGGCGGGTGTTGGCTGTGTCAAGCGCGTCCTCGAAGTGATTAGTGTCGTGTTCGCTCGCCGTGCTGAGCTTGCGCTTGCGGATCCAGCTTATGGCGCTTGTCCGCATTGGCCGACAGCTTGTAGTTGACGTAGGACTTGCCGTGCTGTTTAGTCCAGCACGGCGGCCTGCCACCGCGCGACCGGTCCGGACGAGGCGAGGCGCGGTCCACTTCTGGGGCGCGCGAGGCGAAGTCGACATGCCTGTCCAGCACCTGCGACGTACCGCCTAGCTTATTCCGTTTGGCGTCGCGTTCCTGGGCTGCGAACAGGCTTGGACTCATCATGGCATCGTGGTCAGCAATGTTGTGGAAGCGGCATCCTGCCACTGCGGAGGTTTTTCGAGGTGCACTGAACGCTTGAGGATACCGCATCGATTGTCCGCCGTGAATTAGTGGGGGCTATTTCAATAGCGCTCATACGCTCGTCCTGAATCGTTCGGGTATATGCCATGCAAGAACGCGGCTGCATTTCACCTGCGAAATATTCTTGCGCGTTCGTTATTTACCATTTAGCATTGTCATTTTGCAATAAATGCGGCGGTAGGTGTCAACCAAGGACGTTGCTCCTGCTGGCCAAGGGCAGCGCCGGCTCGCTGTGCGGCTTATAAACAATAACTCATGCGCAAACGACTCGTTTCTTCCCTGTTGGTTGGATGGCTCTTCAACATCGCTTCCGCCAATGCCCAGGTTCTTGCCGATCCCTATAACTACATGCGCACCAGCAAATTCACGTACGATTCCGTCACGGGGCTACTGAATAGTGGAAGGAGTAAGCCAAATTGCTCAAATGCCTAACTCGATTCATATATGCATGCTTTGTGGCTCTTGCATTGGTGGGATGCATACCTCTTTCGCTCGGCACTATTGATTTGGGCGTGGGCCGATCTTTTGAGGATATGCTCAAGGTCGAGACAGTACTTGCTAACAACGGCTTTTCACAACACGAGTTAGTTGTTGCAGGCAAGCACGTCCCGAGGAGTGAATACAAAGGAAAGTTTCACTCGGGGTTTTCTTCAAGCTTAAACGGAGTGGAAGTCGCGGTTGAGTTGTATAAATCTGACGGGCACTTGGATATGACACTAGGGCAAAGGAGTGACAAGCTCACTCCAGAAGTGATAGAAGTACTGATGAAGCTTCAGCGCGATCTAAAACCTGTCTTTGGTCCTGATATCAGCCTCAAGATGTGCGACGATTGCGGCCCTCGCATGATGTAGCGACATCCAGGCATGCGCCGAACGTTGAAGTCCTTTAGCGCATGCCGAAGTATTAGATGATATGGCTCCAGTTTTCTTGAAGTTCCGTCCGAAAAGCGATGCGCTTAGCCTTGCTCTTCTAGTAGCTGCCCTCTGTTCAAGGTGGCTCGCGTGACCGATGCGCGGGGTGCACAGATCGCTTACAGTACGACGCTTTCGACAACCTGCTGCAGACCAAGGATGCGATGCAGAACATCATAGCGGCCAGCTATGATGTGCGCGGTCGCAAGGTATCGATGAGCGATCCAGATACCGGGCTATGGCGCTACGACCACAGCGCCCTGGGACAACTGGTCCGGCAGGAAAGCGCGAACCAGCGGTAATTATGGTTCTGAATATAGTCGCAAGATATGGAATGCATTCTTCGGCTAGATGGCAACGCCTGAAGAAGCAGCTTTGAACCGACAAAAACTTTGGGATTCAAGTGCTGTGCAAGCAAACTGGTCAGGGCTGGGTGTTGCGGGAGGCTTGACATCGACTAGCGGTGCACTTTATGGAAGTTGGGGAGGCGAGGCAACACCTTCGCTAGGTTCAATTTCTCTTTTATATGGAGTAACGGATCCATTCGCTAAAACCTGGATGCCTGCCGATGAGTTTGTTCCGGGTGCGAGCGCCACTTTTGTATATTGCCGGGTCGTGTGTGCTGGAGTTTCTATCGCACCAGCCGCGACGCCAGACGGTATTAGATTTAATAGAATGTACATGATTGGACTCGATTGGGGCAAGACGCCAGATCCTAAAGAAATGACGCTTCCCAAAACGGCTGGAGCAGCATCGGCGACTGCGACGGTAAAACTTCATGGTTGGTGAAAATGAGTAAGCACGTATTGGTGATATTTGGGTTAATCGCCATTGTTTCTGTAATAGAGGTCGTTTTTCGGGGGGAGCCTTCATATGATGTCGGGCAGACCAAGCAGCTAAAGAAAATTTCTTCCGTCGTCGAGAAATATGGATTAAGCGGATGTGACGTCTTGCAGCGAACCTATCTTTATGAGCGTTGCGTATTGAAAACTGTGCCGAATGTCAAAGAGATTAATAACTTGCTAATGTCCAAGGGGTGGAGGCAGACGGATAATTATATTTACACCGGGAATAAGTTCGAAGCTTGGTGTAAGGATGATGCTACGATTTATTTGGGTACTAATAGAGGTGAGTGGGAGTTGGCTTATTCGAACAGTCCAGGAAACCGTTGTCGAGATACGCATTAATGGATTTGAAACCTTCGAGTAGAATGGTTACTGGTGGGTAGTTATAAGCTCTCGCCGACAGCGGTAGAGATTTCTATGAAACTTTGGGTTGAGCTATGGAGATCTTGGGACTATATATTTAGTCTCAAGTTGTGCGGCGATTACGGCTTTCTCGCTATGTATCGATGTTCAAGCATGCGCAGAGCTTCGATACTATTTTGCGCAGGCTGAGGTATTTGACAATATTGCTTCCGTTTTTTTGAAATTCCGACCGAAAAACGATGCGCTTGGCCTTGCTCTTCTAATAGCTGCGCTCTGTTTGTTCGCCGGCGCAGTAGGCTTCGCCCGTGTGCTAATTTCCCAAGAAACAGGATTCTACGCGATGGCGTAAAGGAAAGCATTGTGGAAGGTAGCTTGAGCGGCTTCCGTAACGGGGTCGTCTATGGCCAAGCAACTAACCTTATGGGTCATATTGTTGGCTTTGCTACTACGCTCAAAGCACCTCAGTTCGAGGAGGGCGTTTTTAACTATACAGGTCAATTTTAGACTACACGAGGCGCGATGACGTTTGGAAATGTGATATCTGCAGCTCCTGCTTTTGGCTCAAACCTGACAGACGATATTTATCTGCATGAGAGTGGCCACGTTAATGACCCGATCGAGCGCGGTTTGGGGCGTTGTATGCGCCGCTACATGGCTTGGATCTGATTATTCGGAATTCGGTACGTAAGCTCGGTGGTAAATGTTACGGATTTATCATTGAAGAGTACGTTCAACGATATCCATATTCCAAGATAAACCCTGGTTTCCGCCAATGAATAAAATTTTGAATTTTCGCTTTTGGCCATGGTTCGGCTGCTGGTTATTTTCTCTATTCGGCCTGGTGGCGTGTGTTCCTGTGGCGACCGCGGAACTTGAAGTCGGCACCGGATGCTCGGAAGGCGACCTGAAAAAGGTGGAGCTTATCGTCGAACAGGCGGATTTTTCTCGGCAGTCGATGTTTGTAGATAACCGCGAGTTCGTGAGATTGGAGAAGGACGGTGTCGTATACGCGAAATTCGTGTCGCGCTCGACTCCTGGGATAGTTGTAAGGGTGGAGCTTTACAAGATGGGCGGCAAACTTAATTTGTTATTTCAAGAATACAACACCGAGTTTTCCGTTCGATCTTTGGTCATATTGCGTCACCTAACTCGAGGTTTGCGCAATGGCTTGGCAAAAGACATTATGGTTACCCTTGGTGGAAAACAGCTGGATATATAAGTTTCCTTATTATTGCTCTATACATGTTTTATACTTGTACATACGCCGGCAGGTTTTGTCGTCATCGGCAAGATGCAGGTATTTCGCGATTGCAGAGCGGTCGCCAAGATTTCTTAACAGGGAACACGTGAAATTGCTAAACTGGCCAAATCGATTACATGTGCCTGCTTTGTGGCCTTTGCATTGGCAGGATGCATCCCACTTTCGCTCGGCACGATTGATTTGGGGCGGCATGTGAATGTTACAGTCGACAATAACCTTCCAATCCGGGCAGGTGCATGCGAGGTAAGCTTCTTAGACGTTGAAGTCAATTAAGAGCTAAAGTGCATTAATTAAATCCTTTGTTCTGCCCCCTAATTCTTTCGCACAAAAAATATGGTGGACGATTTGATATTACTGGGCTTTTCGTGACCGCCGACTCGCTGGCCGCCAACAACATCGTGCTGGGCACCTACCGCCACGTCACGACGGCGGAATGCCGCCATTACCATTGCGCTAGATGTTCGAGGAAACGATTCACATCCACACCTACCAGTACATCATGGAACCGCTGGGCCTTGACGAGAAGGAAATTTTCGATGCCTACAACGAGGTCCCGCCAATCCGCAACATGGACCAGTTCCTGACCCCGTTCATCGAAGTCATCAACGATCCGGGATTCAAGACCGGCGCGCTCGAAGCCGACCAGAAGCTGCTAAGTCGATCATCGTGTTGCCTGTCTGATTTGCAGGCGGCGTCGCTGGACGGGAGTTCAACCGATGAGGTCCGTGATCGCATTTTAGCGAGCTAATGTGGTGCTAAAGTGTGGTTCTGCGCTAACCCATTGATTCCTAAGGGTCAAAACGGCCTGCAAAGCCGTGTAGACGGGTTCGACTCCCGTCCTCGCCTCCATCCTATCTTCATTTCGTCGTTATTTCTTGAGCTAAGTCAGGGGAATACTCCTTTTGCTTTGCGGGTGCCGGCAGTTCCATTGCGAAGCTTCGTAATACTCTTATGCTGTTGGGATGGTGCTCTACTACACGACGCTTGATTCGTGATTTCTCAGGGTTTTGAACGGTGAGCTGCCGCGCGTACTGGACTTCCCCCAGTTCAGTAGACAAATCTTGACCTCACGCTGAGACGCGTGCAAAGGCATCAGAGCTGACACCGCCTAGGTGACTATGGCGCCTGGTTCGATTGTAAAGACTTCGATGTAGTCGAAGATATCGGCCCGGGCCAGATCGCGGGTTTTGTAGATGCGTTTGCGGATGCGTTCCTTTTTCAGGCTGCTGAAAAACGATTTCGCCACGGCATTGTCCCAACAATTTCCGCGCCGACTCATGCTTGGCTCAAGATTGTTGGCTTTGCAGGAGCGCCGCCAGTCATGGCTACCATATCGGCTGCCTTGATCCGAATGTACTAGTACAGGTTTCTTGGGCTTACGCTGCCAAACCGCCATCAGCAAAGCATCGATCGCCAGCTCGCGTGACAAGGTCGGCTTCATCGACCAACCCACCATTTTACGTGCAAAAAGATCGACCACGACTGCGAGATAAAGCCGGCCCTGCCACGTTCGTATGTAGGTGATATCGGTGACCCAAGCCTGATCGGGGACATCGACGGTAAATTCCCGATTCAGCCGGTTGGGAGCGATGTTCGAAGGCCGTCCAGCAATCCTCCTGGGTGCTTCGTAGCCGCGTACAGCCTTGATCTTATTGACCTGCATGAGTCGCGCCACACGATTTCGAACACAGCTCTCGCCGGCTTTTCGCAGATCGCCAAAGACGCGGTTGGCGCCGTAGACGCCGCCGCTGGCCGACTATGAATGCCGTATCGCTTCAACCAAACGGGCATCTTCCTTCGCACGTTCCGATATCGGTTGATGCAGCCATTGGTACAACCCTGCTCTGGCCACCTTCAACATGCGGCACATCAGCACCAGCGAAAACTCGTGCCGATGTTCGTTCATGAACCGGTACTTTACTCGGGCTCCCTGGCAAAGTACCGTGCGGCTTTTTTTAGCAGATAGCGCTCCTCTTCCAGACGGCGCATCTGGGATCGCAGCCGCAGGATTTCGCTTTTTGCTTCGACCAGCTCGGCACTTTGCTTTTCGTCCTTGGTCGGCATGAATGCTTTGACCCACTTGTACAAATTATGGGCCGATACCCCCCAATCGGACCGCAACCTCGGGAGCAGGGTAGCCCCGCTCGACGACCTGGCGAACTGCTTATTTCTTGAATTCCGGCATGTAACGCTGTGTGCTCATTCATTTCTCCTATGCTCAAATCATAGGTCAGAAATGTCTACCGGAGTGGGAGGAGTCAAACTTCTAGCTTGCTCTAAGAATAGGGGGATTACCTGCCGACTTAGTTTTACCTAAGGGAAATTTACGAACAGACTTTAGTTCGAGCTAATTTTAAAAAAGATGAGCAAAGTCGTGCAAAGGTGCTCAACACATTTACAAGCATATTTAAGCCGAAAAGCAAGTACGCCTAGCATAGGAAATTTTTTGTATTTACGCCACAGTCTGCTCTTTTGTGTAGGAATGCTCTTATAATTCCTAACCAGTTAGCGAAGTGCGAAATTACCAACCGGTTATTAACTGGAGGCCAGCATGCCACTTAATTGCTATGGTGTGCTGCTAGGCCGTCCTTTTGCCCGCCGTTTAGGTAATGGCCGGAATCCACACTATCGGATCCATGTGGTCGACAACCCGACCGATTTTCGTATCGCCCCCAACGTTAAGTCGGCCGTATCGCCGTTCAGAGTGTTCCAGTGATATAGGTTTGGCATTATTTGAGCCATGTACAGACTTGCAGCCAGAGGGATGCGCATTCCTTGACTTTAACAAAGGAGGCTTCGGACATTATGAGCACGTCAAAAACTTGTGTGTACAACTTCACCAGTCTACGAGTCGACAATGCCGATGAAGATAACTGGGGATCGGACGGCGATGAGATTTACCTGGTATATATCGGTTTCCGTTCGCAGACAGGCAAAAAGGGATCAACAATCACCACGATCAATGCCTTTGATAGTTATAAATGGGCAGATGGGGTTAAGGAGGGTGGAGTCAGAAATATACCCTCTGGTATGGGTCGGGTTGCTATCCCAGTAGAGATTACGAGCTTTGAAGACGCGGTCGAGGCGAATACGAGCAAAACTCCAATCTCGACCCAAATTGTGGGAGTCATTGGTATCGCATTGGAAAGTGATAGAACCCCATGGGGAGACGTTAAGAGGGCAATCAAGGCTGTCCGCGCAGCAGCGCAATCTGAGGTAGCCAATATCGTTGAAAATTTGCCGGCAGACGCTACGCAGATAAAAGTTGAAGGATTGGCACCAAAAGTTGCGCAGGCAATTAGTAATGTCAAAGCGAAGATGAAGCCGAGCTTTTTTACTGCAGCGTTAGCGTTGATTAATTCAGTAGGTGACCCAGATGATCTTGTCGGTATCGATTCTCAATTTAACGTATGCATTGACCCAGGCCTGATTGCCATCATCAACGCTTTCCAAAATAAAAATATTCAAATTCCAAATATTCTGAAGCCCCTACCAATTCAGCATGTTTATCAGAGCAAGGGCGTGAAATACACGGTTACCGGCAATATTGCGCTCGAATGAAGTGGCCTGCTGCCGATTCCACGGACACCAAGTTAAGGTGGAATCAATGGCAGCAAGAAGGCAGTTCAGCCGGGAGTTCAAGCTCGAGGCAGTGAAGTTGGTTGAAGAGCGTGGCGTATCGCTGCGCCAAACAGCCCAGGATCTGGACGTACACGAAAACGTCCTGCGCAAATGGGAGCGCGAGCATCGCAAGCAACCCGAGGAGGCATTCCCAGGCAACGACAAGATGACGGCGCAGGATGCGGAGATAGCGCGACTGTGCAAAGAGGTCGCCAAGCTCAAGATGGAGTGGGATCTGCTGAAAAAGCCGCGGCTACTTCGCGAAGGAGTCCATTTGAATTTCGGTTTCATTGCGAAACACCGAGGAGTCTGGCCGGTCAATTTGATGTGAGAGGCGCTCTGTGTCTCGAGGGGCGGTTTCTATGCGTGGCTGACTCGTCCGCCAAGCGAACGCAGTAGAAAGACGAGATGCTCAGTGCGCAGGTAAGGCAAAGCTTTCTGCACAGTGACCGTACCTATAGAGCGCGGCGGGTGTGGCACGACGTTGTTGAAGAAGGACTGTCATATGGGCTGCACCGTATCGAACGTCTGATGCGCGAACAGGCCTTGCGCGCTCGACCTCGACGTCGAGGTTTGCCCCAAGGATCGCGGCGCACATAGCGTTGTGGCGGAGAATGTGCCCGATCGGCAGTTCCAAGCCGAGGCGCCCAACCAGAAATGGGTGGCCGACTTCACTTACATCTGGACTGCCGAAGGTGGCTGTACGTCGCTGCTGTGTTGGGCCTGTATTCGCGCCCAATTGTGGGCTGGTCGATGCAGGACAGTATGCCTTCGCAACTGGTTGGGTAATCCCCCCACAAAAAGAGCGCGTTTAGAAGTAGAATTTTCTACTTAAGACAGAAAGCTCTACATGAAGACGTCCCGCTTTACCGACAGCCAGGTCATCGCCATTCTGAAGCAAGCCGAAGCCGGCAGCCCGTACCCGAGCTGTGCCGCGAGCACGGCATCAGCAACGCCATGTTCTACAAATGGCGCGCCAAGTTCGGCGGGATGGACGCGTCACTAATGGCACGTATGAAGGAACTGGAAGACGAAAATCGGCGCCTTAAGAAGATGTATGCCGAAGAGCGATTCAAGGCCGAGATTGTCGCGGAGGCGCTAACAAAAAAATGGTAGCGCCATCTCTGCGGCGAGAGATGGCGCAGTGGGCCGTGACACAGCGGTCAGCCACGATTAACCTGGCGTGCCGGGCATTTGGCGTCAGCCAGACCTGCTACCGATATAAGGCCAAGCTGGACACGGAAAACAGCGTGATCGCCGATTGGCTATTAAGGCTGACGAACAATCAGCGCAACTGGGGCTTTGGACTGTGCTTTCTGTACCTGCGCAACGTAAAAAACTTCAAATGGAACCACAAACGGGTTTACCGGATTTATCGTGAGCTCGAGCTGAATCTGCGAATCAAGCCGCGTCACCGCTTGGTACGCCAGAAGCCACTGCCATTGGCCGTGCCAACTACGATCAACCAGGGCTGGTCGATGGACTTCATGCATGACCAGCTTGCCGATGGCCGCAGTATCCGCCTGTTCAACGTCATCGATGATTTCAATCGGGAAGGCCTGGGAATCGAGGTCGATTTCTCGCTGCCATCCGAACACGTGATCAGATCGCTGGACCGGATTATCGAATGGCGCGGCAAACCGAACGCGATCCGCTGCGACAACGGCCCGGAATACATCAGCGCCGTGACGTTGGCCCGGGCTGCCAGACGCGGCATCCGCATCGATTTCATCCAGCCAGGCCAGCCACAGCAAAACGCTTACGTGGAGCGTTACAACAGGACCATGCGCTACGACTGGCTGGCACACCACCTGTTTGAAACGCTCGATGAGATCCAGGAATTTGCCACTCGCTGGCTGTGGACCCACAATCACGACCGGCCCAACATGGCACTCGGCGGCATCACACCAAAACAGAAACTTGCCCTTGCCGCTTAACCTCTACTTTTAGCTCGCTCTAAATATGGGGGGATTACCGATCGGTTGATTTCAGGGCCAATAGCGGACAACCAGCGATAAGGCCCATCGTGCGGAATATCGCGATAGTTATCAATTCCCGAAACAATCAGTTGCCGCCATCCGATCTTCTCGACGATCGAGCTCCTCGCTATAGTTCACCTGTATTCAGCTTACCTCGCCGTCCTTCGACGCCAGCGTGAGCGGACCGGTTAATTAACCATTCCACGCCGCCTTGATGGCGTATCGAAAGCAGGAGAAGAGTAATGGCACGTCATGTTCGATATTACAAAACCGGTGGTCCTGAAGTTCTGCAAATCGACGAAGTCCCCACTCCCGAGCCGAAGGCTGGCGAAGTACGCATTAGCGTCCGCGCGCTGGGTCTGAACCGCGCCGAGAGCATGTACCGCACTGGTCGCTACGTCATCGAGCCCATCTTCGCGGCCACAATGGGCTACGAGGCATCTGGCGTGATCGACGCCGTTGGACCGGGGGTAAGCGGGCTGGAGGTCGGCGATTCGGTCGCCGTCATCCCTGCCTTCATGTTCGACCAGTACGGCCTGTATGGGGATCTCGTGATCGCCCCGGCGCGCGCCGTGGTCAAGAATCCGGCTGGCGTGAGCTGGGAAGCCGCCGCAGCCACCTGGATGCCGTTCACGACTGCCTGGGGCGCGCTGATCGACCTGGCTGACCTGGGCAAAGGCGACTTTGTGGTTCTGTCGGCAGCGTCGAGCAGTGTCGGGCTGGCCGCGATGCAGATCGCCGACTCCGTCGGTGCCACCCCGATCGCCATTACCCGCAATGGCGAGAAGGTCGACGCACTGAGGCAGGCGGGCTTCACCCACGTTCTGCAGACCGGCCTGGACGACATCACTGCGGAGATCATGCGCATCACCGGCGGCGCCGGCGCACGCGTGGTCTTCGATCCGGTCGGCGGCCCCGACTTCGAAAACATCGTCAAGGCGACGAGCAAAGATGCGATCGTGTTTATCTACGGTGCACTGAGCCATGACGCAACGCCAGTGCCGGTGCTGCACGTGTTGGGAAAGCACACAACGATTCGCGGCTACGAATTTATCGAAGTCACCGCCGACAACGAGAAACTTGCCCGAGCCAAGGCATTCATCACCGAAGGCCTGAGCGCCGGAAAGTTCAGTGCGCAGATTGCCAAGGTATTTCTGTTCGATGAGATCGTCGAAGCAACCCGCTTCCTCGAGTCCAACGCGCAGTTCGGCAAGATCGTGGTCAAGCTGTAAAAAGTCATACGGGTGCACAGCGATGTGCATCCGAGAGCCCCGTATGCTGCGGGGCTTTTTGTCTCGATTACTCAAGCCAGGTGCGATCGATGGCGAGGAAGTGCTGCTGAAGCCAGTCCGAAAATGCCCGCAGCGGGGGCGGAACATGCGACCGGCTGGGATAGACCAGCGAGACGGGGCGCGGGGCAGGGCGAAATTCCGTCAGGACCTCCACCAACGTCCCATCGCGAAGATACCGGTCCACCAGAATTCCCGGCACTTGAATCAAGCCGAAGCCAGAGCGGGCGCACTGGACATAGGCGGACGCATCGTTCACCAGCATCGAGCTGTCAGCTAGCAACGATCTGCTCACCCGATCGTGGCGAAAGTGCCATGGCAGCGTGCGTTTGCTGATCCCGGACAGAAAATTGACGCATGCATGCTGGTCAAGACTGTCCGGTTGCTCGAGCGGCGGCGCTTGCTCAAGATAGGCCGGCGCCGCGCAGGTAATCATTACGAGCGCACCCATGCGGCGAGCCACCAGACTAGAACTCGGCAGTTCGCCGATGCGCAGCACGCAATCGACGCCTTCCGCGATGAGGTCGACCGAGCGATCGCTCACTCCCAGCGTGATCGACAGCTTGGGGTACGTATTCCGGAACTGGCTGAGCGAAGCCATGAAGCCCTCGACGGCAAACGCCGAAGGAATATCGATCCGCAGCCGTCCGCTGACGGCGCCCCCCGGAGCCTGGAACATAGCCACCGCTTCCTCGACTCCGCCGAGAATCTCTTCAACTCTGGCCAGGAAGGCCTCGCCCTCGGCAGTCAGGCTGACCTTGCGTGTCGTTCTTTGAAACAATCGTACATCCAGCGACGCCTCGAGCTGGTTGATGGCCAGCGTGACCTGCGGTCGGCCGATCTGCAGGGACTCGGCGGCCTCGGTGAAGCTTTGAAGCTGTGCGACCCTGGAGAACAGGCGCATTGATTGAAAGAGCTCCATCGGCACCTCTACTTGATTGCTTGCATTGCCGGGGTGCGGTGGCCGACGCCGGAAGCGCGGTGATGAGTCCTTGTCCCGATGTGGTATTTCGTCGCCACGGAAGATAGCCGCCGGCAATCAGGCTGCCGAGGCGGCATCAAGAACCTCTCGACGCAATAATGACCAGTCAATCAGGGCCTCAATGGAGGGACCGAGTGCCAGACCCATGTCGCTGAGTGCATATTCGACCTTGGGAGGCACCTGCGGATAGACTTTTCGTATGACGATTCCGTCCTTTTCCAACTCCTTGAGTTGCTGGATCAGCATTTTTTGATTCACGCCTTCAACGCGGCGCTCCAGTTCTGAGAATCGAAGCGGCTGCTTGGCCGCAAAGAGCTGGACGATGATGACGATCTTCCACTTGCCCTCAAGCACGCGCAGCGCTTCGCTCGTCGCGGCGGCCCAGACAAGCTGCTGCTTCGGATCTTCACATTTCCAATCGCGGCTCAAAATGCACTTACCTTTTAGTGGGTTACCCACTTTTCGGTGGGTTCTTGTGGTTAAAGGAGTTACTTCATATTATGACAGCATCGAAACCATCACTGAGAGGGAATCCATGAAAATCGGTATTTTGGGAACGGGACACATCGGCAAGACGCTCGTCATGCGCTTGAGCCAGGCCGGGCATGAGGTAAAAGTCGCCAATTCACGTGGCCCCGCGACGATTGAGAAGGAACTCCTGTCCTTTGGCGCATGCGCTGTGACCACTGAAAACGCACTCATTGATGTGGATGCGGTCATCCTGTCCATCCCACTCAACCGCATCCCCGGCATCGCGTCCTTGGTCGCTCGCCTCCCGGAAGAGACAGTGGTGATCGACACTTCCAATTACTATCCCTTCCGCGATGACAGAATCGACGCCATCGAGCGGGGACAGGTCGAGAGCCTGTGGGTCGCCGGGCAGCTTGGCCGCCCTATCGCCAAGGCATGGAATGCAATCGGCTCAGCTTCTTTGGCCAAGAAGGCAAAGCCTGCCGGAGCATCCGATCGGATCGCAATTCCGGTGGCCGCAGACCGAGATCGCGATCGCAAGGTAGCCATGTCGCTGGTCGATGATACCGGCCTGGATGCCTTCGACGCCGGCTCGCTTGCGGACTCGTGGCGCCAGCAGCCGGGGGCGCCCGTCTATTGCACCGATCTTTCCTATGCCGAGATTGGCGCTGCCCTGGATGCTGCAGAGCGAGGCCGTTTGCCGAAGCGCCGGGATCTCGGCGTTGCGGTCATGCAGGAGCGCCTTGGGGATGGCACAAGCAATCCCGACGAGGAATGGGGCGTGCGCCTGGTCCGCGCCATCAACATGTGATCGCGCGGCCGGCGCCGCGCAAGGCACAGACGTTCACTGTTTCGACCGGCAGGTCCGCGAAAGGAGGGGGCAAGTTCTATATCTTGAGCTAAGTCAGGGGAATACTTCTTTTGTTTTGCAGGTGCCGGCAGCTCCATTGCGAAGCTTCGTAATTCTCTTATGCTGTTGGAATTGTGCTCTGTTACGCGACGCCCGATTTGTAATTCCTCAGGTTTCGCACGGTGAGTTGCCACACGTGCTTATGGCTCGAAGGTGTCGACGAAACTCATGGCGATTCAGCGTAAGGCATGTAGGAGCGCCCCCATCCTCGCAGTGGGTCGGACTCCTATCAAAATGCAATACTATTTCGGACGGCAAATCTGCTGCGAGCATTCGACGAAGCGAGCTTGTTTGATCTGGATGTCGCTGACAAAGCGCTGAAGGCTCACGCCCGCAATTTCGCGACCATCGCAAATCTGCTGCAGTCGGGAATCGTATTCATCGATAGCCCTTCTCCAAGCTCTATAAGCAAGACGAAAATTATTCAGGTCGGTAGTCGGCAATGCGATGGGGACGTGCATGGTTACCTTTCTGGAGTAGATCATGACCGGGCAGGTAGGACATCTGACTACATGCCGGTGTCGCTGTGTTTTGCAGTTCGGGCAGGATGCGCATCAATCCAGTTTCGAGCCCGATCGCGTGCATCCTGAAAGGCCAGTTCGGTGGTATCGCAAATCACGTCATCTTCGATTCCTTGCTGACAGGCAGCGGGCGTCTGGAGGGCCAGGCTGTTCGCTACATGGCGGTGGATTGCAAAAACGCTGTAGTAGCGGTTTTCCGCGGCTGGCAGAGCGTCTACGGCGACGGCGTACCCCTTGTAATCAAGGGAAGGCATGGTGCGCATATTTCCTCCGACTGTCGTAAAAACACTTCGTAAAAATGGTCGGGCCATTCGGCATGCCAGATTGGTCATGTCGACCGGTATATGGAACACATTGCGGCCGGGGTATCCGGATGCGGGGGCTTGTGAGTGGAAAACGCCGACACAAAGCAGACGCGTGGCGCGGACAGGGTACGTGATTCCAGATGGATGCCCGTCCCAGGATTCGGGGCGCGAACGTGGCAAAGGTCGTGGTGCAGCGCAGCGGTTATGCACCGCGATACCCGTACCTGAGGGCCAGCGCCTGTGCGAGGTCGTGGGCGGTCCGCATCGCGGCGCTTGGGGTTTTGTGCAGCGTATCGCAAGCCAGTTCGCGATACGAAGGATCGTCCATCAAACCTGCGTTTGAGTGACCGATAAATCCGCGAAAGCTCATCCCGGCTTTACGACAGCCAACCATGCGGGTTTTGGTAATGGGTTTAAGTCGAACGAACAGCAAGTGCTTTTGGTCGTCTTGCACGGCATTCTCCCTAATCAACAAGCGATGCTAGCACGATGCGTCGTTCACTCCCTGAAAGGGCCAAAGCAATTCCGCGCCGCACGAAAAAGCGGTAGACACTTCGGACTCAAGGCGCAAATGTGTCGACGGACGATTCAATTCAATTCTATTCGATTCGCCGTGCACCGACATTTACCGGCGCCGGCAGATGGATGCAGGTCGGCGATGAACTCGACGTCACCACGACCTTGTGCGACGAGGTGCGCAGCACCGCGAAACCATCGTCATCGATTATGTCCAGGGAAACGGGCGGTATCGCGATCCCCATACGTCGCTTCATGTGAGGCGCGGAATGCAGCCCGGCCCAACCCTGCCAACACGTTCTCAGACGGACAGTTGCCGCCTGCCACTCCGCAAAAATACATTTGCAGACTAAGCGCACATCCGCGAAAAAGAGCGCATAGTGTGCCGGTGATACGCGATCTTCAACGATCGTCCTCCTCCAGACAGCAACAGCTGTTCTGCCATTCCCGCCGGACACTGCAACGCACTTCGTCCGACGTGCCAGGATGTTCCAGTCTTGCCATTCTCCTTAAAGGTACTTCATGTATCCGTATCCCCAATCTATCAATCCCGCCGTGCGCTCGCATATCGATGCCCAAGCCGCATTCTTTAACGAGCTATCGCAAACCATGTCACGCTCTTTCCAGCAGGTGTTCCAGTTGAACATGCAGTTGGGCCAGACTCTGCTCGAGGAAGCTGCTGGCACCGCCCAGCGCATGTTGACCGCCGGGCGTCCGAGCGACGCGCTGTCGGCAGCGGCGGCCCGCGCCCAGCCTGGCACCGACAAGCTGCGTGAATATCAGCAACAACTGTCGCAGCTCGTCGCCGCCACCCAGGTCGACCTGAGCCGTGTCACCGAGCAGCATGGGCAGGAAACCTCCCGTACTGCGCGCGCGCTGGTTGACGACGTGAGCCGCACTGCGGCGGAAGAAACCGCCAAGGGCTTGCGTCAACAAGAAGATGCCATCAAGATGTCGCGCGACGCGTTCACGAAAGAAGCCGAGCGCGGCGCCAAGGCCGCTGGCCAGTATCAGGGTAACCTGCAAAGCGGCGCCGACGCGAAAATCGATGGCCAAGCTGTTTCGACCAAGGCACCTGGCAACGTACAAGGCAGTCATCCCCAGGCCGGCAACAAGTAGTCGTCCTCGTCGCGCTGATCCTCACGATTCACCCTGGCCCTGCCGGGCCTTTTTCTTGAGCGCCCCCGGTCAGGCGATGTAGAACAAGACCGCGACGTAATGGCCATCCCATCCCAGCGCCGCGCTCAAAGGCTGGATGCCGATCACCGCGAGCCAGCCCATCACCATGTATATGACAAGGGACATTTGCCCAACAGGTCGGCGCTCGCTGCGACATCGTGCATCAATACGCTTTCGGTCAACTCGAGCTGTACATGGGTCCGGTCTACACCGGTGACATCGAAGATCGAAATTGCGTGCGTGAAAAAGTCCCGATGGCGAAACTCCAGTGCGGAAATATTCACCGCGACCGACACGTCCGGCATGCCGCTGTCACGCCAGCATGACCAGTCCCCATTCCGGATGCTCCCAGCGCAGCAGGGCTTCGACGCCGGAATGCGGTCGGTCTGCAGGGCCACCTTGGGCTGGTAATGCAGGATGAATTCGTCGCGTTCGAGCGCCAGGCGTAAATTGGTTTCGACGAGTTGCCGTTCGACGGCGCGTGTGTTCATGTTCTGGTGGAAGAACTGGTAATTATTGCGTCCGAGTTCCTTGGCGTGGTACATCGCAGTGTCGGCATTCTTGATCAGGGCGGCGGCGTCACTGCCGTTGTGCGGAAAATCGCTGATGCCGATGCTGGTCGAGGTATGCAGCTCCTGGGCGCCGATCCGAAAAGGCGATGACAGCGCCGTCAGGATTTTTTTCGCAGCATGCGCAGCGTCCCCCGGGCGCCTTTCATTGGCCGGCAAGACGACGAACTCATCGCCGCCGTGACGGCTGACCGTGTCGGACGTCCGCACGCAGCCGACCAGCCGTTCCGAGACGGCTTGCAGAAACTGATCGCCAACGGCGTGTCCAAGGGAGTCGTTGATATGTTTAAATTTATCCAAATCAAGGAACAACAGCACACGGTGGATGTCGTTGCGCCTGGAGAGGGCAATCGCCTGGGTGATGCGATCGTCCAGGAGGGAGCGATTGGGCAGGTTGGTGAGGAAGTCATGCTGCGCCAGGTGGCGTATTTTCGATGTCAACGCAACGGTGTCGGAAATGTCGCGGAACACCATCACGGCGCCGACCAGTTGCCGATCCCAATCGTGGATGGGGGTCGCCGAATCTTCGATCGGGATGCGCCGGCCATGACGCGAGACAAGAATGGCGTCGCCACTCAGGTTCGATGCCTGGTCGCTGTGCAGGATATGCTCGACGGGGCTGGTGATCGGGCGTCCGCTCACCCCGTCGATAAGTCGGAGCACGTCTGCGACGGACCGCCCGCGCGCCTCTTCGCGAGGCCAGCCGGTCACCAGTTCAGCTGCGATATTCAGGTGATCCACCCGACCGGCCATATCGACCGATATGACGGCATCGTCGTCGAGCCTGCATAGCGTCAGGATCGGCGTGTGGCGTGCGGCCGCGACCAGTTGATCGAACCAGCCAGCCCCTTGCTGTCCGCAGGTCCGGATCCATCAAGATGACATCCATGCCGCCACTGCGCATGTGCTGCATGCCTTACATCACGCTGCGCATGATCCTGGACGTATCGCCGGGCTTAAGCACTGCCGTGCACTAATGCAGCCAGCTGCGCCCGTGCAGGTATATTTCCCGGTCGGCCAACTGCACGTAGTCGACAAGCGATGTGGCACTGCCCGTGTCGCATCGTACGGCACCGGCGCTGATGGAGAGACGGTAGGCGCGATCCTGCATCAGGTTGAACGCGTGCAGGTTGTCCCACAGCCTGGCCAGTATGACGCGCGGATGCGCGTCGTCGAGGACGAAGGCAACGAATACATTGCCGCCGAAGTGCGCCAGTACATCGCTCTCGCGCGTGGATGCGCGGAGCACGGCAGCGATGTCCTGGATCAACCGGTCGCCGGCCGCGTGGCCGAGCTGTTCGTTTACCAGCCCCAGTCCGTCGATATCGGCATGGAGTACGGTGCAGGCGGCATGCCTGCGCCGGGCGAGGCGGAACATGTGCTCGGCCTGGACATAGAAGCCTCGCCGGTTGTTCAAGCCGGTCAGGACATCTGTCAGGGCCATTGCGCGCATCGCATCGTCGGCCTCGTCGCGGCGCGCCAGTTCGTTGGCATGTGCGTGGGCCGTGTCGGCCATTTGCTCGTACTGGGTCGATACCAGGTTCTCGAGCGAGCTGCGGGACGAGAGCCTGTCGAGCGCTGCGACGGACAATTCGAGAATCGTCCCGAGCAGGCGGCGGCGCCCGTCGTGTGTGTCGGACGTGGCATCGTCTGTCCAGCCTGCAGCCAGCGCAGCCATGGCATGCCGGGTCGGTACGCTCACCAGCATGGTGCGCGGGTCCGCCATGGCGCCGCCGCCAGTGCCGCTGTCCAAGCGGTCCAGCGCCATGCCGTACCAATCGTGGCTGCATGGCGCCTGCCGCAGTGTTCCCATGCTGTCGAAGCTGACAGTCTCGTCCACCTCGCCGCGGACCAGTAGCAAGGCGCTGTCGATATGGGCCACATCGGCCAGGGCCCGCCCCGCCAGCACCAGCACCGCGGATGGCGCGTCGGCCTGCATCAATTCGCGCGACATCGTGAGCAAGGCCTGTAATTGCCTCACTTCCGTGTCCGGTTCGGTGTCATGTGTCATTGACTGCTCTCCGCTTGCTGTTGGACCGTGGCCGCGGCCGCGTGTCATTGATCGTCCGGCAGCGATGGGGTGATCGCCTCCGATACCGATTGCCGTGCGTTTTCCGGACGGCGTTGTGCCGGATGGTCGAGGACGCGTTCCACGACATGGTCCGGCACATTCCTGTACCGCATGTAGCGCCTCGCGACTTCGCCATTACGCACTGCAAGGATGTTCAGTCCGCGCGCCACGGCATTGGCTGTTGGCTCGTCGCTGCGCCGCTGGCGCTGTTTGATCTGCATTGCTACCCCACGTCAACACGCCGGGGCGGGCGACGCGTCAGGATGACGTCTTGCAGTCGCTTCATCCGGCGTCACAGTCCATCATACGCGCTGCATAAACGAGGACCCAGCGTTTTTCCTCCTGGTTTGCCGTGCGCCGGCGCACAGGTAAAGCGCGTAGTCAGGATTATTGCCGCCACACTTGAGGAAGAATCATGATGGCGTCCGAACCTGCAGACATATTTCGCGGCTTGCCATTAACCCCAGGGCAAGAGAGCGAAATCAGGCATTACATCCATGTATTATCGGGCGTCTGCCCGCTCCGGCGACTTCATGTGGCGTAAATTGTGGTTCTCGTCCAAGTCCCTGATTTTTAAGGCATGGAAACGGCCTGCAAAGCCGTGTAGACGGGTTCGACTCCCGTCCTCGCCTCCATCCTATCTCATCAAGAGAAATCAGGTGCTGATAGCAATCAGACTTGAAACCATCCTAGCATCTGTCGAATCCCTCCCCGATACAGATTCTCATTCCATTTGCATTATGGCTTAGCTACCGAAGCAGACGTTGTAAGTTTGCTGGGCGTGTCACGTGTTTGCGCTATCTCAACCACCGAGGTATCGGGAACCTGATACTAGCTGACGTGCTTGGAAGTAATCTCTTGTTGGCAGCGTTCTGGGGTCGACAGCGCCAGACCAAATCCCAGTCATCTCGACGCTTCGTTGCGCGCAATCGATAGCTACCAGCAGAGTAGCCGAACATCATGCCAGACAATGGCAAACGGCTATGCCAGTTTCAAGGATAGTCACTGTCAGTCCTACTCAGAACGATGGCTCATGCTTGGGAGATTGAATGAACCTCAAGGATCTGGCTGCGACATTTGCCGGCTTGTCTGAAGCGGATCGACCTATTCGATTGCGGCTATCGTACAAGCACCGTGTCCTCGATGACGTTGTACTAGTTAAACGTGTTACAGGGCATGAATCGCTGTGCGGCGGCCTTGAGTACCGGCTTTTATGCATATCGACGCATGCCAATCTTCCGTTGAAAGAGTTCATTGCGCTGCCAGTCGAACTGCAGTTCGTGACCGATCGTGGCGACGTCCGCGCCGTATGCGGCATTGTGGTCCAAGCGGCCGCCGGACAGAGCGATGGCGGACTGGCTACCTACCAGCTGGTCGTGCGCGACGCGCTCGCATTAATGGATCAGCGTGTAAACACCCGGATATTCCGTAATATCAATGAGACTGAGATGTCCGCTCTCTTGCTTAGAGAATGGCGAGCAATCAACCCGATTCTGGCAAATGCTCTCGATATCGACATGTCGCGCGTCAGCCAGGCCTACCCCGCGCGCGAATTCATCATGCAGCATAACGAGTCGGATGCCATGTTTCTGCAGCGACTGTGGAGACGGCGTGGTATTTCGTGGTTCATTCGGCCCGGAAAAGCAAGCGACGCCGGTAGCGACAGGACACCAGCCCACACCCTGGTTCTTTTCGATTCTTCCAACTGTCTTCCGCAAAATGCAGCTGGCGCCGTCCGGTTCAGGCAAGACCGCGCCACCCAGACAGCAGACAGCATCAACAACTGGTGCGCGCTGCGGTCGCTCAAGAGCGGTAGCGTGACGCGGCAGAGCTGGGACTACCGTAGTGGTATTCCGATGTCTGTCCAGACCCCTACCATCATGCAGCAAGGCGAAGTGGGAACCCAATTTGCATTCAGCCTCAATGACTACCTGATCGATGCACCGCATACAGGTGACGATTCTACTGACTACCGCAGCTTGGGAAAACTGCGTATGCAGCGGCACGAATACGAAGCAAAGTGCTTCTACGGCGAAGGGGGGGTACGGGACTTCTGCGTGGGTGAGTGGTTTCGGCTGGACGGACATCCCGAGATCGATTCACATCCGGACGACGAACGCGAGTTCATACTGACGGAACTGTGGGTGACCGCAGAGAATAACTTGCCCAAGATGGTAGACGACAAGGTTCGGCGCCTGTTTTCAATCAATGGGTGGAACAGCGCCGGTGCAGGCATGGAACTTCAAACCGTGAGTGAAGAGCGCGACGTACGCTATACGAATCGCTTTGCCTGTGTACGGCGTTGCATCCCGATTGTTCCGGCTTTCGACCCACGCACGGATCTACCGCGCGTAACGTTGCAAAGTGCCATCGTTGTTGGTCCACCTGGAGAGGAGGTGTATTGCGACGCCATGGGACGAGTGAAGCTGCGTTTTCCCGGTACGCGCGAACAGGACCATGAGTCGGGGGCAGGGGCATCTGACAGTGATCGTGACTCGGCATGGGTGCGTGTCGCTAGCTTCTGGGCTGGAGACACATGTGGTGGCATTCATTTGCCACGCGTTGGCGATGAGGTGCTGGTCGACTTCCTCGGCGGTGATCCTGACAAACCTGTCGTCGTTGGCAACGTCTACGGTAAATCTTTGCCGCCGGCGTTTAGTCGTGTGGGCGAATTACCGGATAACAGATTCCTGGCTGGCATAAAAAGTAAGGAAATCAATGGTATTCGCTACAACCAGCTCCGTTTCGACGACACGCCAGGTCAGATTAACGCTCAACTTGCGAGTGAGCATGGCCACAGCCAGCTCAACCTCGGGTGGCTGACTCATCCGCGAAGGAACGGGCGCAGCCAAGCGCGGGGAGAGGGGGCGGAACTACGCTCGGATGGAACTGTGTCCTTGCAAGGCAAATCCGGCGTGTTCATCAGCGCCGAGACTCAGCGCGGTGCGGAGGGGACGCTGCTGCAGCGGGACTCCTTGCTTGGGCTCGCGGAGGTTCTGCAGAGCGTCCAGCAACAGCTTTCGGAACTGGCCCAGACTCATCACGCCGACTCGACGCCGGCCACGGCGCTGCACGACCTGGTCAAGCGGCTGAAGGCGTGGGACGAGGGCACGAACGTCAATCCCGGCGGCGGAGAAGGCAAGGCGCCCGTGGTGGCAGTGAGTGCGCCCGCTGGCGTGGCCATTGGCAGTCAGGACAACGTCCTGGTGGGAGCCCAGAGCCAGATTGACCTGATCAGTGCCGGAGAAACGACGGTGAGCGCAGGCAAGACATTGCTGGTCCGCGCAGCCGAGACGGTGAGTCTATTCGCACACAGACTCGGCATGAAACTGATCGCAGCTTCCGGCAAGATGGAACTGCAGACCCATAAGGACGATATCGAATTGACGTCCGCGAAGCGGATCGTGCTGAGCGCCGCGGACGAGATCGTTTTGCAGGCACCGAAGGTACGCTTTCTCGCCAAAGGAGCGCAAGTCGATATCGGAAGCGGGGAAATCGTGCAGCAGTGCAGCGGAGACCACACGATCAAATCGGCCAAGTTTGCCCATGTCACCGGCGGTGGGGGAGACATCGCGGCCGTGACGCTCCCGAACAGCAACCTAAAGGCGGATGAACGCATCGTCCTGTTCGACCAGCAGTCGGGACTGCCTGTGAAGAACCGTTCCTATCGCGCCATTCTGGCGGATGGTCAGGAGGTGGAGGGCCAAACCGATGCTCAAGGCCGGACCGAACTGATGCACTCGGCATCCATGGGGGATGTGCAGATCATCATTGAGCCGCACGCCAACGTCTCATAACGACGCTATCACAAAACACGACAGAGCCATGACTGAACCGACCAGACGACTTCCCGATCCGATCGTCAATGCTGACGGCAAACTTGTGGGCAGGAGTGTCTTGACGCCTGAGGCAATGAAGACGCGAGGCGCCATCGCTATTCCATCGAGCAGGGTAATTCCGGTGATCCTCGTGCCCGGCATCATGGGCAGCAATCTGCGTGCGACCACTAAAAGAGATCAGCCGCAAAACAAGGAATTGTCGGCAGGTAGTCCAGCGTGGCGTCCGCCGAACGGTACCTTGGACGCTGTCAGAGAAGTGTCGGCTTGGAAAGACCGAAAGCCAGCACAGCGTCAGCGGATTCTGGATGGCGATACTCTTGAGGTCGATGATTCGGGCCTCATTGTCCTGCCACGCGACCCCGAGGGGCTGGAAGCGGACCAGATGCGCGATCGGTGGTGGGGAGAAGTGCACTCGGACAGCTATGGCCCCTTGCTGGCCGATCTGCACTTAAACCTGAACAACACATTTGTTCGTGCAGTATTCGGCGGGGACCGGACACCTAGCTATCACTGGGATAAGGTGATGAAATACGACCGGGCCAAGTGGAACGCTATCGACATGCCAGCACTCACCGAAGCTGAGCTGGAGAAATTCGCGAAGTACCAGTATCCGGTCTACGCATGCGGATATAACTGGACTCAGTCGAATGAGCGTTCGGCCGAGCGGCTTAAGAGCCGTGTGCTAGAGATTATCAAGTTCTGGACCGACCGAAAATTTGATTGCAAGCAGGTTATCCTTGTTACCCATTCGATGGGCGGACTCGTCGGCCGGGCATGTGCCAAACAAATTCCCGACATGATTACCGGCATAGTGCATGGCGTAATGCCTGCCTTGGGTGCGCCCCTGGCCTACCGGCGTATCGCCTGCGGAACCGAGAGGTCTGCCCCAGGTGAGGGCAAAATTGCTCGCATGCAGATGGAGGGATTTTCGGACATCGCCGGTAATACTCCAGATCGCACAACTCCCGTCATGGCCACGGCATGCGGTGCACTAGAACTTCTACCGAATCATCTTTATCCATCCCCATGGCTATTTGCTTCAGTTAAAAAGTCCGACGGTACCATATTAGATGTCTCACATCTTCAGCCGGATAACATTTATGACTTGTATCGCAATTATGACGTGTGGTTTCGGGTGATCGATCCAAAATTGGCAGACCCCGCCGGTAAGTATAAAGTATTTAAAGATGGGGTAAAACGTGCGATTGATCGCGCGGTAGGGCAGGCGGAAAAATTCCACACTAAAATTCTCGGTGTCTACTACCATCCCAATACCTATGCTTATTATGGGGCGGATGAGAAGAAACGATCGTTTGGGGTATTTCGCTGGGTAACCGAGGAGCAGCACGCTTTGACTGCACCATTAAATATGCTCCTTCCTGCAGGCAAAGGAGGAGAGGCGGCACCTAACGGGGACCGATATATCTTTATGCCAGATGTGTTCAAATCTCCCGTGCATTCAATTCACTTCGCACCCGGCGAGCAAGATACTTCCGGTGACGGCACGGTTTCGCAACAGTCTGGGGACGGGCCACGGGGAAAGGTCCGCAGGATATTCCGCACGACCGGATACGACCATCAGGGCAGTTATGCAAATGCGGACATGCTCAAGCTTACCCACCACCTAATTTGCAAAATTGTGCAGGAGGCGAAATGAAAATCGGTTGGCATGCGCGACTGTACGCAGGAGTAGCGATGATGGCAGTATTGATCGTCGCCACTATAGGAACGAGAGCAGCCCAACAAGTTCAAAATCAAAGGATGGTTAAGGCGATGATACAAAATGGGAAAACTGTGTGTGTCGGTAGGCTATTGATCGATCTGCCCGCCGAGGCAGAAATCAGCTTTTCAGGGGCCCGGTTGGGAAGCGTGGACATCAACGTTGAGCCGGGATATACCTCCCAGAAAGCAGTCGAGGTGATAGCTAAACGTGAAACATCTCTGGCCGGGGAGCTGAACGAATATGAGCGGCCATCATTAGAAAAGCGCGTGGTAGTAGATGCAATTAATTTTCAAGCAACTTTATTATATTTTGGTCGCGAAAAACCGGTTACACGAATGTCGAGCGGCCAGCCCGTTACCAGTGAAGAAGGTATTGCAGTCGATGCATTTGGTATAAAAAACGACTTGTTCTACCGTTTTAAAGCAGAGAGCTTGTCCTCTCCGAAATATGAGAATTATGTGTTGGACCTTGTCAAACAATTCGAGTCGCGCACTGCTACATCCATGCCTGCTTCGGCAGGATTCTGCACCGAAAACGGTATTATTCATGACCCGATATCGCCCGATATGAACGAAACCGTCACAATGTTTGCCTCGCTTAAAGGCCATCCTGACATAGCAATCCGGCTTGATACCTCCGTGTTGGACAAACCCCAAGAATCATTATTGGCACGTGACGCTGACAATGATATCAATACGAGATTCGCAGCGAATATAAAATATTTGGCGAAGGGCTCGCGCGAGCTGAATGGCATCGCAGGTGAAGAACTGTTGAAACGTTTTAAGGAGCGAAACGGCACCACTGGACATATGTTCATGTGGGAGAGCTTCGGAAAACCCTCTGATGTCCTCGTGCCGAGCATAACTCTGGAGCTTGAGACAGGAAGAGGGCGTCCGGGGAGTCCAGTTAATTCCAGTCTGTCCGACGAAGCTCTTCTCCAACTCTGGCACGCCATCTCGTCGAGCTTGAGGATCCGTCCCACTAGGGAGAACAAAAAGGTAAGCCGCGAAGACACAACTCCGGCTGTGCCGCTCGGCGAGCTAGCCGCGACCGGGCGAACCTGTCCGCAAACCGGTTATTGGCAATGCAATGAACGCGGTTTAGCTGAAGGAGGTCACAACAAATTCATCAGACAGGGTGACATGATGCCGCGCGCCGTGCTGCAGGGCGCTCCCAGTCTATGGCAAAAGATGAGCGGCAACGCGCCATTGCATCAGGTTGCCACGATCTGGAAACTTATTGCTTATGATGCTGCGCCGGATGACGGGAGCGTCGATCGCAGTGGTCCGATCGATCGACAGCCAAATAAGCTTGGCCAAGACGATGGCGCGGTGTAACTGAAGCTGATGTGTCGGCGCCATCGGTAATACTACGGGCACAGAGCAACTCGTTGATCCCTCAACAAGATTATGTAACCATGCCAAACGTTATTCGTCTCGGTGACAATACCAGCCACGGCGGCAAGGTCGTCGATGTCGCAGCCAAGCACTACACCATTGAAGGTATCGCAGTGGCTTGCGTAGGTGATCGGTGCTCGTGCCCGATTTCGGGGCATGGCGGATGCACGATCGCCGAGGGAAATCCCAGTCATCTTGTCGAAGGCGTTCAGGTTGCGTATGAGGGACATAAGACAACTTGCGGAGCATCGTTGATGTCGAGCCAAGCGGTCTTCACGGCTGACTAGCGAAGCGGTCGAGAAGAACTGCCAGCGACATCGTCAGGACAGGTGCCAGTGGTAGTGCACTCAGCGGCAACCAGAAAATGCACTGGAGCAAGCTGCGTTTCCTAAGCATAGAACATGCTTCAAGCTGTGAACATCTTAAACCTAACCCGACCCCATAATCGCTTCGTCCTGCATGATCTCTAATAATAAGCGAACTGATGTGGTGCTAAAGTGTGGTGCTAAGCTAACTCGTTGATTCATAAGGACCGAAAACGGCCTGCAAAGCCGTGTAGACGGGTTCGACTCCCGTCCTCGCCTCCAGATATCAAGCGATCGGGCCTCATTTGAGCCGGTTTTGGTTTTCACCGCTTCGATTCCAAGAGAATTAAATTCGTCGGTA
>Ga0308168_1001064_pt1 | contig 27016 bp, 24 predicted proteins | sample PhyCR2_FD_202133 | JGI IMG/M metagenome (GOLD analysis project Ga0308168, IMG submission 202133) | Phyllosphere microbial communities from UC Gill Tract Community Farm, Albany, California, United States - DLSLRC.R2 | ecosystem: Host-associated > Plants > Phyllosphere > Unclassified | place: USA...
AGCCTGACTCTTTCGAGAGTAATCTGATGGTCTCACTGTCGGTAATATCAATACAATAAAACTTAATTTGAAGATGGAAGGTCGATTAAATGAAATTTACTAAATCAATGACTCTGGCTGGTTCACTCTGTATGGCTGTTGCTTTAAGCAGTGCTGCAAATATTGCTGTGGCGGCAGAAGCGAAAACGACCACTGCAGATGCGGCCGCATCGCAGAAAGTCTCACTGTTGGGCGACCATCTTGCTTTCAATCTGCAAGGCTATGAAGTACAGCCTGTTCCAGGCGGCGGCCCGGGCAAAATGTACGTCAATAAGGCGCAGAAACGCGTTATGTTGATCGGTGAAGATGACATTCCGGTGGCCGGTCGCGGCGCAACAGATGCCGATTTCATTAATGGCATGAAATCCATCAAAGACAAGCAGAAGCAGGCTTCGCCAGACTATAAGGTCCTCAGCGAAAAGACAGAAAACGTTAAAGGCCTGGAAGTCTATCATATCGAAGCTACCGATAAGATGGATGGCAATAACGTCCAGCAGGCCACCCTGCTGTCTGCGGCAGATAACAAGTTCACCGTGATTCAGGTGATCTCGAATGCCAAAGACAAAACCGGCCACGCTGCCGCCGTGAACAATATCCTCGCTAAATAAGCCGCGATACTGTCAATAACGGTGACAAGGGGCGGCCCTGACGGGGCCGCCCCTTCTGCTATAATCCCGCCGGGAAATCGGCCGGTAACTCACTGGCTGCACAGTTAATCACCTCCTCGTTATTCTCTCCACAGTCGCGGATCAGCGTTAACGTGGCAAACTCATCAATCACTTCAACCGGCCAGACTGGTCCTGCATCGCGATAGGCCTCCATCTGCGCAATATGATCGTTCTGGAAGCAGACGGTCTGCTGCGGGTTATTCATCACCCAGCGCGGGAAGAAGATAGTGCCATGGAAAATTTTATCGCTCAGATTCACCACCAGACTCACGCTGGTTCCGGTCGGTTCATGCCATGAGATTTTATAAACCCCGGCGGCAATGCGGACGATAAAGGCCTGCTGATCTTTCACCCAGCGATTTCCCACCATGCCGCTGTGAATGCGGTAGTCCACCGTATGGGCATTTTTCACATAAATTTCGTAATCCCAGCCATTGTCATAGGTATAAACCAGATGTTTGCCCACGAACTGACTCAGGTCATGCTGATTAAAACGGGTCATGATGTTTCTCCTTAATATTGTCAGCCCCTACTGTAGCTCTGGATTTTTTCGATTAATAACGGTAATTTTGCGACATATTAATTTAAAAATTCGATGAATGATGTCTATGTTAAGTAAAACCAGCCTTGAACAGTGGCAGCTGTTGCAGGAAGTCATCGCCTGCGGCAGCTTTGCGCGCGCCGCCGAAAGGGTGAATCGGAGCCAGTCGGCGATCAGTTATCAGCTGGGACTGATGCAGGAGCGGCTGGGTATTGATCTGCTGATGCCGCAGGGGCGTCGGGCCGTCCTCACGCCCGAAGGTCAAATCCTGCTGGCCCAGGCGCGGCCCTTGCTCGATGGTTTTGCTCAGTTGGAGAATCGCGCCGCCTCACTAAAGGCGGGAAGCCGGGCGCGAATTGACCTTGTGGTTGACAGTATCTTTCCCCGGGGAGTGCTGTTTGGAGTCCTGCGTCAGTTTCAGCAACGCCACCCGGCAACCCAGGTACACCTGACGGAGGTCTTGCGCGGAGAGAGTGCACAACAGTTGCAGCAGCGGCAGGCGGATATTCTGATCCTGACGCGTGAAAGCTGTGGCCAGCGTCCGGCAGAAAACCTGCTGGATATTGACTTTGTTGCTGTTGCCCAGCGCGAGCACCCGCTGCTGGCGCTGGCTGCTCCGCTGGCCCACAGCACGCTCGCCCGTTTTCCGCTGGTAGAAATTCTTGACCGCCACCGGCAGCAGGATGGCCCGCAGGCTGTTGCAGAAAACTGGACGTTTACCAGCATTGAGGCCGCTGTCGAGGCGGTGCTGCATCAGGTCGGGTATGGCTGGCTGCCGGCGTCACAGATCGCGCCGTGGCTGGAAAGCGGTGAGTTGCAGCCACTGCCACTGAGCAGCGGCCAGCGTCGCACCAGCTCACTTTGTCTGCTGGTTGACCCTCGCGTTCAGGCTGAGGAGGGCGAGATTGTTACGCTACTGACCCTGTTCCGCGCCCTGAACGCGGCGCAGAGTGCGGCTGGGGGGCCTGATGGCGGGGATTTCCTCAGCTGAAGTCAACGAGCAGCAGCCCGGAGAGCACGGCGCTGGCCAGTGCACCCGTCAGCAGCGCGTCCATCCCGCCGAAAGAGGTTAACAGGGTGGCCCCGAGCGACGGGCCCAGCGCCATACCGCCGCCAATCACCAGATTGATGTTATTCATCAGCTTTCCATCGTTATCCAGCGCGGCAACGTGTGCCATCGTGAACGGTGCCAGAAAGGTCCAGGTAAACTTAAAGATGATGGCGGCAAGCACGAAGCGGATCGCCATGGGATGCCGGACCAGCAGCATAATCGCCAGTACCAGCAGGACATAGCCGACCCACAACAACGTGCCGGGGCGGAAACGGGCAGCCATCATCGCCGCCCCGACAGCACCAATAATGCCCACCACCGTCGCGACCGCCAGGATGTCCCCGCTCTGCAGCGCTGACAGGCTGGCGTGGACGGCAATCTCGCCGATAAACGTCCACACGGCACTCAGACTGACGTAAAACAGCAGCACGGCGAGGATCGCGCACAGTTTACGCCTCCTTGAGGGTGCTATTTGTGCTGCGGCGCTGACCGGCGGTGGGTGAAACCCGGCGGGCAGATAGCGCAGCAGCGGCAGACTGCACAGCATCAGGAAGGCCAGCAGCAGGTAGACCACCGCCAGACCAAAATGGCTAAACAGTGGCGGCAGGGCAAGCAGGCCGACGGTGCCCAGCAGCAACTGGCCCAGCACCCAGTAAGCATAAATCCGACCGGTGTTGGCGGCGGCGGCGGCACAGGTGATGCTCAGGATCATCAGGGTGCCACCGGCCAGAGAGGCGATAAAGCGGCAGATCATCAGCAGGTCGGTGCGGTGGGTCAGCGCCGACAACAGATTACCCAGAATAAACACCACGCCAGCGAGGAGGGCAATTTTCCGCCAGTTGATTCTTCCGCTCCACCACCAGGCAGGGAGCGTGGCCGCACTCATGCCGCCCAGTTCACAGGAAAACAGGTGGCCGATTTGGAGTGTCGAAAGCTGCCACTGACTGTGTAACTGCGTGGCGACCGCAGGCGCCATCATTAATACACCCGGCGAAACGGCGGCCAGTATCACCACCGCTGCAAATAAGCCGGGCGGGAAGGCAACGTCTGGGGCGGAAAGGGGGGCTGAAGCCGAATTCGCAGGCATAGTATGCTCCTGAAATAGCCGGTTTATTGTTCAATGGCGGAATGAATACCGGATAATAGGGCAATGTCAGCAGCGGCAAGGGTAACTTTGTGGCATTAATAAAAACAGTGCGCGGGGTCGTTCTGAGCCAGCACCGGCTTGCGGAAAGACAGCCCATGATGGTGTCGCGCAGGATGGATGAATAAAAGTTAACCCTGCACGACAACGCCTGTGGATAGTTCGCAGCAGGCGGATGCCGCGGATCATTCAGGGGGGCTGATGCGATCCCCGGACTGCCTGTTCCGGCCCGGGGGACATATTTTCCCGCGTATATAACATCAACTCGACTTTCCCGTCCTGATATTCTGTGGGCATCATCTCCCGTTCCAGCCGGTTTAACATCAGCGTCATCGCCCGGCGGGCATGTTCACGCGTATTTTGATCCAGCGTCAGCACCACAGCATGATCCGCCAGCAGTGTGCGGGTGGTGGGATAAAGCTCATGGGTAATAAAGCGGGACGTGTTCAGCAGACGGTGCCGGGCGAGCACCTCAGCGATTTCACGGTTACCCAGCCCGGTGTTGTAAATACCCTGAATCGTCTGGTGATGATAAAGCTGCTCTTCCAGCAGACGACTGACCTGGTGGCGGTCATCCCGGGCAGCCAGCACCTTGTGGACCCGCAGATGGGGAAACCTGTCGGCAATCACCGCGCTGAATCCCTCGACCCGCTGCCGGTGTGCCAGATAATCGAAGCGTCCGCTGATAATAATGATCTCACCGGGCGCATTAAGCATATTGCCCATCAGTAACCCCGCCGTGCGTCCCGCCTGAGTCTGGTTGATCCCGACGTGGCACAGCCGCGCCGCGCCCGGAAGGTCAGTCACCAGGGTGATCACCGGCACCTGCCGTTCCTGGCACTGCTGCAGCGCGGAAAAAATCGCCGGATGTTCATGAGCAAACACAATAATGCCATCGCGGCTGTCCGCCGCCCGGACAATATGTGCCGCCAGCATTTCCGGCTCGGCTTCAGGGATCAGGGTGCGGTGCAGGGTGACATGACCATAGCCCAGCTGCCCGGCGAGCCGGCTGAAATCCTGAGAAAGCTGACTGAAGAAAAAGGCATCGCTGCTACTGAGCAGCAGTTCAATCTGCCAGGGCTGGCGATGCGCATCAGGCAGCTCGCGCTTCAGGCCTGCCTCTTTTGCTGCCTGCAGCACCCGGCGTGTGGTGGCCGGAGACACGCCGCCCCGTTCATTAATAACCCGGTCAACGGTGGCAATGCCGACGCCCGCCTGCTTTGCCACCGCTTCCAGCGTGATCTTCTTCACCCTTCACTCCGTATGATGGCTTCCCATCAAAATGTCGTTTCAGCAAGTATATTCGTTAACGTTATCCTGGCAACGAAACGTTAACATTTAACCAAAACAGGCGTCGCAACCATGGCACAGAAACGTAGGTTTGCCCTGCTGGGCACAGGATTTATCGGTCAGGTTCATGCAAAAAATCTCGCTGCCCACCCGGATGTTGAACTGGTGATGGTGGCTGACCAGGACAGCGCCCGCGCCGGTGAGGTTGCTGCGCGTTACGGCGCGCGGGTGGGTACCGTGCTGGATGCCATCAACAGTGATGCCATCGACAGCGTGCTGATTGCCACCTCGACACCGTCCCATGCGGCGTTCCTGACCGCCGCCGCTGCCGCCGGCAAGGCGGTATATTGTGAAAAACCGATTGACCTGTCACTGGATAAAGCGCGGCGGGTGGTGGATGACGTCTCCCGCTATCCGGTGCCGGTCACCGTCGGGTTTAACCGGCGGTTTGATCCCAGCCATAATCAGTTAAAGCAGTATCTGCAGCAGGGCCTGCTGGGTAAAGCCGAGCTGATCCAGATGGTCTGTCGCGCCTCTGAGCTGCCGCCGCTGAGTTACCTGCAAACTTCCGGAGGGCAGATGCGTGATCAGGCCATCCATTTTTTCGATTTGCTGCGCTGGCTGACCGGAGACGAGGTCGACACCATCGGTGCACTGGGGTCGGCGCTGGCGATGCCTGAGATCAGCGCATTTGGCGATGTGGACACCTCAGTGCTGATCATGAAGATGGCCAGCGGGGCACTGGCACAGCTGGATAACACCCGCCGTACCGGTTATGGCTATGAAGAACGCATTACCCTGCTGGGGTCAAAAGGCATGTCGGAATCCGGCGCACAAAGCCCGCAGGGAGCCACGCTCTATACCACCGAGGGGATTACCCGTCCGGCCCTGTACGCTGACTGGTTTAGCCGGGTGAAAGAAACCTATTATCTGCATCTGGATGCCTTTGTGCGCTCACTGAACGGCGAGGCGGTATCGGTTCCCGGCCTGCAGGACGGACTGCAGGCGCAGGCGATAGCTGAAGCCGCGGTGAAGTCGCTGGAAACAGGCAGTTTCTGTCAGGTGCAGGCGATATAACATCAGCAGGGGGCCCGTGCAGGCTCCCTGAAAGTGTCCTGCCCTTTGTCGTGGTACAGCCGTCGGGCTGGGGGAGAAAGGTTATTTTTCCTCGTTAAACACCTGGCCTATCTGACGACGTACTTCATCCATGGCCGTTAACGTGCTCAGCGATGCCGACAGCGGACGCACCGATGATTCGGTTTTGCCCTGGCCGACGCACCAGGCAAAATGCACCGCCTCATGAAACAGCTGATCGTAACGGTTACGCGGCTCGTCGAAGTGCAGCACTTTTCCTCCCTGGCTGGCGGTAAGCGTAAACGGCCCGGGGGCATAGAAAGATCCGGCAATATTCAGCGAGGCATCGCGCCCGGCAATCACCGCACCACCCGGGGTATTGCTGAACAGCGTGGTATTCAGCACCGAATGCATTCCGTTAGCGTGCGTCAGCAGCATTGAAGCCTGTCCGTTCACCCCGCCAGGCACTGGCTGTCCGGTGGCATAAATGGCGGCAGGCGCACCCGCCACCTTCACGCTGAAGCTAATCAGATAGCTGCCCAGATCCAGCATCGGGCCACCGGCGAGATCGGCGTTAAAAATACGGTGATCGGGGGTGAAATACTCCCCGTGATCGGCCAGCAGGGTATGCAAATCGCCGAGCGCACCGTCTTCCAGCAGCTGGCTGATGACGTCATATTTCGGCAGAAAGTCACACCACATCGCTTCCATACACAGCAGGCCTTTCTGCTGTGCCAGGGCGGCCAGCGCCCGGCCTTCGGTGGCGTTAAGCGCCAGCGGTTTTTCAATCAGCACGTGTTTACCGGCCTGTAACGCCTGCAGTCCGTCCGGGTAGTGATAGTTGTGTGGCGTGGCGATATACACCGCATCAATGTCCGGCCGGGCCAGCAGCTCTGCGGCACTGCCAAAAGCCTGTGGGATAGCCATCCTGCGGGCGAAGGCGTCAGCCCGTTCCTGTGAGCGAGAGGCGACCGCCACCAGCTGCTGTGCGGTGCCTGTTTTCAGGGCTCTGGCAAACCGTTCGGCGATCCATCCCGGGCCGATAATTCCCCAGCGCAGGACAGGCACGGTTTTGGCATCAAGGGTACGGGGTTGGGGTAACTGCGAAGGAAACATGAACGCTCCTGACATAAGGGGTAGGGTGATGATTTCACTATAGTCAGCAGCAGGAACAGGCGGAACGGCTTTGATGATGGGTTCCCATCAATCGGCAGGAGGCGGGCGGGCGAACCTGCGGCTGCGGTTCGCCCGTCAGCCATCAGGTCAGATTAAATTTGGCGTCCGGCTGGTGTGCCGGCGGCAGTGGGGTGAGGTCGTTCATCTCGCTGAGGATGCGTTCAATGGTGTTACAGATGGCGTCCAGCGGCAGATCGTTCGGCGCGGTGCCAAACGGATCTTCCAGCTCTTCCGCCAGCGACTCCAGCGACAGGAAGGTGTAAGAGATAAACACCGACACCAGCGGCGTCATGTAGTGCAAATCGGCCACCAGAGCAAACGGCAGCAGGGTGCAGAACAGATAAACCGTACGGTGCACAATCAGACTGTAGGCGAAGGGGATTGGCGTGGTGCTGATACGCTCACAGCCTCCCAGAATATGCGCCAGATCGTTCAGGTTGCCATCCATGCCGTTATACAGCAGGTCAGGAATTGCGCCTTCGTCACGGCGGTCTGCCAGCCAGCTCCCCATACACAGCAGCAGACGGTTGGCGCGAAACGGACTGGCCAGCACCTCGTCCTGTGCGCTTTTGGGGGCCAGGCGCAGGATATCCTCGCGGGCGTCGGTGCCGCGCAGCTGGTGCTTCAGGCTCCAGCTGAACGCCATCAGCAGGCCGCCAAGTTCACGCACGGCGGCGGGGTCACGGCGCAGTGCGCCACGGGCCTGGCGCAGCAGCGAGCGCTGGGCGATCAGCAGGCCGCCCCACAGCGTGCGGGCTTCAACAAAACGGGCATAGCTGGCGCTGTTACGAAAGCCGAGGAAGATGGCAATGGCGACCCCCAGCAGGCTGAACGGGGCGGTGGTCAGGCGCACGCCGAGGGTTTCATACCACTGGTAACAAATCACGGCGAAGATAGCCATCAACAGGTTAAGGCTGAGGCGGAACAGAATTTTCGATAACACCGCCCCGTGCCAGGAGAACAGGCGCGGGAACCAGTGTTGATGGGGACGTACGATCATAACGCAGGACTTCCAGAGTAGTAGCGGTCAAATAACATCGGGTTAACCAAAGCGCCACATCATACCGGGCCGCACGGGCGAGGAAAATGTAAACCTGCCGCCGGAATCTATCCGGGTTTCGAAAAGGCCGGCCGGATAGTCAAAATGCGGCATTGCAAAGGGGATATTGGTATTTAATTCCGCCGCGGTTTTATGAAAATCTGGGGGCATATTCACCATCACAGGGAGAGAACCATGAGCCAGAAAACCCCACAGCGGATCAAGCTCGGCCTGATGCTACAGGGCGCAGGCGGCTTTATGAACGCCTGGCGTCACCGCAGCGTGCCTGCCGATGCCAGCGTTAACGTCAGCTGGTATCACCAGTTAGCCCATCAGGCAGAAGAGGCAGGACTGGACTTTCTCTTCGTCGCCGACGGCCTGCATATCAATGAAAAGTCCCTGCCGCATTTCCTCAACCGCTTCGAGCCGATTGCGTTGCTATCATCGCTGGCAGCGGTGACCCGACGTATTGGTCTGGCGGGCACCATCTCGACCTCTTACAGCGATCCGTTCACCGTCGCGCGCCAGCTGGCATCGCTCGATCTGTTAAGCAACGGGCGTGCGGGCTGGAATGTGGTGACCTCCCCGCTAGCCGGTTCGGCGCGTAACTTTGGTAAAGATCACCCTGAGCACAGCCAGCGCTATGAGATCGCCCGTGAGTATATTGAAGTCGTACAGGGACTGTGGGACTCCTGGGAAGAGGGGGCGTTCATTCGCGATCGGCAGAGCGGCGAGTTCTTCGACGCCAGCAAACTGCATAAGCTGAATCACCAGGGCGCACATTTTTCAGTGGAAGGCCCGCTGAATATCCAGCGCTCTGCGCAGGGCCAGCCAGTGATCTTCCAGGCCGGCGCGTCGGCATCAGGTATCCGGCTGGCCGCCGCCTCGGCGGATGCGGTGTTTACCAATGCGCGCACGCTGGAAGAGGCCCGAACCTATGCCACTGAGCTTAACCGGCAGGTGCAGCAGCAGGGCCGCTCCCCGGTAGGGATTTTCCCCGGGATCAATCCGATCGTTGGCGCAACGGCGGCAGAAGCAGAAGAAAAATACCGCTATCTTCTGTCACTGCTGTCGCTGGAGCAGGCGCTGAACTATCTTGGCCGCTTCTTCGACCATCATGACTTCAGCCAGTACGATCCGGACGGCCCGTTCCCGGAACTGGGTACGCTGGGAGAAAACAGTTTCCGTTCCACCACCGATCAGATAAAGCGCCTGGCGGCAGAAGAGCAGCTGACGCTGCGCGAAGTGGCGTTCCGCACCACGCTGCCGAAGGGGGAGTTCTTTGGCACGCCGGAGCAGGTGGCAGAAACCTTTATTCGCTGGGTGGAACAGGGCGGCGCCAGCGGATTTATCCTCTGCGGTCCGGTGCTGAATGAAGCGCTGGAGGATGTGGTGCGCCATGTGCTGCCCCTCCTTGAAGCCCGTGGTTACTGGCACAAGGATGATACCCATGTCACCCTGCGCGATCGGCTGGCTATCCCGGCCCGGCCTAACCGTTACAGCCTGGCACGTGAACATTTACGCCAGGCGGGCTAGGGGATTTCCACTTCAGTCAGCGGGATGAAGCGGTTATGCTGACGGTTATCAACCGTCACCTAAAGGGAATCATCATGACTATCGTTATCCGCCGCGCAGAGCATCAGGACGCTAAACTGATCCTCGCGATGATCGCCGAGCTGGCCGAGTATGAAAAAGCGCTGCACGAAGTGGTGGCCAGCCAGCAGGATATTGAGCATTCACTCTTCGCGCCCGAATCGCACACTGAGGCGCTGATGTGCGAGGTGGATGGCGAACCCGCCGGGTATGCCGTGTTTTTTACCAGCTACTCAACCTGGCTGGGAAAAAACGGTATCTACCTGGAAGATCTCTACATCAGCCCACGCTTTCGCGGACAGAAAGCCGGAAAAATGCTGCTGCGGCACATTGCGCAGCTGGCGGTATCCCGCGGCTGTGGTCGTCTGGAATGGAGCGTGCTGGACTGGAATCAGCCGGCCATCGACTTCTATAAAAGCATCGGTGCTGCGCCCCAGGATGAGTGGGTACGCTACCGCATGGAAGGTCAGGTGCTGACGGACTTCGCGGAGTCCTGATCGCTTTTTCGTCCGACCACATCGCCAACAGGCACCCCGGATGGGGTGCCTGTTTTATTTCAGCATCAGAGACAGCGGGTATCATGTTGCAATAAATTGACTTTTTTTGTCATATTATGATTGATAATGATTATCATTTGTATATGATGTCGCAAATTATAACGCTTTTTGCCCTGCCTGCAGGGCCTTGTTCGTTGATATTTCTGAAGCTGTTGTTGAGCGAATACCAATAAAAACATCGCAGGTATTTCGCATGATTAAGTTTTCATCCCCTCAGGGATTACTGCACACCTCACTCGTGGCAGGGACCCTGCTCAGTGTGACCCTCTCCGGCAGCGCAGCCGCCGATAGCGACCGTAACGCGGTGACCGCTAAAGCCCGGCAGCAGAATGCAGCCACAACGCCTGACGACGACGCGGTGATGACCGTGCTGTCGCCCGTGGTAAAAAATGTGGCCGGCAGTTCGGTGACCCTCAGTGCCGCAGAGATGCAGCAGCGCGGTGGCAATGATTTTGGCTCCATCATGCGCTACCAGCCGCTGATCGGTGCGGTAGGCAGCAGTGGTGGTTCTTCCACCGGGAAAAGTGGCTTCGATCGCGGTGGTTACACTGGCTATAACATTCGCGGGCTGGAAGGCAACCGCGTTGCCCTCGACGTCGACGGGATCCCTCAGCCTGAGGCAACCGGGCGCAGCTATGCCAGCCGTGCCGGGGTCAATACCTTCGGGATCGGGCGTGACTACATTGACCCGTATCTCTACGGTCGCGTTGAGATCGAATCCGGTGCCACGGCCACACAGCGCGCCAATACCGCGCTGGGCGGCACCGTCTCCTTCCTGCCCAAATCTGCTGATGATTATCTCACCCCGGATAAGAACACGGCCTTCGGCTTCCAGAGCGATTATGACTCCGCCAGCCGCAGCTGGCATAACGGCATTACCGCCGCTGCCGGAGATGACACGCTGCGTGGCCTGGTGGTGTACAGCCGCCGTGATGGCCAGCAGACGCGTAATAACAGCGATGAGTTTGACGCTTACCCGGCCAACTGGCACTCCGATGCGCTGTTAACCTCGGGCATCTGGCAGCCGAACGACGAGCATAAGCTCACCGGTACGGTCGACTTCTACAGCAAAGTGAATCACACCCATTACGACAGCTGGAACAATAGCGGCACGGCTATTGACGGCACTGCCAGCCAGCAGAGCAATACCCGGCGCTGGGGCATGAGTCTGAAAGATGAGTGGACGCCTGCCAGCGCGTGGATCGACAGCCTGAGCAATAAGATTTACTACCAGCATACGGAAGCGCACGACAACACGCTGATGCCGTTAGCGACCGGTGGCGCGATGCAGCGCGTTTACTCTGACTACAATGTCAACACCTGGGGCTATGAGGCACAGCTGACAAAAAACCTGGGCCGTCACGATCTGCTGGCCGGGATCAACGGACGCCTCTCGGAAACGGAACGTCCGTTCAGCCAGTCACCGGCACAGAGCGGTACGGGCATGACCACCAAGCCCGAGGGCGACAGTCGCACACTGGTGCTGGGTGCCTTTGTGCAGGACAGTATTCTGTTTGACCTTGATGGTCATGCATTCTCGGTGGTGCCGGGCGTGCGCGTCGCGCATCAGGAAACGAAACCACAGAACCTGGGGAATATGGCCGCCGGCACTGACGTGCTGACGCCGGAAGACGCAGAGAAGTTGTACGGTAAAACCAACAGCGACACTCAGCTGTTACCGTCCATCAGTTTTAACTACGACATTACCCCGCAGTTGATGACGTACGTGCAGTACAGGCGCGGTGCGCAGTTCCCGAACGCCAGCCAGCTCTACGGCTCGTGGAACCTCGGTTCCAGCTATTTAGGTAACCGCCAGTATGCGCTGTTAGGCAATACCGATCTGGATACCGAAACCAGCAATAACGTTGAGTGGGGTATCAAAGGCCAGGCCACGGAAGGTGTTACGCTGCACGGGGCTATGTTCTACAACACCTATAAAAACTTTATTGCCTCCACCCGTTACACCCGCGCGGGCGCACCGGACAAGTTCGTCAATGTCCCGGCGAATATTGCCACCATCTATCAGGCGGAAAACCGCGATAAAGCCTATATCTGGGGCGGGGAAGTCAGCACCAAAATTAACTATGGTAGCTGGTTTGAAGAGGTGAACGGCCTGAGCACCACCTTTGCGCTGGGCTACAGCAAAGGCCAGGCAAAGTCCCGCTATGACGGCGACCGATATGTCGACCTCGACAGCGTAGCCCCGATGAAAGCCGTCGTGGGCGTGGCGTGGGATGACCCGGCACAGCGCTTCGGTACGGCACTGACCGCCACCTTTGTCAAAGGCAAGCAGGCGCAGAGCACCAGCCGCAACAGCTATCAGAACAGCGGCACCGCGCTGGCCGACAGCACCACAGAATATACCCGCGTGCCGGGTTACGGCATGCTGGATATGACGGCGTGGGTCAGGGTGGCGAAAAACGTTAAGCTGAGTGGCGGCGTGTATAACCTGACCGATCGCCAGTACCGGGATTACCTCAGCAGCCGCGATCTGACGGACGTCACCGCCCGCGATGCCAACGATCGTGCGCTGGCGGTGATGCCGGGGCGCAACTTCCAGCTGGGGGTGAACGTCGACTTCTGAGGGGGGAAAGCCGCCAGACGCTGACACGGGATGACCGACGCCGGTCATCCCGTTTTATGCTTTATTCCGCGGGCTTCGCGTGCTGGTCAATGTGCCCGAGGTCGCGCTCCGGGAAACAAACGGCGCGCAGGCGGCGCTTAATTTCCGCAGCATCCGGGAAACCGTTGTCCGTTTTACGGTTCCAGATCACCTGCTGGTTTACGGTGATTTCGTATACCCCACCGGTACCGGGGATCAGCGTGACCGCGCCGAGGTCGGTACTGAACGTATGCAGCAGTTCCTGCGCCATCCAGCTGGCGCGCAGCATCCAGTTGCACTGGGAACAGTAGTGTATGGTTACAACAGGTAATTGACTCACAGCAGGTCACCTCCTCAGGCAATAAACGTTACTTTCCGCAGCGAAAAACAGGCCCAAGTGTACCTTAAAGGGACCGCTACACTCAGCGCCCGCGTAAAAAATAAACCCCCGCGACGGGTGGGCGGGGGCATTGCCAGAGCGCTAAATGCGATTTCACGCTGAACATTCTCCGATTTCTTCTTTGTTCTGTCAGGGCGGCTTTGTTATTGCTGTCATTGACCTCTGACAAAAGAAGGAAGGCTTCATGGACATCGACGGATTTTACCGCAGGCCCGGCGGTGCTGACCTCGTGCAGGCGCAGGGTGAGGAGGGCAACCACGGATGACTTTACGCATTGGCAGTCACCCTCATCTTCTCCCCCTGTTTATTTTGCGCCACCGCGGGGTGCTGGAAACCGCGCTGGCCGCACACGGCGGCGTGGTATGGACAGATTATGATCACGCCGGTGATGGCGCTGTTTTGCTGGCAGAGCAGGCACTGGATGTGATCGGTACCGGCTCAACGCTGCCCGTTCTGGCCCACAGTCGTGGCCTGGATATCGCTTATCTGGCGGCATCGCCTGACCGGGCTGAACCCTGTGCGCTGCTGGCGATGAAAGACGGGGCGCACCGCAGCCTGCAGACGCTGCGGGGGGCCCGTATCGCCGGGATGCGGGGAACCGTGACCGAACCGTTTCTGGCCGGGCTGCTGTTGCAGCACGATCTGACGCTGGAGGATATCACCCTGGTCGATCTTAACGGCAGCGATGCTGCCCGCGCGCTGCGCGAGGGCAGCGTCGATCTGTGGGCCGCTATCGATCCCTGGCTCACTGCCGCGCAGGATGCAAAAAAAGTACGCTGTCTTGTGCCGCCCGCCGGGGCGGTGCGAAACCGTTCCCTGCTCTGGTGCCGTGAGCGCTGGCGGCATCAGTCGGCGCTGCAGGTAGACGTCCTGTTGTCAGTGCTGGCAGAGAACGACCGCTGGATAGCCGGACACCGCCAGCAGGCCGCCGGGATTATCCATCAGCATTTACCGGGCTCTGCGGGTGTGGATCGCTGGCTGGCGGCCATCCGCAACCAGGCCTCGGGCTTCCAGCCTGTCACACCGGCGCTGCTGTCGGAGCAGCAGCGGCAGGCTGACGATCTGCTGGCCGCACGGTTTATTCCGCAGCCGCTAACGATTAGCGTTGCGGCAGAGCCGTGCCGGGCCTACCTTTAACACAGGGTGGCCTGTCAAGGTTCTCCCGGTTTCCGGGCTGCCCCGAAGAGGACGGCCCCTCTGACCTGCACCGTACGGAGCCTGACGCATGACACGTATGACAGCAAAAGACTTCCCACCTGAACTGCTCAACTATTTTGATTACTACGTCCATGGAAAAATCAGCAAGCGTGAGTTCCTGGATATGGCGGCGAAATTTGTCGTTGGCGGCCTGTCGGCGGCGGCGCTCGGTACACTGCTGACGCCGAATTATGCCCTGGCACAGCAGGTTGAATTTACCGATCCTGATATCCATGCGGCGTATATTCACTACCCGTCACCCCAGGGCCACGGTAGCGTAAAAGGCTACCTGGTACGTCCGGCGAGGGTCAGCGGGCGGGTGCCTGCCGTGGTGGTGGTGCATGAAAACCGCGGCCTGAATCCCTATATCGAAGACGTGGCCCGGCGGGTGGCGAAAGCCGGATTTATCGCCCTGGCTCCTGACGGATTAAGCTCCGTGGGCGGCTACCCCGGCAACGATGAAAAAGGGCGTGAGCTGCAGCAGCAGATTGACCCGGAAAAGCTGATGAATGACTTTTTCGCTGCGATCGAATTTATGATGCAGTTCCCTGAGGCCAGCGGCAAAGTAGGCATCACCGGCTTCTGCTATGGCGGCGGGGTGGCGAATGCGGCAGCGGTGGCCTGGCCTGAATTAGCGGCCGCCGTGCCGTTCTATGGGCGTCAGCCGAAAGTGGAAGATGTGCCAAAAATTAAGGCTCCGCTGCTGCTGCACTATGCGGAACGGGACACGCGCATTAATGAAGGCTGGCCTGCGTATGAGGCCGCGCTGAAGGCGCATCATAAAGTGTATGAAGGCTACGTGTATAAAGGCGTGGATCACGGCTTCCACAATGATTCGACGCCGCGATACGACAAAGCCGCTGCTGACCTGGCGTGGGAGAGGACAATCGCCTGGTTTAACCGCTATCTGGTTTGAGGCGGGCAGGGGGAAGGGCTTATTCCTGACGTGGATAACGCAGAGCCTCGATCAGGCGGGAAAAAGCCGCCGTATGCTGCTTACGGCTGGGATAATATAAATAATACCCGGTAAACGGCTCGCTCCAGTCAACCAGCACCCGCTCCAGACTGCCGCCGGCCAGCGCCGCCTCTACACTGTCCTCCGGGACACAGGCCAGTCCCAGGCCGGCGATGGCTGCGGCAATGCGTGTTTCGATGCTGTTCACGATCAGCTGACTGTCGACCCGCACCCGAATTTCTCGCTGGCCCTGCTTAAATTCCCAGGCATACAGGCCGCCCAGGGTGGGCAGACGTATATTAATACAGCGATGGTGTTGCAGTTCCTGTGGCGTCTGCGGCCGGCCGTGGCGCGCAAAATATCCCGGCGAACCGACCACCGCCATACTCCAGTCGGGGCCAATGCGCACCGCAATCATGTCCTTCGCCACCTGTTCACCCAGGCGGACCCCGGCATCGAAACGGCCGCTGACAATATCGGTCAGCGTATTATCCACAGCGATTTCGACGTTGACGTCGGGATAATGCGCTAAAAAGGGCTGCAGGGCGGGCCACAGGGTGGTGGTGACGGCATGTTCACCGGCCGTCAGGCGGAGGTTGCCGGCCGGGACAGCCCGCCTGTCTGTCAGGGCGATCAGTTCGGATTCGATATCGTTCATGCGGGGAGCGATAGCATTAATTAACTTTTCGCCCGCTTCGGTTGGGGCAACGCTGCGCGTGGTACGCGTCAGTAAACGAAGCTGCAGACGCTCCTCCAGCGCGCGGATCGAATGGCTGAGGGCCGACTGCGATACGCCCAGCCGGGCTGCGGCCTTGGTAAAGCTGCGTTCCTGCGCGACCACCATCAGAGAGATGAGATCGTTAAAGTTTTCTTTTAACACGCTTTACCCCGGCACGCCGTTCGCTTAATACGGGCAGTGTAATCCTTACCCTTCACTGATGCGAAAAATTCATAAGTCAGGACGCTCAAGGATCCGGCGGCAGGGGCCGGGTCCCGGCGGAAAAGCAGCATTAACCCGGATATTGTGCCTCGCTGACGTGTTCCAGCCAGTCCACCACTTTGCCCTCCTGTGCTTCGGCAATGGCAATATGGGTCATCGCGGCATCGGCTCCGGCCCCGTGCCAGTGCTTAACGTCGGGACGGATCCAGACAATATCTCCGCAGGCAATCACCTGGGCTTCTTTGCCCCATTCCTGCACCCAGCCCTGACCTGCCGTGACAATCAGCGTCTGCCCAAGCGGGTGGGTGTGCCAGGCGGTACGCGCACCGGCGGAAAATGTCACGGTCGCACCGCCTGTACGGGCCGGTGCGCTGGCGTTAAAAGGGGCATCGATGCTGACCGTGCCGGTAAAATAGTCAGCCGGGCCTGTGACAGCAGGTTTACTGCCGCTTTTAATAATCTCAATCATGACGTCTTCCTCGTGTTGTGAGCTTCCATCTTAGGCCATTTCAGCAGGCGAATTGAGTGCGCCGGGCATCTAGACGTCATGAGTTGAACTCATTAATCGCCGCTTTTGTCAGGAATAAGCCTGTTTTACCGGCGCGTGTAGACCCTGTTACGCTAATTTTGAGACGGTAACATGTGATATTGATCACATTTTAAAGCAAAAGAACGGCAAGAACCGGGCAGTGAGAAAGGCGTGCTGAATCTCTTTTTATTATTTTAATTCAGTGGGTTGTGCAGGTGAGCATCGATTCTCTTTCACAGTGTAAGCAAGGCGTAAGGAAAAATGTCTAATTATTCCGGTTGTTACCGTAAATGATAATGATAATAATCCCATTCGCATTTTCACTGGTGCCGTCAGGCGCATTTAGCCTGCCCGAAGGGCGGGTTTTCCCCAGGTAAAAGGATCGTGAGATGAAAGTCAGGGCGCTATATTCGCTGATGCCACTGCTGCTGGCAGGGCCTTTGTATGCAGAAGAGACGGCGGGCGATGGAGCGGATATGGTGGTCAGTGCCAGCCGTACCGCCAGTGAGAAAAAAGATTCGCCGCAGGTCGTCACCATCATTACAAAGCAGCAGATTGAGCAGCAGAGACAGATCACCTCTGACACCTCGCAGATCCTCAGCAACCTGTTGCCCTCTTTCTCACCCAGCCGGCAGAAAATGAGCGGCAGCGGTGAAACCCTGCGCGGCCGCACGCCGCTGGTGATGATTGACGGCATTCCACAGTCAAACCCGCTGCGTCCCACCGGGCGGGAAATGCATACCATTGATGCCTCAATGATTGAACGCATTGAGGTGATCCACGGCGCGAACGCCAGTAACGGCATCGGCGCGGCAGGTGGGGTGATCAATCTGATCACCAAACGACCGGAGCCGGGGGTGCTGAATCAGCATTTTGGTATCGAAACCTCATCGCCCACCTCGCAGCTGAAGGGCGATACCATGAGCTATAAGTCCACCTACAGCGTGAATGGCCGGGAAGAGTATCTCGACTACCTGTTCTCGGCCAGCTATGAGGATCAGGGCCTGTACCTTGACGGCAACAACCGTCCGGTCGGTGTAGATAACACCCAGGGTGACCTGATGGATTCACGCGCCTATGACCTGCTGGGGAAGGTGGGCTACTGGCTGGACGACGATCAGCGTATCCAGCTCAGTGCCAGCTATTACCAGCTTAAGGGCAAGAATGACTACCTGAGCGTCACCGGGGATCGCGATCGTGGCATTCCCACCACCTCGATCAAGGGTACCCCGGAAGGCGATGCGCCGCATAACAGCGTGTGGAACACCGCGGTGACCTATGACAACTACAACCTGGCCGGCATGCAGCTGACGGCGCTGGCGTATTATCAGCATTATGAAGCCCTGTTCGGTTCTGCGCTGTCCGGTTCATTCCAGGATCCCAGCATTGCGCCTGTCGGTACGCTGTACGATCAGTCGCGTGCGGTCACCACCAAGTACGGTACCAAGATGGCGCTGACCAAAGCGGATATCTGGGACGACTATCTGAAGGTAACGCTGGGCTTCGATACCCTGTTTGACCAGTCGAAGCAGGATCTGTGGGGAACCGGGCGTACCTATGTCCCGGAAATCAAATACACCGACCTGTCACCGTTCTTACAGCTGGAAGTGACACCCGTCGAATCGCTCAAGCTGTCGGGCGGCGTGCGCTATGAGTATGCCCGCCTGGACATCGACAGTTACCAGACCATTGCCAGCGCTAACAGCGTCACGGTGGAAGGGGGCAAGCCGGACTTTGATAAAACGCTGTACAACGTCGGTGCCGTCTGGACGCCGGTAGCGCCGCTGAGCCTGTTTGCCAACTATTCACAGGGCTTTGCCATGCCGGACGTGGGCCGCGTACTGCGCGGTATCAATCAGCCTGGCATGAGCGCCGGCACCTTCCTGAATCTGCAGCCGATTGTGACGGAGAATACCGAATACGGCTTCCGCGTGGATCAGCAGCCGTTTGACTTTGAACTCAGCTACTACGAGTCAAAGTCTAAACTGGGCAGCCGCGTTGACCGCGTCGGGGATATGTATGTCACGCGCCGTGAGAAAACGAAGATAGACGGGTTTGAAGGTACGCTGGGCTATGCGGTGAACGACGATCACCGTCTGAAATTGAGCTACTCCCACATGCGCGGCCGCTATGACAGCGATGATAACGGCAGCCTGGATGCGAAACTCGACGGCCTGAACGTCTCTCCTGACCGCATTATCGCCAGCTGGTCTGCCAACTGGTCACCTCAATGGACCTCGTTTATTCAGGCCAACTGGGCGCTGAGTCGTGAGTTTGATGAGGAAGATAAAGACTTTACCGGCTACGCGCTGGTTGATGCTGCCGTGGGCTACAAGCTGCCGCGAGGACAGCTTAACCTGGCGGTTTCCAACCTGTTTGATAAACAGTACATGACCTATTATTCGCAGAGCGCGCTGGTGGAGCCTGACCGCTATTTCTCCGGTCGTGGACGCACGGTGACGCTGGGCTACAACGTTGATTTCTGAGGTCTTACCCTGTCCTGAACGACGCTATCTGCTGCGGCTGGGGGCAGGGGTTATTGCCGCCTGTTTTCTGGCCCCGGCCCGCGCCGCACCTGCGTCGCTCAGGGTGATCACGCTGTTCCAGGGTGCCACCGACGCCGCGGTGGCCCTAGGGGTGATCCCCTGCGCGGTCGTGGACTCCTGGAGTGAAAAACCCACTTACCGCTATCTGCGTACGGCACTGCAGAATGTGCCGCATGTGGGTCTCGAAACCCAGCCCAGCCTGGAAGATATCGTGCTGCTGCGGCCGGACGTGATTATTGCCTCCCGCTTTCGCCATCAGGCGCTGGCACCGCTGCTGAAACAGATCGCGCCGCTGGTCATGCTGGATAATGTGTTTGAATTCAGAGAGACCGTCCACGCCGTGGGTGCGGCGGTCAATCGTCAGCAGGGTGCCCGGGATCTGCTGACCCGCTTCACGCAGCGTGTCACCCGGCTGCGCGGCCTGCTGGCGCAGCATTTTGCCGCACGCTGGCCGCTGACTGTTTCAGTGCTGGATATCCGGGCTGACCACCTGCGCAGCTATCTGCCGCAGAGTTTTCCCGGCACGATCCTCAGCGAACTGGGTTTCACCTGGAATGAAGCCGCCCGGCAGGGAACGGGCGTGTCGATCAAACTGAGCGGACGCGAGAGCCTGCCGGTGGTCAACGCCGACCTGTTCTTCGTGATGCTGCACGCGGAAAAAGCCGTGGTGCGGGAAAACTACCAAAGTCTGGTCAGGCATCCGCTGTGGCAGCAAATGCAGGCACCACAGCATCACCGGGTGTGGCAGGTGGACAGCGTGACCTGGGTGCTCTCAGGGGGGATAATCGCCGCCAGTGCGGTGCTGGACGACATTGAACGTCTGCTACTCACGGAGCCGGCAGCATGAGCCCCGCGCTGAAACTCGGCCTGCTGACGCTGTTGCTGGCCGTCGCGGTGGTGCTCAGTCTGATGACCGGGGCCAGCTGGATCTCTCTGCCGCAGGTCTGGGGCGCACTGGTCCGCCATGATGCCATGAACCTGCAGCATATCCTCGTCACCACTTCCCGTCTGCCGCGCACCCTGATGGCGCTGGCCGTGGGGGCCAGCCTGGCGGTAGCCGGCGCGCTGATGCAGGCGCTGACGCGTAACCCGCTTGCGTCACCCGGCCTGTTTGGTATCAATGCCGGCGCGACTTTCCTGATTATTCTCGGCAGCTCGCTGTTTTCCGTTGCCTCCCTGAACAGCTTACTGTGGTGCGCCTTTACCGGCGCGGCGCTGGCAGGCACGCTGGTGTGGACCATCGGTACGGCCGGGCGCGGCAGCTTAAATCCACTGCGCATTGTGCTGGCGGGGGCGTCGATCACCGCCCTGTTTACCGCCTTCAGCCAGGCCCTGCTGGTCATCGATCAGCAGGGCCTGGATACGGTGCTGTTCTGGCTGGCCGGATCGCTGACCGAACGTGAGCTGTCTGCAGTCTGGCCCGTTCTGACGCTCAGTGGGCTGGGGCTGGCGGTGGCACTGCTGTTTGCCGGGCAGCTGAATGTGATGAACGCCGGAGACGATATCGCCACCGCGCTGGGACAGCACGCCGGACGCATCCGGCTGCTGCTGGCAGGGCTGATTGTGGTGCTGGCCGGCTGTGCCGTTGCGCTGGCCGGCAGCATTGGCTTTATTGGACTGGTGGTACCGCATATGGTGCGCAGAACCCTTTCCATTGACCACCGCTGGCTGCTGCCGGGCTGTGCGGTGGGCGGGGCACTGCTGCTGCTGCTGGCCGACATGCTGGCGCGGGTGGTGATCCTGCCGCAGGAGGTGCCGGTCGGCGTGATGACCGCACTGTTCGGCGCGCCGTTCTTTATCTGGCTGGCACGGCGCGGAGGACGATATGGATAAAGTGATCACCTTCCGGTGCGGCGGTTTCTCCCGGCAGATCAACCTGAGTACCGCAGGGCGGGTGCTGCTGGCGACGGGCGCACTGCTGCTGGTCATGCTGCTGTCACTGACTCAGGGTAAGGTGACAATGTCACCTTTAACCGTCCTGCGGCTGCTGGTCAGCGACGATCCGGGCGGTATGACGTTTATTATTCAGCAGCTGCGCCTGCCGCGTATCGTGCTGGCGGGACTGGTGGGCGGGGCGCTGGCGGTGTCAGGGCTGATCCTGCAAAGTATTATCCGCAATCCGCTGGCCTCGCCCGACCTGCTGGGCATCACCAGCGGTGCCGGCACCGCCGCCGTGCTCTATCTGGCCTTTTTCAGCCTGACGTGGGGCGACGGCCTGCTGCCGCTGGCGGTCATGGCCGGAGCCGGGCTGGCAACCGGTTGCGTCTGGCTGCTGGCCTGGAAGCGGGGCGCTTCACCGCTGCGTCTGGTGCTGATCGGCGTGGGTATCTCGGCGCTGCTGGGGGCGGTGACCACGCTGGTGCTGGTCTTCAGCCCGCTGACCACCACGCTGTCGGCGTACCTCTGGCTGACGGGCAGCGTCTACGGTGCCACCTGGTCACAGGCGACAGCGCTGGCACAGTGGCTGCTGGCGATCCTGCCGCTGCTGGTCTGGCTGGCACGACAGGCGATCGTGCAGCAGTTGGATCCGGGCCTGGCGGGGGGGATTGGCGTGCGCGTTGAGTGGCAGCGCGGCGGGCTGCTGCTGGTAAGCGTGGCGCTGGCCGGCGTGGCGATTGCCTGGGGCGGAGCGATGGCGTTTGTCGGGCTGATTGCTCCGCACATTGGCAAACGGCTGGTTTCCCCGGGGTTTACCGGACAGGCGCTGATGAGCGCCCTGGTGGGTGCCATGGTGCTGATGCTGGCTGACCTGATCGGACGGGTGCTTTTTCTGCCGGCCGATCTGCCCGCGGGCATTTTTGTCGCCGTGCTTGGCACGCCATTCTTTTTATATCTGCTGATCGCACAGCGTCACTAAGGAAACTGAGTTATGACGGCCATCGCCGCCCGCAGTCTGACCCTGAGTTACCAGAATCAGACCATTATTGACGATCTGGACATTACGCTGCCAAAGGGCAAAGTGACGGTGCTGATCGGCAGTAACGGCAGCGGTAAAAGCACGCTGCTGCGCGCATTTGCCCGCCTGCTTAAACCTCACAGCGGCTCGGTATGGGTCAACGGGGGAGACATCCAGCAGAAATCCACAGTCAACGTGGCGCAGGAACTGGCGATCCTGCCGCAGAATCCGGCGGCCCCGGAAGGGATTAACGTGCGCCAGCTGGTGAGTCTGGGGCGTTACCCGTGGCAGAACTGGCTGCAGCAGTGGTCAGCGCAGGATGAGGCGGAAGTGGACGCCGCCCTGCAGCGGACGGGCACCACCGCACTGGCAGACCGCCCGGTTGAAGCGCTCTCTGGCGGGCAGCGGCAGCGGGTCTGGATTGCCATGACGCTGGCGCAGAACACCGGCATTCTGCTGCTGGATGAGCCCACAACCTTTCTCGATCTGGCCCATCAGATTGAGGTGTTGGATCTGCTGCGCGACCTTAACCGGCAGCAGAATAAAACCATCGTCATGGTGCTGCACGATCTGAACCTGGCCTGCCGCTACGCCGACCATCTGATTGCCGTCCACCAGCGGGGCGTGGTGGCTGAAGGCGCACCGCAGGCGATCCTCAGCGAGGCGCTGGTAAAAACCGTTTTTGACCTCAACTGCCGTATTATTGACGATCCGTTCTACGGCACGCCGCTGGTGATCCCGTTAAGCCGGGATCACGTCTGAGGTGCTGTCGCTAGCGGCCGCACGTCTGCAGGCAGCGCTGCAGGGTGCTGCTGCAGCCGCTGCCGCTGTCCCGGTCGCAGCGGCTGTTTTCAACGTAACACCGTTGCGTGCAGCTGCTGTCCGCCGCCGCGTGTGTCTGGGGTAAAAGGCAGGTAAGCAGTAACAGGATCGTTATTCTCATCATCATTCTCCGCCGTCATTTCACATCTCCCTGTTTATTCTGGTGCAGAAAAGTCCGTCTGGCGACCTGATAAAGCATGGCCTCATGCTGCGCCTCTCCTGAGCCGATTGATCTCGACAGGGGGGACATATTCTTTAACGTACTGGCTGCCATTCCCTGGCTATCTTCGCCTGGAAAAGGAAGGGGAAGGCTGGCACTGGCCATTCCTGATGGCGTTATTGAGGTACCGAAAAGAACAATAAAAACAGCGGGCCGGCACGGGGGCGGTTCGGGTGCTCAACCCCTGTTAAGGCTTTCGCTGCCCGTGCCGATAACCAGTGCACAGCGGCGGGGGGCCTCTTCTCCTCCGGCTGCTTCATCGCTAATGGATTGCACAGACCAATCACCCCTCTTTCGTCCCTGAGTAGGCAATAATGAGTCATTCTTCTTTCTGGAACACAGCCGCCCGGCTAAAACGGAGCGGTCGTCAGCCGCGTGCCGGTGTCTTTGACGCCCGCCAGCCGCCCGCCAGCATGAACGCGCTGGGTTTAAGCCGCCACAGCGCCGGGCTGCTGCTGAGTTTTGTTCCCCCTGAGGCTGAATTCAGCCGCGTAAGCCAGGCCTGGCAGAGCCTGAACAGTTCGCGCCGCAGCGTGCTGACCCTTTCTTCAAACGGTGCACTGTGCAGCGGCCGCGGGCACAGTACCTATTGCGATGGCGCAGGTCAGCAGGGAAGCTGGCTGTGGCTGCCGGAGAGCCTGGTCGCCCGTCATGAAGTGCATGAGATCGACCTGCACGTGCAGGATACCCGGACGGCCCGGCAGCGCGTGGATGCTATCCAGCGTGAGCTGGAACGGATGACCGTCAAAATGCCGTTGTCGGCCGGGCGCACCTTTGCGCTGATTTTCTGTGACGGCTTATCCGCCTCCGAAGGCTTTCTGATGCAGGCCTGGTATGCCAGCGGACGTTTTCCGTGCCTGGCAATTGGCGGTTCTGCCGGCGGCACGCTGGACTTTGACGGCACCTGGATCGGCAGTGGAGGGCGGATCCTGCAGGGCAAGGCAGTGATCGTCTTTTGCCAGATGGCGGAAGGCAAGTCCTTTGCGCCGTTTAAAAGCCAGAACTTTGCGCCCACGGCGCAGAGCTGGCTGGTGGCCGATGCGGATCCGGTGGCACGTACTGTCACGTCACTATTCGACGCCAGCGGTCGCCAGCATAATGTGATTGAAGCGCTCTGTTCGCACCTGCAGTGCACACCGTCCGGTTTGCAGGCCCGTCTTGCAGGCCTGACCTTTGCGGTGAAAGTCGGGGAGGAGTACTTTATCCGCTCAGTGGCAACCTTCCATTCTGACCGGCTGCAGTTTTTCTGCGATCTGGAATTTGGCGACCGTCTGCACCTGCTGCAGGAGACCGACTTTGCCGCCGCCACCCGCACGGACTGGGAGGCATTTACCGGGCGCTACGGCCAGCCGGCGGCGCTGCTGCTGAACGACTGCGTGCTGCGCCGGGTCGGCAATCAGGCCCGTCTGCCGCAGGCACACTTTTTTACGGCTATCCCGTCGGCCGGGTTCTCCAGCTTTGGTGAAATTCTCGGGGTGCCGATCAATCAGACGCTCTCGGCGCTGGCCTTTTTCAACCAGCCCTGCGATGCGATGCAGGATTTTCCGGTGCAGTATGCCGCTTACGCCAGCCATTACGCCCAGCGGGCGCTGCGTCGCTGGGAGGCGCTGAATGCCCTGCAAACCCGGATTGTTAATCAGGTTGTGGCGTACCAGCAAAAGCTGGATCCCCTGATGCAATCTCTGCCACTGCTGGAGAATGCGACCCGCAGTCAGAGCGAGGCGCTGACGGCGGCGGAGAGCAATATCCGCTCCATCAGCGACGCGGCCTTGCACAGCCAGCAGGCTCAGCATCAGCTCAGTGCCGGGCTGGATGAGTTAGAAACCATCTCCGCCGGGATCACCACCATCAACAGCGGCATCAGTAATATCGCTTTCCAGACTAATATTCTCGCGCTCAACGCGGCGGTAGAGGCCGCCCGCGCCGGAGAGGCCGGTCGCGGTTTTGCGGTGGTCGCCAGCGAAGTTCGGCGGCTGGCGCAGTCTTCGAAAGATCAGGCAGAGGCAACGTCGCACAGCATCCGCGACGCGGTCAGCACGATCCTGAATATTCGTAAGGTCGCGGTCGACACCGTGGAAAGCGCCCGCCAGATGGCGCAGGAGAGCATTGATGCGGCCAACGCCATCGCGGCGATGAGCAGCCAGACGGCGCATGAACGAAAAAGCATCAGTGACAATCTCGATAAGCTGAATGAGATGACCAGCGGTATGGATGCGATGCAGGAGGCGGTGGTGCAGCTGGAGGTATTACAAAAACTGGTGGCGTCGGAGTCGTGACGCTGTCTTTTTAACGTCAATAAAAAAGCCCCTTTCGGGGCTTTTTTTTAAATCAGAATGCCACTTATTTAATCAGTTCAGCGGTCATGTGCACGCCGTTGTTAAAGTTGGCCTCGGTGATTTTGTAGCTGCTACCTGCCTGCTGAGCCTGCGCGGCAATCTGCGCTTCTGCTGCGGACAGCGTAGAGGCCGTCGCAGTCACGCTCTGGGCAAAGCTGCCGAAAGAGATCAGAGACAGAGCAGCAACAGCGACGAAAGTTTTGATGGTTTTCATAATGTATTCCTCAGGGTATTTTTATAAGATAAGGCGTGTCGCCTTGATGTGATAAATACTACGCCTGCTAATAATCAACTGATAGCGGAATAAATTGCCAATAATGTTCAAAATAGTTGAATAAAAAGGGTGTGACATATCTCACAAAAACCACCCTGATGTCCGCGATTTCTCTGGCCGCGTCAGGCGAAATAAAAGGCTTTGTCCTGCCAACTTTGGCTGTCGCAGCACCCGGCGCATTGATAGGGTCGCAATGATGATTTCAGGCACGCTTGTGCAACTGGATACGCGGGTGAATTGCGCGGCGGGGTTGGCGGGCTTCAGAACAACTTTCATTACAGTTTCAGTGCTTTTGGACGATAGAATATCCTTACGCACCGGATGAACCTCTAATTCAGGGACAACCAGACTTTTACCGGCACACAGGGAGAGGCGTCGTTAGCCATGGCAATTACCCGTAAAGATATTCTGTCAGTCAAAGATTTATTAAGCCAGTCACTCAGTATTCCCAACTATCAACGGCCCTATAAATGGCAGGCTGCTCAAGTTAATCAACTGCTGGATGATGTGATTCATCATCGCGAGAAACAAAGCTATCGTCTGGGCACGGTAGTTCTGCATCAAGAAAAGCAGCGTACGTTGAGTATTGTCGATGGACAGCAGCGATTAATTACCCTGACCCTAATTTGTAAGCTATTAGGTCGTCAGCAACAGTTCAGTGCTGAATTGCTTAATCACTCGTTTACTCATCCCGTCACGGTGGAAAATCTGCAACATAACGCTGCGCTGGTTCTCAGTCGGATCCAGGCGCTGTCAAATGCCGATCGAGAAGAGTTGCTGCATTTTCTGCTACATAAATGTGAACTTATCGTAGTGATCCTGAATAGCCTGAGTGAGGCATTCCAGTTTTTTGACTCTCAAAATGCCCGCGGAAAATCACTTGAACCTCATGACTTGCTCAAAGCTTTTCATTTGCGGGAAATGGAACAAAACAGCGATGTGGAACGTGCTCTTTGCGTGGCACGTTGGGAGAACGGCGTTGACCCAGACCCTGAAAATACAACTAGCCCACCCTCGGTTCAGGTTATTATGAGTAACTACCTGTATCGACTGCGCAGATGGTCTCAAGGCCAGCCAGGTCAGTTTTTTACCCGGCATAATCTGGATGTGTTCAAAGGCGTTAATTT
>Ga0308168_1001067_pt1 | contig 26973 bp, 26 predicted proteins | sample PhyCR2_FD_202133 | JGI IMG/M metagenome (GOLD analysis project Ga0308168, IMG submission 202133) | Phyllosphere microbial communities from UC Gill Tract Community Farm, Albany, California, United States - DLSLRC.R2 | ecosystem: Host-associated > Plants > Phyllosphere > Unclassified | place: USA...
AAAGAGGGGTGGCAAGCTGGAGATAGTTAAGGGCCCGGATGGTGAATCAGGTTACTGTACTCTGCCAGGCGGGGAGCGCATCGAGGAGTGGGCACTGTACAGAAGGGATAACCAGTAGGCTCGCTGGCCGGAAGGGATATCAGGGCAGCTATCAAGGAGCCGTATGAATGGGACGTGATTTTATGAAAGGAGGATTGCCAGCATACGGCCGCATTGATGTTCCTGATTTCACAAAGTGTGTAGTGCGATGAAAATACTGATATTTATTATAATCTTCTCTGCAACCTGGTTTCTCATACCTGAAAGCATCATCAGATCCCTGGTAGAAGGCCACATTAGCGGTGATGGTGAAGGCGCTATGGATAGTTTCGAATTCACAGGGATTGCACTTAAGGCGGTGCTTTCTGTTCTGCTGGACTTTATCGGTGTCTGGCTATATCGCAAAGCTAACCAACGATAACGAAGCGACAGTTGATGTGGTTAAAAGCAGACGACATTTTCGATGCACACGCTGCCTGACCTGCTACCTTTTTCATATGCGGATGCATCATCATGTCCACTTAGGGTTAATGCATCCTGTGGGCAGCAAGATTGTGCCACTCAAACATAGCAGACCTGAAGTTGCAGCAGATTGACCTGCAGCGGAAGGTAGTCTGGATATACCCCGCAGGCCAGGCTGAAACTGTAGCTGTGAGGATGTGCAGGTCTTCTTAACATGAAGCGGCTTTTACAGGTAATGAAGGGAAGCTGAGAGTAATCGCGCGACCGGACTGAATACCTTAATTCAGTGAGTGCTTCGCCTGTGCTGTGACGTTGCTTAGAACCCTGCGTCCCCCCAGCAATGTACACTTTACGACATCGATCTCATCGGCAATTTTCTGCACAGAGTACCCCACCCTGTTGAGGCCATTTCGGCATGACTCCAACGGCTATACACGTTCTTTATCAAAGTCACGCGCGTCTTCCTTTCTGTGAATCATGACAAGCTCCCCCTGAAGCTGGCTTTGACGTTTAGTAATACTCCCTCTGCTCAACGTTCATGCTTAAGAAGCAGCCGGTAAAATGTTCTGAAAATAGATAACTGAACAGGGCGCAGCCGTACAAATCGAACCTGAAAGGCCATCAAAAAAAAATGGAAAGTTAAGTAATAATCTACGAGATTAATTTTGTTAGCACGATCATAATATTTCACCTTAACGCATTATTAATACAGATAATTTTATTACATACTTAATAACTGTATGAATAGCATCCTACTCTCCTATAAGGTAATATACCGTTAAAGAAAATAGGCCAGTCTCTCTTCCTGAACGCGATACAGAAGTCACTGCCAGCCGATGCAGGATGCTCTCAAATATAAAACCACGTCTCACACGCCGGAAGAGAAATGAAATATACGATTAATAACATGGTTGATTACAATGCTTCAGACGGCACCCTGTTCAGCCCGGAAAACACCATTGACACCATTTCCCTGAACCGCATGTGTAATGAATTGCTGCTGCTGTTCGTTACACATTGTGGCACGCCGTTGAGCAGAGATTTTATTCTGAATGAAATATGGGAAAAGCGAGGCCTTAGCGCATCAAGCAACAACCTGAACAACTACGTCTCAATGCTGCGCAAAGCACTTGCTCAGTGTGGATGCTCTGACCTCATCACCACCATTCCTAAACACGGTTTTTTATTCGATGCCGTTATTACCGGTACGCCACTGCCCGATTTGCTGGCTGACAAATTATCTGCACCGGTGAAAGATGATGCAGAATCAATCACTGTGACTGTTCCGTCCGCAGTCATCCCCCACAGGTCTAAAACATCTTCTTTCAGGCGGATGTCTGGCATGCTGATAGCCGTGGCTGCAGGCGGGCTGGTTGCTTATGGTGTGCTTGATGCTTACAGACTGCATAAACTGAGAAGTGAAATATTTCGCACGCAGGAATGTCGTTTTTATGCAACGGATGACCTGACGCGAAGAATGGATAAAACCAGCCTTGTGAGCAGGATAAGCAGCATTGCCGGGCGTGAGAAAATAGACTGTACACTGCAGACAAATGTCTACTATGCCGCCGACCAGATCAGAGACGTCTCAGGCCAGTTTAATACACGTGAACTGCTGAGCTACTGCGCTTATAACAGCAGTGCGCCGTGCGAAAATTACACCTATATCAGAAGTGAAAGCGGCGATGAAATTCAAAAATAAAATCCTGCTTATTGGTGCGCTTTCAGCTCTGTCGGTGGCAACCGTGCTGGCCTGGCAGACGTATACGCGACAGGCCATGAGTTTTGACTGCCGTGGTCGTCTGCATACCGATATCGTTAATAGCGCATGTCGCAGCAAAAGCGCCGCAGATATTTTTATCTCTTTCAATCCGCAGGGAGAAGGTTTTATTCTGGCCGCCGGAAGCTGGTCATGCGAAAACAGTCAGCCAGTAAAGGTGGATGCGCTGGCCAAATTCACCTATAAGCGTGAGGGAGATTTCTATACTATGCGAGTGCAGAGTTCATATCCGGGCATTGAAGCCCTGTTCAGCCCGCTGAAGTACAAAGATATAAAAATGAAAATCACCGCGCTTAATTCAGGCGATTACCGTCTCTCGTTACCTAACGAAACGCTGATGGTCTGTACCGAAGATTAAATGCTGGAGCCTGTCATACAGGCCCGGCTTTGAACAAATTCCTGAGATAAAAAAAGCCCGGCTCTGAAGCCGGGCTTTTGCATTTATTACAACCGCTGAGTCAGAAGCCGGGACGGGTGTCCCGGTCCGTTATCAGATGTTATAGACGGCTGCGTTCAGTACAAACGGATAAGAATCCGCTTTAACTGTCTGCTCACCATATGAACTGATAACACCCTTCAGTTCCTGGGTTTCGGCGGTTGATACCAGCCATTTCGCGCCCTGCTGCGTCACTGTTTCAGTACCGTCTTCGCCACTGGCATTCAGTACGACATCGAAAGCGTTGCCCACATCAGACTTCAGGTTAGCACTGACGACGTCGGACCCGACACCCGCTACCGGAATGTGGTTAGTACCAAACGAAATAGCCAGACGCAGGCCATCAGGATTTTTGGTGGTCACAGCCCAGTCACCCACCTGAGTGCTGGCAGCAAGGTCGCCCGCAGGCATGGTTTTAAAACCGGACATTGTGAATTCAATGCGATCGGTTGGTGCACCGAATACAATGGTGTCCTTATCGCTGATAATGTCGGTAACCGTTGCGGCAGTTGCGGTCGCGGCGAAGCCAGTCAGAGCGGCCAGCAGGGTGATACGGGTGGTTTTTGAAAGTGACATAGGTTATTTCCTTTTTTAAAAAATTAATTAATAGCGCACAAATATCTATAGTTGAGCCGAATATAACTAAATCAATCATAGATAAATGTAAAGCGCTAATCCCACTACTAAAAAATGGATAAAAACTGGAACTTATACTGAATGAGAATTTTAAATTACTCAAAAAAAACAACTAATACTTAAGCTTCATCATGTACAGAATAATTTCATTGTTGATATAAGGCAGCGCGCATACCAATTGAGTAAACACCCGGACTAATACGTCCCGAAGAAAAAGAGGTAAGACTGCCGTTAAGTTTATCCCCTTCAGTTGGGTGTGAAGTCAACCAAGGCTTCCCATTTATATTTAATATAGCGTGCGCAGAAGTTATTATTTCAACCTCATCACCAGCTTCATTTTTAATTACACCCTTTAAACTGGCGGTTTGTTGAGAAGGGGTATATTCCGGTGAGAAATTTAAAACTAAGCGGCCCATTGTACTTGACGTACTGGCACTGTATGTTCCTAAAATCCTCGCACTACCCTCGAGGTTTTTGTATCCCGTCACACGAAGTGTCACCTTTTCCGATGCGGCGCCAATGACAACCGTATCAGTATCTGAGACCTCTGATTCCACGCTGGCGGCATTACTGCCCACCGTTGTAAAGAGCAGTAATAACGTTATTGCCGCACTGATTTTAGAAAATATGTTCATAAAATGCTTTTTCCATTACATTAGCATTCAATTTCTTCAATATTTAATCAAGAAGATTTTTAATTCACCAGCCAGGGACGCTTATAAAACCTTGTCTTCAGTTGGTACAAAAAATACTCTTTACGGCAGGTACAGCGCCGCCCGCAGCGTCACCGGATAGACACCCGGATTCAGGTTATTCACGCCGTTAGTTACCAGGGTGCCATTGACAGACTTATTCGCAACTGGTGAAACCAGCCAGTCGGTTCCGCCGGTATTGATAACCGTTGCCGAAGCCAGTTTTAAATAAGTACTGATAGATTGCCTGCTCTCATTATCAATGCGACCGGTCAGCTTACCCGAAATAACCTGAGCATTGTGCTCCGGGCCATAGGATACCGCAATCTGACCAACGGTATCATTGGTACTAGCCGCAAACGTTCCCAGTTGCGTTCCTTCAGGCGCATTTGACTGTGAGTTCATGTATTTAAAGCCGGTCACCCTCAGCGTGACTTTCTCGGCGGTGGCGCCCACCACGATGGTGTCATAGTCCGTCACTTCAAAGTCGAGACTTTCTGCCTGTGCGCCCACGGCTGCCATCATTAATACTGTCGCTGCTGCGCTGCGGGTAAATAATAGCTTCACTTTCTTTCCTTTATTAAATACAAGCTGATGCATTTTATGCGGATAATAATTCATTTAAATCGTAGCGTTAAAGAGCATAAATATGGAAGCGCATTTATTGCTGGTAAATCGCTGCACGCAAACCAATGTTATAAGTTCCGGGTTTCAGGGCGCCTGAAAATGGACTCACCTGCCCTGAATAGTCCGCACTCGGAGCAATATTCCACCACCCCCCATTAATCTCCTTAACAGTACCACTTCCTGAAATGACAATTTCAGATGACTCACCAGCTTCGTTTTTAATTTTTCCCTTTATATAATAATAACTACCGTTATAATAAGATGAAGGTTCATTTTCCGGAGCTAAGGTATAAACCAGCTGACCGAGGCGGCTTGTCGTGCTGATATAGAAACTACCAAATACAGTTTCATTTCCTTTCAGGTTTTTATACCCCGTCACACGGAGTGTCACTTTTTCAGACGCGGCACCGATGACCACGTTATCCGTGGCTGACACTTCTGATTCCACGCTGGCGGCATAACTGCCCATTGCAGTGCAAAGCAACAGCGCGGCTAAGGCGCTGAGTTTCATATTCGCATTCATTTTAAAAACCCGTATCGTTAAAGCGCTTATTTTTCACCGGCCGTGACGTTATTCGCTGCACTGAAACGCAGAGCGTGGCCGGGATGATTCAGCAGAAAGATAATGAATTACATATTAATTATGGCAGGTACAGCGCCGCCCGCAGCGTCACCGGATAGACACCCGGATTCAGGTTATTCACGCCGTTAGTTACCAGGGTGCCATTGACAGACTGGGTCGCGGCGGGTGAGACCAGCCAGTCGGTGCCGCCGGCGTTGATAACCGCTGCTTTCGCCAGGTTTAAATACGTACTGATGGACTGCCCGCTGTCATTATCAATGCGGCCGGTCAGCAGTCCCGAAATCACCTGAGGGTTGTGCTCCGGGCCGTAGGAAACCGCAATCCGTCCGGCACTGTCATTGGTACTGGCGGCAAAGGTACCCAACTGCGTTTTAGCGGGCGCGTTCGCCTGGGAGTTCATGTATTTAAAGCCGGTCACCCTCAGCGTGACTTTCTCGGCGGTGGCGCCCACCACGATGGTGTCATAGTCCGTCACTTCAAAGTCGAGACTTTCTGCCTGTGCGCCCACGGCTGCCATCATTAATACTGTCGCTGCTGCGCTGCGGGTAAATAATAGTTTCATTTTCTTTCCTTTATTAAATACAAGCTGATGCATTTTATGCGGATAATAATTCATTTAAATCGTAGCGTTAAAGAGCATAAATATGGAATCGCATTTATTGCTGGTAAATCGCTGCACGCAAACCAATGTTATAAGTTCCGGGCTTCAGGGCGCCTGAAAGTTGAGTCACCTGCCCTGAATAGTCCGCACTCGGAGCAATATTCCACCACCCCCCATTAATCTCCTTAACAGCACCACTTCCTGAAATGAAAATTTCAGATGACTCACCAGCTTCGTTTTTAATTTTTCCTTTTATATAATAATAACTACCGCTAAGAAAAGATGAAGGTTCATTTTCCGGAGCTAAGGTATAAGCCAGCTGACCGAGGCGGCTTGTCGTGCTGATATAGAAACTACCAATTACATTTTCATTTCCTTTCAGGTTTTTATACCCCGTCACACGGAGTGTCACTTTTTCAGACGCGGCACCGATGACCACGTTATCCGTGGCTGACACTTCTGATTCCACGCTGGCGGCATAACTGCCGGTTGCCGCGCAAAGTAACAGCGCGGAAAGTGTATTTCGGATTAGTAATGGCTTCATTCATTTTCCCCTTTCTTTATTGGAAATCCGCGCCCATTTTTAATGAGGCGAATGTTGATATTCAGGGTGTTATCACACCCGCTTTTAACGCTACCTGATACTGGTCGGCTGCCACCTTCTGATTGCCATCGACCACCACACTAAAGAACAGCGTTTCATCGCCACTGCGTATAATGATGCCGTTCCCTTTTTCACTATCCGGCCGGGCCTGCTTCTGCTCGAGCCTGACACGTAGCTGACGCTGTGGGTCCTGCCGTCCCTGCAGGATGAAATGCCCCGGCACCACACCCGACAGCGGCTGCTCGCTCCAGACCCGGAAGCCGCTATGAGCGTCCCGATGCACAACCCGACCCTTACCCAGCGTGAAACCGTCCTGCAGTTGCCCGGAGATCGGCCCCGCTGTCGCCCGGAACGTCAGCTCCGGCGGGCTGGCCGCCTGCGTGATACCACTGAACATCATTGCGGCCATCAGCAACGTTTGCGGCAGGTGTTTCTTATTCATCAGCATGGTGACTTCCTCTTTTTACCTTCTGCTGCATGGTGACTGGCCGCAGTGACAACCTTCTGCGCGGCTTGTCATCGGGTCATTACAGACACTGTCCGTTCAGGCTATACACCCCGGCGGCTCCCTTCTCTTCCGGCAGCCGGTAATTCACCCGGCACTCGCCCCCGTTCCATTTCGCGACCAGCACGCCCTTCTGCGGTAATCCGGTCAGGTAGACCTGTCCTTCTGCGCCAACGATACCGGCGTTGCCTTCCTGCGATTCCAGGGTCACCAGCGAACCGAACGGCACCCCTTTACCACCAGCCCGCGACAGCGTCATCAGCGCCCGCCCGCCGGTACGTGCCTTAAACTTCGCGGCGACCACTGCACCTTCCGTCGGTACCACTCTGACGTCGGTCTGATTGATTTCCACATCCCCCGACAGGCCCAGTGGGTCAAGGCTGACGGTGTTCTCCTGGTACGGCGTCACCCAGCTCTGAGTGGCATATCCGCGCCGATCGGTGCTGATACCGCTACCGCCACCAATCACGTTAACCCCTGCAGCACCCGGTGCGGCCACCAGGGCGACGGTCTCACCCATCGTCTGACCCGGCGTGATGCCACCCGAATGAACCAGCACCCCCCCTGAAACATCAATCCCTCGCTGAGTCGCGTTCGGCGCATAAGAGTAGTTGCCGCCGATTTGCCCCCATGCACCATCCCAGTTCAGGTTTGCGGCGCTGCTGTTGCTGTCCTTATCCTGTCCCGGTACATAACGCTGATTGACGCCCCAGTTCAGCCGGCGATCAAAGGCCGCGCCGCGCAGACCGGCCTGATGACTCTCCCGCCCGGAAGAAGAAGAGCTCATCTGGTAATTCGCCCAGGTATTACTGCCCGGCAGGCTGTCCAGCGGAATACTCAGCCACAGGCTGGTGATTCGGTTTTTCGTCTGGTGGCCGGTGTCATCGGTACTGCGGCTTTCATTCCAGTTCAGCGATACCGTGGCACCACCGCCGATGCTTACGCCGTAGCTGGCGCCAAAATTGTTATCACTGCCCGACCGGCTGCGAAAATCCCGTCGTGAAGCACTCAGATTCAGGCTTCCCCAGTCACCCAGCGACTGGCTGAGTGTCATCGCCGTTTCTGTCTTCATGCGTTCACGGTTTCGGTTCCGCCAGTCACCCATCTCCCGCGCGCTGCGCCAGGTATCCAGGACCTCGCTCAGAGTGTTATAGCCCGAAGAAGCGTACTGATAGCTGGTCATGGTCAGGGTGGTGTTGGTTGCCACCACATCCTTGCTGTAGCGCACTCGCCAGGCTGCGCCATTTTCAGCATCATTATTCTTTCGCTGCGCCTGCGAGCCGATGACGTCAACGGATACCGCTCCAAAATCCCCCGCTGACAGGCCGAGGCCTAGCGCACCAGACTGAAAGTGCTTTGCCGTCTGTGCACCGGTATAAGCTGTCAGATTCCACGGCAGGCCGTACATCACGGTGGCCTGTGCCACGGGCGTCCTGTTCACGCCGCTTTCGGCGGGACGATAGTGTCCCGTCATCACGTTGTAACTGACGTACCCCTCTTTCAGAGAAATTGCGGGCGTCTGAAACGGCACGTTAAACACCTGCGGCTTGCCGTCGGTTTCCCATACGGTGACCTCGAAGTCTCCGCCCGATGTCCCGGAGGCTGAGAGATCGGTCAGTGCAAATGGCCCGGCAGCCACTGTGCCGTTATACAACGTGTAACCATTCTGTTTGACCTCAACCCGCGCCTGGGTCCGGGCAACACCACGAATCACCGGGGCAAAGGCGCGCTGGTTATAGGGCACCATGGAATCATCGGAACCCAGCATCACGCCGCGAAACGGCACGCCATCAAACACCATCCCCGGCGTGGAACGATCACCCAATGTCAGGCGGCTTTTCAGGTCATACAGTCCGCGCTCTGCATAGATGTAAAGCGTCTCCCACTTGCCATCCGTCTCACCCTGCTTTTGCCAGTTGCTCTGGCTGCGCAGTCGCCAGGCCCCGATATTCAGTCCGGGGTTAAGCTGCACATAAGATGACTCGCTGTGCTGACTGCCATTACTTCCTGATGTGTAATCTGAACGGCTCGATGACGCTCGATAATTCATGCGGAATGCGGTAATGCCGTCATCCCACAGCGGCCGGGCCGCTATTCCTTTAATTTCTGGCCGCAGGCTCGCCTGCGGGACATTAATCTGCAGCTTCTGGCTGGCAAACTGAAAGTCATAGTTCGCCTGCGGGATAATGCTGATATCCGCGCAGCCATTTTTAGCGGCCAGACCAGGGTAATCTTCCGTTCTGACCCCATAACCGGACAGCTCGTCCACCGTCAGGCAGGGAAAAAGATACGGCTCACCCTTTGCATCTTTTTCAAGCGTGAATGCCACCTCCCGGCTATCCACCTCGCGTCCGCTGAGGAGGATATCAACCGGATAGGTGCCCGGTGGTTGCACACCCTGGTTAAAGAGGCTGATATCAGCTTCATCTCCCCCACCGTCTATCATTGACGGATTGAAGGTCCAGGTCTGTGCCTTTACTGCCGATGTGCTGCAAGCGCAACTCACTACCAGGGCAAGCAGGCTCAGCGTGATGCCGGCACCGCTGGCTTTGCCCGGCTTCTGCTTTACGCGTACGGCCCTTTTCACCGTACTGCCGCCTCAACCGGACGACTGATGCCGCCGTAGTCGTTGATGTAGCTCCAGGTCACCTTGCCGCTGGCGCTCTCAGGCACGCTGTAGCTCTGGCTGCCGAACGGAGAGATGTAATCGGGCAGGTTTACTGCTTTGCCACCGACTTCCAGTGATTTAAGGTTGATGTAATAGGGTGTCGGGTTGCTGGCTTCCAGCTTGTTACCTTTGCGAACCCACTTCACCTGCGCGGCTGCATCTGCCAGCTTGCCTTTCACCGAAGCCGGACGGACCAGCACCTTGATGCACTGGCTCAGTTTGACTTTCACATCCAGTGAGGCACCTTTTTTCTTTTCAACTTCTTTACCTGCCCAGGCATCGCCCAGCTCTGGCGGAATGCCGGTGGCACACATCCAGTAAAGTATTTCGCGATCTTTGGCGGCAGCCTCACCGGTCATCACCAGGCGAAGGCGGCTCTGCTGTCCGGCATCAAGCCGGAACAACGGTGGCGTCACAACAAACGGTGCTGCCTTAACTCTGTCTTCCGTCACTACCCCGGTCTGAACCAGCATCGGGTATTTGTTGGGGTTGCTGACCGCTATCGTGGCACCATTATTTGCCGGATTATAAATAACGCGGGTGGCACCCAGTTCAACTGAATAAGATTCGATGACAGTTTCATTATCACTACTTTTATCTTCAGCAAAGCCCGGGGCAGACATTAAAAATAAAACACCCGCACTATAAGCCATCAGAGAATTCTTCTTGAACATACAGCCTCTTTATTTATTCAGATTTAATGAGAGAGGCTTAACCAGTACATCCAGCAGTTTCGCCCAGGACCGTATTATCGCAATAAACATTCTTTTTCTTAAAGCAGTAAAATTGACTTGAGGCAACTTCAAATATTTCAGCCATGCCTTTTCAAAAAAGATAAGGCCATCAGGACAAAAAACCGCACTAAGGTCAATTTAAAGATGTATAAGATGGATAAATTCGTCTATTTCAACTTTAAAAGCTGTCAAACACCAAAATGGCGGCACAAAAACCCACAAGACCGACAGGTGAGCTTAAGAACCTGTCAATCAATACAGAGATTGATACTTATTAGCTTAAGAGGGATATCTTCAGCGGCAGGCAGCCACTCCATTCATAATTACAGAATTTAAATGTTCTTATTTTGTTATTAAATAATTAGCTTTATGACCTCGTGATAGTTATCCCAGACGCTGGACGCTGGACGCTGGACGCTGGACGCTGGACGCAAGAACATCATCACATCTATATAGCGTGAACGGTAGTTCAGACCTTTTGTATGAGGCTGGGATAGTCTAATGAGGAAGTGATTTTTGATTGGGCAGACACATAAGGCAGGCGTTTTGATATTGTCACCGCGTCATAAACCAGACCGGCGGCTGCTTTTTAAGCGCACTTTTCCGCGCGGCTGCTAACAATCATTCCCGGAAAGCTTTAGGGATAGGGAGTGCGAATATGTCACAGGTGACACCGAAAATCATGATTTCTGGCCAGCCGAGCGTCAGAACCAGAATCATTAATTAGTATAAAAACCTATTATTAAAAATTAAGAAGAGCAATAATCTATAGATGTGGCAATATTAATTATATAACACCTGTTTTAAAGTAACAATGTTAGGCTCTTTTCAGTTCAGCGATTCAGGCATGATTGCGGATCGCAGCAAGAATGGTTGCAGCCGGAATGTCCGCATCCTTAACGATGAAGCATTCCGGCTGCAGGTTAACTGAGAGAGTGAGGGTATATGCCTAATCATGTATTTTTTGAAAACGATGCACTGATCCTTAAGTCCCGGGTGCTGCAGTTAAAAGGCAAAAATATTGTCGCCGCTCTGAGCAAGAATCAGACGCTCCTCATTTATTGCCTGGTAAACAAGATCAATAATCGTGACATGGTGATTAATTATATCTGGCCTGGCGAACCTACGGTTGGCAAGGAGAACTGTTATCATCAGCTCATCTATAAGACCCGCCGGGCGCTGAATGAAAATGGATTTCCATCAGACATTATTCTGACGCTTTCAGGATTTGGCGTTTGTATTCATCGTGACTATCTCGACAGAGTCAAAAAAAGCGCCACCTGGAATATTATTAACCATAACGGCGCGCTGGTATAACATCGTTCTTCGTCGCAGAGTCATATAGAGAACTAGTCATAACATTATAGCGGTAAGTTACTGCGATAAGTTTACGGCTGCTCTCTTCTCAGCAGATAACAATAGTATTGTGGCAGGAAAAAATTGTGGCACGCACGATTGACGTTTTTATTTCAGACAAAGACACATACTTTGCTGAGGGTCTGGCAAGGTCGTTAATTAATCATCTGGAAGGCTATGGTTTCACGGTAACGTTCACTAACAACCTTAACATGATGGCTTTCGCAGATATTATTTTCCTGACGAAGGCGTGTATTTCTTCATTCCGCCCATCCGATTTTCACACCCTGGAAGGCTGTGTCTCTAAAAGCGTGCTTGTCACCTCGGATTATACGGTCACACCCGCATTCCTCAGCGTTAAGTGGGTGCTTTACCGCCGTACCGGTGTAAGCGATATGCTTTCTCTCGTTGATTACATTCTGGGCATCAGAAAAAATGATGTGTCGGATTACGCGCTTGGGGCCTGTTTTCGGCCATACCTGACCGGCCTGTCACCCCGACAACGGCAGGTTATGTGGCTTTACTCTCAGGGATTCACACAGAAAAAAATTTCCTACATCCTGGGAATTGATGTCAGGACGGTGAGCAGCCATAAGCGAGCGCTAATGAAACAGTATCAGCTGACGTGTGATGCCGATCTACGTAACTGGCTGATCAGTAAACTGCTACTCAGCGCCTGATCAGGCGCTGTGGGGATAAAACCACTCAATGGCGTCAGGGTCAGATGCCAGATTTCATTAACTCATCATGCAGGAGAATCAGTATGGACAGTGAATTTATCAGGGTGCTTAATCTGGATCCTTCACATCGTTATGAACTGCTGAGACGCGAAAGCGAGCAGCGCAGAGGCCGTGATACAGACCTCTTTCATTACCGCGAATTTAATGAGCAGGGTGAAGAGATAGGTATATTTACCGTTGAAGATAGCATGAGCATCTATCCTCCTCAGCGAAGAACAATCCGCAGACTCTGACTGTTATCGAACAGGCTTCAGAGACCCAGGGGCGTTCTGATCCGCTGGCTTTGTACTGCTCATTTTAAGCGCCTCACGTTGGGGCGCTTTTCGTTCTTTCAGGAGTGACACATGACACAGAATATTTACGACAATCAGGCTTTTTTTGATGGTTATGCCCAGCTACCCCGCTCTCAGTATGGTCTTAAGGCTGCGCCAGAATGGCCGGCAATCCAGATGATGCTGCCCGACCTGTCTGGCAAGCAGGTTATCGACCTCGGGTGTGGTTATGGCTGGTTTTGCCGCCGTGCCCGTGAAGCTGGTGCCGCTGGGGTCGTTGGTATCGACCTGTCAGAAAAAATGCTGAGCCGGGCCAGGGAACTCACAAATGACAACGGTATCTGTTATCAACGTGGCGATCTTTCACAACTCACCTTACCATCCCAGGCTTACGACCTGGTCTACAGCCAGTTAGCACTGCATTATCTTCCAGATATCGCGCCTTTGTTCACCACTCTCTATGAAGCGCTGCAACCGGGCGGCTGGCTGGTCTTTACGACCGAGCACCCCATCTATACCTCTCCGTTACGCCAGGGCTGGCTTACCGATGATGAAGGTCAGCGCTCATGGGCGGTCAACAATTATCAAAACGAAGGTAAACGGGTCAGTAACTGGCTCGCTAATGGAGTGGTCAAATATCATCGAACGCTGGGGACTACCCTGAATGCCCTGATGAGTGCGGGCTTCACTCTCCGTCAAGTCAATGAATGGGGACCGACAACAGAACAGATCGACGCAAACCCGGCCTTAGCCGAAGAAGCGGAACGACCAATGATGGTGCTGATTTCTGCGCAGCGATAAGCCTGTATCCCACTTTAATTGAGTAAGGTTGAAGGTCAGCCCGTTGGTTAAAAAGGAAGCCAGTTGATGATACCCATGGCTTTATATCATTAATAATAACGACTTCCTTTCATCACTCCTCTTGTGCATGGCAGCTTCTTACTGACTGCAGCAGATGTTTCTGCTTAAGGTTTCCTTGCGTCAGCTGGGGAGCAGAAGAGCAAACATTAAATTTTGGAGCTCATTATAATTTTTTTAAGGGATTACAGACTTCAGGAGCCCTACAGGATTCAAACTCACACTCTAATCCATTGAATAAAAGCAAAATTCCGTTCGAAAAAAGTTTATACCACGATGATACCAACACATTGTTTTGCGTGGTTTTACTGATTGAATCTGCTTAGCGGGTTAACACCTCACGCAGCAGCTATTGTATCGCCTGGCTATCTGGACGCCAGCATCCCAGGATAATGCTTAGCAATGATGTCATTCATCTTCTCCACTAACTCCAGGCGCTTGAACGTCAGGTACGCAGTACCCTTTTGAAAGTAGCGAATGGAGAAGCAGGTATCTTCATAAGCGTCCTTACCCGGATCATCGCGGATAAGCTCCATCAGGTTGATGGAGATATCAGCACGATTATCGGATATCGCTTTACCATCCAGTAAAAACAGCATTCGTTCAAGGTCTGCCAACTGGTCGCGACGAAATCCCCACGTAAGGCTATAGCCACAGCGGGCGTCCGTCACCAGATTGTTAATAATGGCTTTCTTACCGAAGAAGCACGAGCTATTAGTTTTGTAATCCCATGACAGCTCTTTAAACCATTGATAATACCACGCCCGAACACTTAAGCCTTACTCTGATGTAGCTGTTCGAATGTGCTGAAAATATTCGCTTCATCAATGGCCGGAAAGTGAATATATATTTACAAAGTAGAAACACATTATCCTAACCATTCGGATTATTAATATCCTGAATCATCGACGCATCAATTTACTCGATATTTCCTTGTCTTTTAAAAAAGTGCAACTAGCAAGAAAAAACAGACACTTAACTCACGAATAGAAAATTATCGACCCTATAAATCAGGAACCTAACAGCACTATTTTCCAAAAAAGAAACCATTCACAACCCTGCGACAACTTGTGCCACACGCGAACGAAAACTCATAACCCCCCCCCCCTCATTTCCTGCGACACGAAATGTCACAGTGCGATATGAAAATAGCGTTTTCACGAGGAGAAGAATATGAACACTAAGATGTCTGCTGAAGCGATTGAAGTTGCTGAGATGAATTACCAGGATACCAAAATGCAACAATGGATTTTGCGGATACTTTTCCGACTGGGCGCACACAAACAGTTTATTACCCAGCATGGGTTCAGCAGCCAGTCGCTGGCTGATTATCTTAATCTTACCTATGAACACTCTTTTAGCTTCAGTCAGCAGGATCAACATTTGTTGCTGAGTAACTTACGCAAATCTTATCAGGATGCTGAACAGCATAATTCGCTGACCAAAACCTCTATTTTTCAATCGGCAGTGAACAGGTTTGCCACGCGTATTGGCCTAAACAGTGCCGAAAAATCCATCCTGGAATTCACATTACAGTTACATCAGGAACGGCTGCTCGATGACGTCACGGAATGGCTTGGGCCGCTCACCTCAGCTAAGGTTTATCGTGTACTGGCGGCAATATTGGATATGACCGAAACCGACATACGCGATGCGCTTGGCCCTACAAGTACCCTGACGAAAACCGGTCTGATCAGCCTTGAAATGAACGGCGCGCATTTGCTCCGCAATAAGCTTGAGCCATTCTCACCCACCCTGGCAGAACGCCTTTACGCGGGTGAGACGAGTCCAGCGCGGCTACTGCAGGGCATGATTAACAGCTGTGGACCCGCCCAACTGACCTTAGACAATTATGCCCACATCCCGGCGGTCAATATTCTGAGTCAATGGTTGCACCACGCGCTTAGCACCGATCGCGTTGGGGTAAACATCCTGATTCATGGTCAACCGGGCAGTGGTAAAAGCCAGCTTTGTCGCCTGATGGCGAAAGAGTTACAAGCCTCCCTCTATGAAGTCAGCAGTGAAAATGAAGCCCTGCGCCCGATGAGCGGCAGCCGTCGCCTGCGTGCCTGGCGTGCAGCGCAGCGTCTGTTTATCGATGAGAAAGCGATCATTTTGCTTGATGAGGCAGAAGATGTATTTATCGACAGTCCGGGACTATATAACAGCAGCCCACTTCCGTTAGCGAAAGCCTGGATAAATCGCCTGCTGGAAGAGAATACTGTCCCCTCTTTATGGGTAGCGAATGATATCCGCTCTCTGGATCCGGCTCTGGTGCGCCGCTTTGATATGGTGATAGAGCTCAATGCTCCGCCACGTGCGCAGCGGGCAGAGATTATACAGCAAGCCTGCGGCGCGATTCTGGCCCCTGACACCCTATCTCAATTATCTGAAGCGCCTTATCTTACACCGGCAGTTGTTAACCGGGCGGCAAGCGTGCTTGCGGGCATTGGCGAAAATCTACCCAAAGAAAAACGCCCTGAGACTTTAATGTATTTAATAAATAACACCCTAAAGGCACAGGGCCATATGCCGATAAAACATCATGTTGCTGCCCAAACATCAGCGCTCTATGACTCTGCATTTATCAATAGTGATGTTTCCCTTGGCGAGATTGGGAAAGCTCTGATGCCTGGCCAATCAGCTCGTTTTTGTCTTTATGGCCCACCGGGCACAGGTAAAACTGCATGGGCATATTGGCTGGCACAGCAGCTGAACATGGTAGTTATTGAACGTAAAGCCTCGCAGCTTTTTGGCCGATACATAGGCGAAAGTGAACAGAACATAGCGGCGCTATTTGAACAGGTGCACCGTGACAACGCGTTACTACTGATTGATGAGATTGACAGCTTTCTCAGTGTACGTGACGAGTATCAGCACCATTGGCAGGTGAGCTGTACCAACGAGATGCTTAGCCAGATAGCACAGTTCAAAGGTGTGTTGATCGCCACCACTAACAGATTTGATGTGCTGGATGCCGCCGCACTGCGTCGTTTCGATCTTAAGGTGCGATTCAATTATTTGTGTGATGACCAAGCCGTTGCATTGCTGGCTATCTACTGCCGTGAGCTACAGCTTAATGAGCCGCAATCCAGTGACATCAAGGAAGTATCAAAACTGGACTATCTGACACCTGGTGATTTTGCGCTGGTAGCTCGTCAACATCAATTCAGGCCAGTGAGTTCAGTAGGAGCCTTTGTTGCCGCACTGAAAAACGAGTGCTGGATGAAAAAACGCAATAAACCAGCGATTGGCTTTCTGTAGTAATTAATTTGATAGGGAATCAAAATGGCTAAAAGACCCGAAACCATTGAAACCACCGTGCTGGCTCTTGAGCTGCTGCGTCGTATTCCGCGCGGCAGAAAAATCACGGCAAGAGAGCTGCACGAGCAATTGTTGCATGCGGGAATCGCGCGCGATTTACGGACTATTCAGCGTAATCTGGAAATGCTTTGCGACCATTTTGATATCGAGTGCGACAATCGTAGCCGTCCCTATGGCTATCGCTGGCTGGAGAATTCTAATGGTGTGTCGCTACCGATGCTGACACCGCAAGAATCGCTGCTATTGGCAATGGCAGAAGCACATCTGAAGCCTATTTTGCCAAACCGATTAATCAAATCCATGACCGGGCTGTTCACCCAGGCGCAACGTACTTTGCATGACAACGGCCCTGGCCGACTTGAAGCAGAATGGCCGGATAAAGTACGCATTGTGGCAACCAGCCAACCGTTGCTGCCGCCACCGATTGCTGATGGCGTGTTTGAATCCGTTAGTGAAGCGTTATATCTCAACCGTTTATTGCGCATCACCTATCGCAATGCGAGCGGAAAAGAGAGCGAAAACACAGTGATGCCATTGGGTCTGGCGCAGCAAGGCCCTCGCCTCTATTTGGTCTGTCGTTTCGAAGGCTACAACAACGAACGTAGTCTGGCGCTTAATCGCATTCTTTCCACCAGTGTCAGTACCTTTACTTTCGAGCGGCCAGCCGAATTCAATCTTAAAAAATATGATGACGATGGCCGCTTTGGATTTGGTGAAGGCCACCAGATATTTCTTACGTTTGAAATTGACCGTACCGCTGGATTCCACTTGATTGAATCACCGCTTTCACTGGATCAAACACATCGGGAAATAGGCAATGAACGCCTGGAGTTCTCCGCCACGGTGGTAGACAGCGCCATGCTGAAGTGGTTTTTAGCTGCCTTTGGGGAAGCCGTTAGTAACGTTCAACGGCAGTCGGTTGTGGAAGCGTAAATCGGCACTGAAATATAAAGGCAATCCATAGACCTGCACGGGAATAATTATGGAATCAAATAAAAATTTCACGTTATCGCCTTCTGACGGTAATAAGCAACAACGCGACAAGGTACAAATCGAGAGCGATCGGAACCGTACAGTCATCGCTGTGGCTAATGGTGAAATCGTTAAGCGCTTTGGCAGTGCAAGCGCCGAATATATTAAAAGCTATCGTGGCGTTGATAACGAAACCGGGCAACGGTTTGCTAAAGGATTGGCGGATATCGCGAAGCATAAAGTGCATCCTGATTACGCGACACAGAATATTAAGCAGCAGGCAGGTTATTCTGCGGAAATTGCAACCACCAGTCGTGATAACGCAGAAGCGATTATTAATGGCGATACCGTGCGAACGATCCGTAGCGATGATTTGAAAGAATATGGTCGCAACCATAACGTCGTCGATCGCGTGAAAATTCAGAATGGCGTGATTGTTGAAGGTTCGCAAAGCCAGATGAAATTTGTCGGCGACCGTGACCAACTTTTAAACGATATCGCCAAAGATGACGGTAAATTCACCCGCTACCGGGGCGTTAAGCTGGAGTTGCCGTCGGAACAGTATGAAGGAGCGGCGGAACACTGTCGTAAACAAGCCGCAGACCTGCGTAAAAAAGCGAGCGAGGTTGAGGCTGCCGGAAAGCAGGATGTTGCTGATAAACTTCGCCGTGAAGCAGAGAACTACGATCAACTGGCTGGCAATGTTCGTGACAGTGGTTTAAATACCAAACAAGCTATTTTCTACCGTGAGCATCCCAAAATCGCAACTGCAATGGATATTGCACGCACCAGCCACCGCGCGGGTATCGAAGGGGCAAAAACAGGGGCGGCTGTTGGCAGTGCGATTTCACTGGTCGTCAACATCTTTAATGTAGCGCAACAGAAGAAAACGCTGGGTGAAGCCGCTGAAGATATCGTCGTTGATACCGCTAAAGCAGCAGCGCTGAGTTATGGCACAGCATTCGCGGGTTCAGCAATAAAGGCGGGCTTACAACAGTCAGAAAAGCAGGCACTGCGAGCCATAGCTGGAACGTCAGCCCCCGCGCTGGTAGTCAATATCTGCCTGTCGCTGGGAGTCTCCATCAAGCGTTACGTCAATAATGAAATTGATGAAGCTCAATTGCTGCATGAGATCGGTGAAAAAGGTGCCGGAATGCTTTCCAGTGGAATGATGGCGGCACTCGGGCAAATAGCTATTCCCATTCCGGTGGTCGGGGCGGCGATTGGCGGCATGATTGGTTACACGCTTTCATCCATGTTTTATCAAAGCGCTCTTGAAGCAGCTCGTGGGGCGGCACTCTCGCGTGATCGTCTGGCACAAATCAGCGCTGTAGAGACTGAAGCCCGTGCTTGTATCGCACAACAGCAGGCGTTGCTTGATGAATTTATGGCTCGGGAAATTCCACAGCTTCATAAAGATACACATCGTCTCTTTAAAGCCATTTCTGGCGACACCGAGAATATTAATGACCTCGCGTTTGCGGTTAATGATTTTGCCACTTTGCTCGGCATCCAACTTCAGTTCCAGACCATGTCTGATTTCGAAGATTTCATGGACTCAGATAAACCTTTAATGTTGTAAAAGGGAACAGGATCACCATGCTAATTAAAATGCTGCCTGCTGATAAGAAGGCACTGCTCGTTGAGCTTGCCAGACTTCTTGCATTGTCCGACAACCCATTGCTTTGGGATGGAAAAACGAAGGATGAACTGAGGTCGGACTCTGACCTGAATAACCTTACGATCCAGAAGAATGCTCTGGAAACTGAATTGCTGGAAGAGATGGAACAGCACTCGTCAGGCTTTTCTGCTCCGGGAGTTTTTGGTGGATTATTCAGCATTTCTGCTGAAAAAAGACTCATTGACAAACTGAAGGCCTATCCACTTTCCATCATTGATGCGCCTGAAACTCGTATTCAGGCTGCAACCTCAGTATTAAAAACTTTGCTTGAACATCAAACAATGGAGAATATCACGACGCCAAAAGTCATTATTTTCCAGCTTATTTTGGTCGCGCTACGGGATGGCCATATATCCAGCATTGAATGGATGTTGCTGAAAGAAATTCAGCTTACTTTCAAAGTTCCGGACTTTATTTTTAAAGACCTGCTGGATCATGCTGAGTCGTTAAACAATGAAATGAGTAAATTACTCGCCCTGATTCTTGAATAAAGGAGTTATGACATGCCTATTCCAATTATTATCGGTGCGGTAGCAGCTGCCGCAGGGATTTACGGTATTGCTAAAGGTGCTGGTGGTGCAAAAGACCACAACAATGCAAAAAACATCAATGGAAACGCACAGAGCATAGTTGATAACGCAAGCGCTCAAATTGAGTCCAGCCGTGAAGCCACCAATAAAGTCATTGAAGACTATGGCCAGCGCAAGCTTCGTGCGTTCAACGGCGTCATTAATGATTTTATCGTTAACTATGGCCGCCTTAAAAATGTCGAACTGGCTAATAGCGTTGAGCTGGAAAAACTCAACGCGGGTGATTTTACCAGCTCAACCTTGTCGGGCCTGAAGCAGGATTATCAGATGCTGAAAGATGCCGGTCTGGGTATTGGCGCGGGAATGGGAAGTGGTGCAGCGCTGGCATTTGGTGCCTATAACGGCACGATGCTGCTGGCAACAGCAAGCACAGGAACAGCGATCTCCTCTCTGTCTGGTGTAGCAGCAACCAATGCCACGCTGGCATGGCTTGGCGGCGGTTCACTGGCGACAGGTGGTTTTGGCATGGCTGGAGGAATGATGGTGTTAGGCGGGATTGTTGCAGGCCCGGCTCTGGCTATTTTCGGCCATATTCTGGGCAATAAGGGTGAAGAAGCACTAAACAACGCACGCAGTAACCTGGAACAGGCAAAAACGATCCGCGACCAGTGCGCATTAATGGTGGGCAAACTCCAGACTATCGAAAAGGTCACGACGCTGGCAAATAATGCCTTCTCCCTGACGAGTGGTCGCCTTCGCAGTTGCGTTCACGACATGAAGAACGCCCTGGAAAGCCACGGTCAAAACTTCCGAGACTTCCCGCAGGAGAGCAAAGAAGCCGTATTTATGTCAGTTAAGTATGCGCAATTATTGAAAGCCATGATTGATACCCCGCTCCTTGATCAAGAGGGAAATCTGGTGCTTTCCACTGAACGACGGATTATTGATATTGCAGCCGTTGCCGAAGGCAAAAAAGACAAACTGGATGATGTTGCCGCTTAAGGTAAAACCAGGCTCGCGTATATTCGCGAGCCTGATAAGGAGTGATGAAAATGTCCTGCTACAGCAACCTTTCACCATTTCCATGCGTTCAGTGCGGACTTTGTTGCCAGCGCGTAAGTCTGGCAGAAGAAACGCGTTCTCTGGATCGGGGTGACGGCACATGCCTGCATTATGACGCAGCCAGTAAAGGTTGCAGCATCTACAATGATCGTCCGGATATTTGTCGGGTCGACGTGCAATTTGAACGTCATTACTCCCAACGCTACACCTGGGAAGGTTTTGTTGAGCTTAATCTGGCAGTGTGTCACCAGCTTATCGCGGAAGAAGAATGGAAATAATATCGTGATATCGATTATTGCTGATGTCAGGGTGAGGAATTGTTGTGGTTAACTGATTTTGGCAAGTGATTTTGTTAGGTAAAATTAATGCGATACTAAATGCCGGTTAAGCGAATGGTTTGTTTAGGTGGGATATTTACATAACATTAAGCTTAGGCATGGCTCGAATTGGACGGCATTGTTATGCTCATGGACGGCTCGTCCGGTTTCGACAGACTTCAGAACGGCAATAATCTGGTGTTCGGTGAATCGGATCTTACGCATGGCGATCTTCTCAGGGAACATAATCAGTATGTCGGAAGATCTCTAAAGTGTATGGGTCATTTTGGCAGGATACTTACCGTTGGATTTATGTTTAGTGTCGAAAACTGAAGTGCAGCAACTTCATTAAATTTCGGTCTGCAGAATTCAAATTAACACTCTAACCTAATGACTAAAAACACGAAATCTTGTTCGAAAAAATTCATACCAACAATTATACCAACACATCGTCTTGCGTGGCTTTGCTCGTTGGGTCTGCTTAGTAGCCTTTAGCCCAGGCTAGAGGATTTTTAGCTATTAGCTTCCACGCAACAAGCAAGCCGCAGTGACTAACTCTTCAGTTCGGTCAGAAAATGAAGAGTTCAGAGGGTTAAAGGTCGCTACAAGCGCTGAGCGATCTATTCTTCACTCAGGTTTTAGGAAGACGTCCTTAACAAGGATAAGTCCATTTCATCATGGATGCGTTTTGCAATACTGATTATTGATTGTGCAAAACTATCCTCACCACGTTCAAGCAACAATGCCCAGGCATCTGATTCCATATTCCAATTGCGTGGGACATTCATGCCCGCATCAACGTAGCACCACCAGGGCCACCATCCTTCGCTTTCGATTTTGGCATCAATTTCAGGAAAAACTTGTCTCATCGCTTGAGCGATGGCAGAAAAATAATCACCATGCAACTTCTCGTTTGGCTCGATAGTTGAGCAGATCCCGTAAGCCAGATTGCGGTAATCGCTGGTTTCAAACTCCCAGCATAATTTGAAATCATCACCTTCTTTAAATAAAACCGAGAACGTTGCGTATTTACTTCCTGTACGCAACTCATCATTCATATCAACCTTGAATCCCAATGGCGATAGTTGCTGACGAAGATATACGATGAAATCTTTCCACAGGCGTTCTTTAACCTGACGCATATTCTGAGCAATTAAAAATGCTGCGCTGAGATTTTGCGGTGAAGCGACCAGTTTTTCTGTGAGTTCATTTTGCAATTCCATAGCTGTTTCTCCATTAATATCTTCGCGGATGAATTTTATTAGAGCGTCTACAAAGCATCGCACTGCCAGTGCCTCAATATGCAATGCACAGCGCGAAAGCCATTTTTCCAATTGGAAGAAAGTGATGGATTTAACATGCTTGTTTATATCGTCAGATGACTTTAAGCGAAAAGTAAACTCACTTATCTCGTTGTTACAAAGGTATACTAAAGACCATCCTCTGCCCCGACGTTTCGCTTCCGCTGCTAACCAGTGAGCATAATCATAAAGTTGATCCTTTTGGTCGGCTGCCCAGGGTTTGTTTTCAATACCTGTTAACTCGTTTTGATCCGCAACCAATATGTCAATTCTACGACTATTAGAAATAGTGTATTCAGTTGAAACCTGAGCCTTCATATCAGCTTTGAGCGTTTCTGGTTTCTCTATTAAATGATAAAAACTACTGAGAAAAAGATCTCCCTGGGCATGGCTTTCATCAGGTCTGAGAAGGAATGCCAAACATTTAGAAAGGGTATTTTCATTAATATTGAAAAAACGTAACAAACGAAAATCAGGAGCTATCTTACTGGCATAACGTTTCTTTGCTTGTTGATAGCCTTCCTGCATTAACACAGTGCTACGCAGCAACTCTCGTATATCTCGCCACTCATCGATCTTTTCCATTATTCAGTCCCTTGTGTGATAAATTGGCCTCTTAAGAAACTTTGGCTATCTTGCAGGCAATTGCAGACAAAGATCGCCTGTGTTTGAGGTCAACGTATTGTAATCTTTCGCTATCTTTCAGCCAACATTCCTGGATAGGGTTTAGCAATGATGTCGTTCATTTTCCCTGCTAAATTTGGGAGCTTGAGTGTCAGATGTGCGGTGCCCTTCTGAAAGTAACGGATCGAGAAGTAATTGTCTTCGTAAGCATCCTTGTTCGGATTGTCGCGTATATGCTCCATCTGACCTGCTCCCCATTGATAAGCACTGGCAATTGCATATTCGGGTGGCTGGTGATTGGTGTGTTGATGGAGCTGGGGTTTATAGCAGGAGGTTGAGATGAGTGGATTTAGCGGGACAAAAGGACCGTGGGAAGTATTCAAAAATGACGGCGAGGATATAGTTATCCAGACCGGCAGCCTTGAGCGCGGCGCCGGATGGATTGGCTACACGTGCATAGCTGCGGAATTTCAGAATGAAAAGGATGCAATTCTGATAGCCGCAGCGCCTGAGTTGCTGGAGGCGCTTCAGCTTGTAATGGCAGAGCAATCCGGTGGCAATAAATCATGCGGTCATAGCGGTTTCACATGCACCTGACCATACGATAAAGCGAAAGCCGCGATTAGTAAGGCATTGGGCCAGTAACCACTGACAGGAGAGGATGCAACGGGCGGCAGGACTTGAACCTGCATTGTCAGACTTTGACTGTAATAATAACCCTTATACCACGCCCGCGATGTATTAATTCTTACTCTTAATTTTTTTTGGTGTGCTTTCCTGACCCTCGTCAAACCCTTGACTGTCGTTATTTATTAAGCAAGAAAGGGGCGTTAGATATGCCCCACATTTCGCGCAGGCTGCTCCGTGCCTGGTATGCGTATGTTGACAATAAACCGTAAAGACAAACTTCCTGTTACCACAATGAGGACAGCAAAAGCTCAGATTACACATACCATCTCCGTGGGTGCATATCTGTTATCAAAAGCTAGTTAATTCCTGACAAGGTCATTAAATCACTAGATAAAACTAACTTAGATCAAATTTTAAGTATTTTAAACTACTAACTTATGAATAAAACTTACCTTACTGCTTGTACCCAGAAAGAGTGATACCGCAGAAAAAGTTTAGTAATCAGCTCAACAGGCATCCCACCAGCGCACTTCGGTGCGATACAGCAGAAATACATCATTGGCCTGACAGAAATATCTGGGCCTTTTTACTTCAGCTCAAACCTAATCAATTAATCAGGGACCCCACGATGAACTATGCCATCGTGGGCGCTGCTCAGTTAGACGAATCACTGCTCGACACCATCACACGCCACCTCCGCACTGGCTGGCGCAACCTTATCGACAACCTGAATCAGAAAGGCAATCCGCTTTGACCATCATCCCAGTGAACGGAACCATTCTGGTTCAGCAGGGCTGCAGCCACCTCAACAAGCTATACGAGGAGGCATTCCTGGACACGCAGGAGATCATGCACAAAGCCTATGAGTGGGCGTCAGAGATTACCCTGAGCTGGCACATGGAAACCTATGCCCTGTCTATGGATGAGGCGTGCGCGTTCCTCGGTATTTCCCGGCCTGCGTGCCAGTAGTGGATTCGTACCGGACGCCTGATGGCTACGCGCAAAGACCCGTCCAAACCAAAGTCGCCCTACCTCCTCACCCGTCAGGCCTGTATTGCCGCTCTCAACAATCCAATGCACACTGTCGCCGTGAGCGCGGCAGATGCACATGAGGAGAATAAATCATGTCGATCTTCCGCAGAGGTACCGTCTTGGTACGGGAGTTACACGACGCCAGGCGGGAAGCGCATTAAGGAATCTCCTGGCACAGAGGACCGAAAGCAAGCACAGGAGCTTCACGACCGGCGAAAAGCTGAGTTATGACGAATAGAGCGGCTGGGTGATTTCCCTGACGTGACGTTCGAGGAAGCATGCCTGCGCTGGCTGGAAGAAAAGGCGCACAAGAAATCACTTGATGTTGATAAGGGCCGGAGCGGATTCTGGCTTATGCATGTTGAGGTGGTGTTGCTGAAGGATATCAGCGAGGCGAAGATTTACGCCGCGGTCAGCAGGATGACAAACCGGCAGGCAAAGGAGCGATGGGAACAGCGCGCTATTTCAATGACGAAGAAGGGATTGGATATCGGGGAGTACAAACCAGCTGCCGTTTCCACCTCTACCAAAGCAAAGCACCTGGCATTAATGAAGGCGATGATGCGCGCAGCGGAACGTGAGTGGAAAGGGATCGAGAAGTCGCCGGCCATCAAAGTGCCTCAGGAAAGAAATAAGCGGGTGCGGTGGCTCGAACCCGCTGAAGCAAAGCGACTGATTGATGAATGTCCGGAACCTCTAAAGTCTACCGTAGAGTTTGCGCTGGCAACAGGCCTGCGCCGCTCGAACATCGTCGACCTGAAATGGCAGCAGATTGACCTGCAGCGGAAAGTGGCGTGGATATACCCTGAAGAGAGCAAGTCAGGCAGAGCTATTGGCGTAGCGCTGAATGACCTGGCTGAATCAGTCCTGAGACGACAGATTGGCCGGCACCACAACTGGGTATTTGTTCACACCGAATCGGTGAAGAGGAATGACGGCACGACTACGGCAAGCGTCAGGAAGATGCGGGTCGACTCAAACACTGCGTGGCGAGCAGCACTGAAACGAGCTGGCATTGAGGATTTCCGCTTCCATGACCTCCGGCATACCTGGGCGAGTTGGTTGATTCAGGCTGGCGTTCCATTATCTGCACTACAGGAAATGGGCGGCTGGGAAAGCATTGAAATGGTCCAGCGATATGCGCACCTTGCACCTAACCATTTAACGGAGCATGCACGGCAAATTGATGCGATTTTTGGCAGTCGTGTCCCAAATCTGTCCCATGTGGGAAATCTGGTAGTCGGAGGGAGGTGATAACTCGTTGATTTTATTTGGTACGCCCTACAGGATTCGAACCTGTGACCTACGGCTTAGAAGGCCGGTGCTCTATCCAACTGAGCTAAGGGCGCATGGAGATGGCACGGATTATACGTCGGGAAGCGGGTACGTCAACGTTTTTGCCGTTTCTCCGCAGCGAAGTGCTGCGGTAATGACCAATTGGCGTCAGTGGCGCCTGCGCCATTCGCTGAGCGACACGAGTTTACTGTTGTCGGTAAATTCTCCTTCCAGCTCAATTCCTTGTGATGTGAAACGCGCATTGTATTGCTCACGAAGTGCCTGCAGCTCCTGGATGTCCGGCTCCAGCTGGCGCAGAAAGCCCAGCGCGAGCAGCTGCTGCTGGCGGCTAATAAGCGGTGGAAAACCGGCACGACTGAGAATCGCATGCCAGCGCTGGCTGTTCTCCTCGCTGCCGTCAACAATGAACACCTGCCAGATCAGCAGTACCGCTGCGCCATTATGCAGGTGCGTTTCATTATCCTTGCTGAGATAGTCGGTAAACTCTTTCGCCGCCTCTTTCCCCATCATAGAGATCATTGATTCCACCTGTACCGGTGGCAGCTGCAGCCGTTTGCTGAGCCGCTGAGCGGCGTGGCGTGAGCCAGCGGTGAGCAGCTGAAATCCAGCGA
>Ga0308168_1001075_pt1 | contig 26826 bp, 21 predicted proteins | sample PhyCR2_FD_202133 | JGI IMG/M metagenome (GOLD analysis project Ga0308168, IMG submission 202133) | Phyllosphere microbial communities from UC Gill Tract Community Farm, Albany, California, United States - DLSLRC.R2 | ecosystem: Host-associated > Plants > Phyllosphere > Unclassified | place: USA...
GGCTATCGTGACGGTGGCTATCGTGACGGTGGCAATCGCGACGGCGGCTGGCGTGGTGACCGTGACGACCGCCGTGGTGACGACCGCCGTGGTGGCGGCGACGTGATCCTGTTCACGGATGCGAATTTCGGCGGCGCCGAAGTGGCCCTGGCTGGCAACATGCGCGCGCTGAACGACGTCGGCTTCAACGACCGTGCCAGCTCGATGATCATCCGCGAAGGCCGCTGGGAACTGTGCGAAGACAGCGACTTCCGCGGTTTCTGCGCCGTCTACGGCCCGGGCCGCTATCCCGGCCTGGACCGGATGAACGACCGCGTCTCGTCGATCCGCCGCGTGCGCTGACCTTGACATGCGGGGTCAGCCCAGCAGCGCCACGCCTTTGATCTGCACCCACAGTTCGCGCCCGGGGACGATATCGAGTTCGCGGCGCGAGCGTTCGGTGATGCGCGCCAGCAGCGGGCTCAAGCCCATGCGCAGCTGCACCAGCACGTGGCCGGGGGTGTCGGTGGCGGCGCAGGCCGTCACCCGCGCCGGCAGCAGGTTGACGATGCTGGTGCCGCCAGGGCGCTGCAGCGCCAGGCTGACGTCGCGCGCGTGGATGCGGCAGCGCAGGTGGGTGCCGATGGCTTCCCTGCGCTGGCCGACGTACAGCACGCCGCCGTCGAAGCGCAGGCGCGACAGCGCATCCGCTTCATGCCCCTCCAGCACCGTATCGAGCACCACGCCGGCATCGTCGGCGAAGCTGGGCGGCAGGTCGGCGCGCGCCAGCGTTTCGCTCAGGGGGCCGCTGGCCACCACGCGGCCGCCATCCAGCAGCACCAGGTGGTCGGCCAATCTCGCCACCTCGTCCGGCGCGTGGCTGACGTAGATGATCGGGATCGACAGCGCGTCGTGCATGCGCTCGAGATAGGGCAGGATCTCCTGCTTGCGGCGCAGGTCGAGCGCGGCCAGCGGTTCGTCCATCAGCAGCAGGCGCGGCGAGGCGAGCAGGGCGCGCGCGATCGCCACCCGCTGCCGCTCGCCACCCGACAAGCTGCCCGGCCGGCGTTCCAGCAATTCCCAGATGCCGAGCAGCCGCGCCACCTCCCCGGATTCGAAGCGGCGTTCGCTGCGCGGCACCCGTTTCATGCCGAATTCGAGGTTGGCGCGCACGCTCAGGTGCGCAAACAGGCTGGCTTCCTGGAATACGTAACCCAGCGACCTGCGGTGGGTCGGCACGAAGATGCGCTGCGCTTGGTCCTGCCACACGGCGCCGCCGACGGCCACATAGCCATCGTTCACGTGTTCCAGCCCGGCGATCGCGCGCAGGCAGGTGGTCTTGCCGGAACCCGACGGTCCAAACAGCGCCGTGATGCCGCGCCCGGGCAGGCGCACATCGACGTCGAGCCGGAATTCCCCACGGTCGATGTGCAGGCGCACCTGGATGTCTTCCATCAGCGCCGTCCTTTCACTGCCTGCGGGTTCACCGTGTACAGCGCCAGCAGCACCAGGAAACTGAACACCAGCATGGCGCCGGACAGCCAGTGCGCCTGCGCATACTCGAGCGCCTCGACGTGGTCATAGATCTGCACCGACACCACCCGCGTCTTGTCCGGAATATTCCCGCCGATCATCAGCACGACACCGAATTCGCCGACCGTATGCGCAAAGCCGAGCACGGCCGCCGACAGGAAGCCGGGCCGGGCCAGCGGCACCGCCACCGTCCAGAAGGTGTCCCAAGGGCTGGCACGCAGCGTCGCCGCGACTTCCAGCGGCCGCTCGCCGATGGCTTCGAAGGCATTCTGCAGCGGCTGCACCACGAAGGGCATCGAATACAGCACCGACGCCAGCACCAGGCCAGCGAACGTGAAAGGCAGCAGGCCCAGGCCGAGAGAAGACGTCAGCCGGCCAATCCAGCCATTCGGCCCCAGCGCCAGCAATAAATAAAAGCCGATGACGGTCGGCGGCAGCACCAGCGGCAAGGCCACCACCGCCGCCACGGCGTGTTTCAGGCGCGAGCGCGTGCGCGCCAGCCACCAGGCAACCGGGGTACCGATCGCCAGCAGCAGCAGCGTGACCGTGGTGGCCAGCTTGAGCGTCAGCCGGATGGCTGCGAGGTCGGCGTCGTCCATCCCGCTTACGGCGCAACGCTCACAGCTGGTAGCCGAAGGAACGGATGATGCCTTTCGCCTTGTCGGACTTCAGGTAAGCCATCAGCGCCGTGGCGGTCGGGTTGGCAGCACCCTTGATAAGGATCACGGCATCCTGACGGATCGGGCTGTGCATCGAGTCCGGCACGATCCAGCCCGAGCCCGCGCTGAACTTGCCGTCGCGCGCCACCTGCGACAGCGCCACGAAGCCGAGTTCGGCGTTGCCGGTGCTGACGAACTGATATGCCTGCGCGATATTTTCACCCTGCACGATCTTCGGTTGCAGCGCTGCCATCAGATTGAGTTTGGTCAGCGTCTCGACCGCCGCGGCGCCATACGGTGCCGCCTTCGGATTCGCGATCGACAGGTGCTTGAAGGTGCCGCTCTGCAGCACTTTGCCCTGGCCATCGACGTAATGCTCCTTGGCCGACCACAGCACCAGGCGCCCGGTGGCATACGTAAAACGCGAGCCCGTCACGGTCTGCTTGTCCTGTTCCAGCCGGGCCGGCGTCTCGTCATCGGCGGCGAGCAGGATCTCGAACGGGGCACCGTTATGGATCTGCGCATAAAACTTGCCGGTGGCGCCGAAGGCCAGCACCGCCTTGTTGCCGGTGTCTTGTTCGAACGCGGCGGCGATCTGTTGCATCGGCGCCGTGAAATTGGCGGCGACTGCCACCTGCACTTCGCCGGCGTGGGCCTGGGTGCCGGCGGCGAGGACGAGCGTGGCCAGCAGGCCGGCGATGCGTTGCATGCGAGTTTCTCCGTGAAGGTCGTTATGTACTGGAGTATATAACGAACGCTTGCATAGCGGAATCTGCTATCGTGCTGCGGCATGGAGGAGAAACGATGGACGAACCAATCACATTGCAGGGCAGCGTCTGGATGACGGTCGGCGGCCAGAACTTCGGCGGCCCGGGCCGGGTCGACCTGCTGGCCAAGATCGCCGAAACCGGTTCGATCAGCCAGGCCGCCAAGGCCATCAAGATGAGCTACAAGGCGGCCTGGGACGCTATCGATGCGATGAACAACCTGGCCGGCGAAGCCCTGGTCGAGCGCCTGACCGGCGGCAAGGGCGGCGGCGGTACCCGCCTGACGGCCCGCGGCGAGCAACTGGTGAAAAATTTCCGATTGCTCGAACAAGTGCACCGCGATTTTGTCGAACAACTCAACCGGCAGGCGGCGGGCGTCGCCGACGATTTCAATCTGATCAGCAGGCTGAACATGAAAACCAGCGCACGCAACCAGTTCTTCGGTACCGTCTCGCGCGTCCAGGCCGGGGCGGTCAACGACGAGATCGAACTCGACATCGCCGGCGGCCAGCGCCTGGTCGCCATCGTCACCCGCGAAAGCACCGAAAGCCTGGGCATGCAGCCGGGCCGCCAGGCATTTGCCCTGATTAAAAGCGCCTCCGTGATCCTGGCCACGCAGACCGAGGGCGCCCGCTTTTCGGCACGTAACCAGTTGCGGGGAACAATTTCCCGTCTGACGCCGGGCGCGGTCAATACCGAAGTCGTGCTCGACTTGCCCGGCGGCGGCACGGTGGCGGCCGTCATCACCAACGACAGCGCGCAGACGCTGGAACTGGCCGAGGGCAAGGAAGCCACTGCCATGTTTAAGGCGTCCAGCGTGATCGTCGGCGTACCCGGGTAGGTTTCCTGCGTCACTCGACCAGGTGCAGGATCGGCGCGTGGTCGAACAGACCGTCGCCCTTCCAGCGCGGTGCCGTCGACGGATCGTTCGCCGCCACCGCCTTCCCGGCGTAATCGGGTCCGAGGTTGCGGATCATGCGCGGAAAGGCGCGGCAATAGCTCGACTGCACGCCGGCCAGGCGCGCCAGGTCGCGGTATTCGATCACCGCGTCGGGAGGCAGCGCATCCAGCACCATCAGCACCCGGTCGTGCCAGTCGTCGGACCAGGCCGGCAACGACAGGCGCACGTCGCGGATCGGGTCGCCGGCGCGCAGCGTGCCGCCGCTGAGCACGCGCGCCAGCATGCCGCGCCGATCATCCAGCAGGCGTGACAGACCGGGCCGGAAGGCATCCAGGTTGCCGCAGGCTTCGCATTGAAACATCAGCCTGAGCAGGACGTCATTGCCGACCTGCAGCACCATGCCCGACGCGAGTCCGGCAGTATCGATATCGACCAACAGATTCTCGCGCAAGGCGTGCGGCGGCAGAGACAGTGTGCGGTACACGTCCGCATCGGCCAGCAGCAACTGGCGTGGCGAATAACGGTCGGCATGGGCGTCGCCGAGCAGGCCGCGCGCCGCGACCGCATCGGCGCAATCGACCTGGCGCGGTGGCGCATGGCGGGTGGTACGTAGGGTCAATGCTTGGAGGGTTCCGATCTGCATACGGTCCAGATTATCAAACCTCGGGCCGGCGTGACGATTCGATAAGCATGGCAAGCAGAAGCGCCGCATAATCCCATCAGCTGGCTGATCGATGGGGAAATGGCAATGGAGAATTTTTTACCGGACGAATGCGATATCGTGATGGAAGGCGGCGTGACCTCGGGCGTCGTGTATCCCACCTTCGTGGCCCGGCTGGCAAAAAAATTTACCCTGCGCTCGATCGGTGGCGCCAGCGTGGGCGCGATCGCCGCCATTGCCGCGGCTGCCGCCCAGTACAAGCGCAACCACGTACGCCAGGCCGGCACCGGCAGTGATGATGGCTTCTATAAAATCGCCCTGCTGCCGCGGCGCCTGCGCGAATCGGTCGGTCACACCACACGCCTGCTGTCGCTGTTCCAGCCCAGTGCGGCGATGGCGCCGCATTTCCGCGTCATCGTCGCCGGTCTGAATGCCGGTATCAAACCGAAGGTGGTCGCGCGCGTTGCCCTGGCACTGCTGCGGAATTTTCCGCTGGGGGCCCTGTGCGGCGCCGCCCTGTGGATGCTCGGCTATCTCGTCAGCAGTGGCTTGCTGGGTGGACATTGGCGGACCGGCGTCGCGTACTGGCTGGCCAGCGGCCTGTGGTTCGGGTTGTCGATGCTGGTCAGTGCCCTGGTCTTCGCGGCGCTGCAATTCGTGCTGGGCGCCTGGCGCGGCCTGCGCCACAACCGCTGCGGCATCTGTTCCGGCCTGCGCACCCAGCCCGGCAATCCGCCGGCGCTGACCGAATGGCTGCACGCGCTGGTGCAGGACATCGCCGGCCTGCCCGCGGACCAGCCGCTGACCTTCGGCCATCTGCGCCAATCGACGCCGCCGATCGAACTGGCCCTGATGAGCACCGGCCTGAGCGAACTGCGCGCCCACCGCCTGCCGCATGCGAGCGCCGACCTGGTGTTCCGCGCGTCCGAACTGGCGCATCTGTTCCCACCGGATATCGTGGAGTGGATGAAACAGGCATCGCAGCATACCCATCATCGCCAGCAGACCCTGGATCTGCTGCAAGGCTTGAACGACCAGGGCGGCGATTACTACTTCATGCCCGATGCCGACGCCTTGCCGGTGGTGGTCGCCGCCCGCATGAGCCTGAGCTTTCCGGTGCTGCTGCAAGCCGTGCCCCTGTACCGCATCCGCACCCTGCCGGTGGCCGGCAGCAAGGTCGAGCTGCTGCGCGTCTGGTTTTCCGATGGCGGTTTAACGAGCAATTTCCCGATCCACTTTTTCGATGCGATCCTGCCGACCCGTCCGACCTTCGGCGTGATCCTGCGCGACGATCTGCACGAGGACCCGCACCAGGACCCCGCCGCATTGCCCGGACCGGTGCTGCGCGTTACCCTGCCGTCCAACAACAACCAGGGCGCGACCCCGGCCTATGTCGCGGTCGACGACGCCGCCCAGTTGCCGTCGCTGGCGCGCTTCGCCACCGCCATCCTGCAGACCATCCGCACCTGGCGCGACGAAGCGCTGACGCGCACGCCGGGCTACCGCGACCGCGTGGTCCTGATCCGCCACAAGAAGTCGGAAGGTGGCTTGAACCTAAACATGGACCGCAAGGCGATCGGCCTGATGAGCCGCAGCGGCAGCCTGGCCGCGCGCGCCATCATCGGCCGCTTCCTCGACCCTGTGGCCGCCGAGAACGGCTGGCTGAACCACCGCTGGGTGCGCATGCGCAGCACCGCGGCGGTCTTGCAGGACACGCTGGCGCCGCTCGCCGATGCCTGGCACGACACCCGGCTGTCGCCTTCGTACGCGGCGATGTGGCAGGCACAAGGCGACGCCGCACTGCCGGCCTACCGGCTCAGCCGGGAAAGCCGAGTGGCCGGCGACATCCTGTGGCAGGGCATCCTGGCGATTCCGGAACAGATCCGCCATGCGGATCTGTCGGCGCATGCGCCGCGGCCGCAGCCGGAACTGGTGATATCGCCGAAACAGACCTGAGGCGCCGAAGAACTTGTCCTCAGCTTATCCCTGCCTTACCCCATCCTTATACAGGGCTTGTGCACGCCTTGTACCCCCACTTATCCAGCCGCTTTTCCACAACTTCCCCAGAGACTTTTCCACGATTTTTATGGGCTTATCCTGCTCTTGTGCGCAAGTTATCCCAAGACTTATCCACTTTTGATTGTTGTAGCGCTGCCGATACCGGCATAGCTGGTTTTGCCGTTAATCAATAGCTTATAGGCACTTGCGCGTGACAATGCCTGCTTGTCACCGCCGCGATCGCATCGGTCGGTCGCTTCACTTGTTGATGATGCCAGCGCTCACAGGAGCCGCAAGTGCCGGAACTCTTCCCACGCTTTACCCAGGACACCCGTCTGCTGCGCCTGTCCACCCCGCTCGGCCCCGAGCGCCTGCTGGCCGAATCGGTGCGCGGCGAGGAAAGCCTGGACCGTCCCTATCGCCTGCAGGTCTCGGCACTGTCGCTGGATGCCATGATCCCGCTCAAATCCCTGCTCGGCCAGCCTGTCCTGCTGGAAGTACTGACGGCGGTGCCCGGAGTGCCGCTGCGCCCCTTCCACGGTCACATCACTTCCGCACAATTGATCGGCGCGAATGGCGGCTTCGCCCGGTATGGCCTGACGATCGAACCCTGGTTTGCCTTCCTCGCGCTCGGCCGCGACAGCCGCATTTTCCAGGACAAGACCGTATTCGACATCCTCGATGCCGTGTTCCAGGCCTGGCCGGACCGGGGGACCCTGGTGCCCGCCTGGCGCTACGACATCGCCGACCGCGACAGTTATCCGGTGCGTTCGCTGACCTGCCAGTACCAGGAGTCGAACCTGGCCTTCGTCCAGCGCCTGATGCATGAAGCGGGCCTGTTTTATTACGTCGAGCACAGCGCCGCCCCCGACAGCGTGCAACTCGGCAGCCACACGCTCGTCATCGCCGACCACAACGGCAGTTTCCAGACGAATCCGCAAGCCGAAGTCCGCTTCACGCAAGCGGGCGCCGTGATGCGCGAGGACAGCGTCGACCGCTGGCATATGCTGTCGCGCCCGGTCCCGGCCACGATCGACATCCAGAGCTGGGATTACCGCAGCCTCGGATCGCGCCGGGTCAGCGCGGGCAGCGGCGACAATACGCTGTTCCCGGCCAGCGCAGACACGCCGGGGAGCTATGCCTACCCGACGCGCGCCCAGGGGCAGCGCATCGCCGACAACCAATTGCAGGCGCTACAAGTCAGCAGAGAGATGCATAAGGGTGGCGGTACCGCGCGCACCTTTATGCCCGGCACGACGTTCACCTTGGCCGGCCATGCGCGCTTCGACGCCGCCACGGACCAGGATGCGGCCCGCTTCACGCTGTTGCGCGTGTCGCACCTGGCGCACAACAACCTGGCGGCCGACTTGCGCGCCGCGGTGACGCAGGCGCTAGGCAACAGTCCCTTTGGCGATGAGGAAGTGCGCGCCACGGACACCGCGCTCGCCGAGCGCCCGCTGTACCGCAACCGCTTCGAGGCGATCCGCAGCACGGTCCCATACCGCAGCAGCAGCGTCGACGGCCATGGCGTGCGGCTGCACCCGCGTCCGACCATCAGCGGGCAGCAGACTGCGATCGTGGTTGGCCCGCCCGGCGCCGTCATCCACACCGACCGCGACCACCGCATCAAGGTGCAATTCCATTGGCAACGCAATGCCGGAGATGGCGACCTCAGCCACAGCCGCCTGGACCATCCAGCCCCCGACCGCCAGACCAGCGCACCGGCCGACGACCGCGCCGGCACCTGGATCCGCATCGCCACGCCGCTGGCACCGATCGCCGGCGCCAACTGGGGCGCCGTCGCCGTGCCGCGCGTCGGCAGCGAAGTGCTGGTCGACTTCATCGACGGCGACATCGACCGCCCGGTCGTCATCGGCAGCCTGTATAACGGCAAAGGCCAGCCCGACGCCCAGCACAACAGCGTCGCCCACGGCGCCGGCAATGCGACCGGCAACGCCCCAGCCTGGTTCCCCGGCGAGAACGACGGCCACGCCCATGCAGCAGTCCTGTCGGGTATCAAAAGCCAGGCGCTGAGCAGTAGCCAGGACGGCAGCGGCGCCTATCAGCAACTGGTCTTCGACGACAGTCCCGGCCAGGCAAGAGTGGCCCTGCAAAGCCATGCCGGCGCCCACAAGGGCACGGCCGAGCTCAACCTGGGTAGCCTGCGCCATCAGACCGACAACCAGCGCCTGTCGCCCGCCGGCTTCGGTGCCGAGCTCAAGACGGCGCACGCAGCCGCGCTGCGCGCCGGACAGGGGTTGTTGCTGTCGACCGACGGTTGCAGCGGCAGCCAGCTCGATGTGCGTGCAGCTGTCGCTGTGATCGAACAAAGCCATGCGTTGCAAGTATCGATGGCGACGACGGCGCGCGCGCACAAGGCCGTACTGCCCGCCGAACCCGAGCCGGAAAAACTGCCTGCCGTGAGCGCTTTACGACACGGCATCGAGGTGCTGGAAAGCACCGGGGAACGGCAGGTGACCGCCTTCAGCGAACCGCAGCTGCAATTATCGAGCCCGGCCGGCATCGTCGCCTGCACGCCGGCCGATGCCGTGATCGCTGCCGGTCATACCAGCAGCGTAACGGCGGGCCAGGATGTGAATTTCGTTGCGCAAGGGTGCAGCGGGTATGCGGTGAAGGATGGGATCAGTCTGTTCACCTATGGCAAGGCGAGTGCGAAGGACAAGCCGAATCAGGAGACCGGGATCCGGCTGCATGCCGCCAGCGGGAAGGTAAGTAGCCAGAGCCAATCGGATGCGACGCGGCTGACGGCGGACAAGAGCGTCACGGTGGCCAGCGTCAGCGAGAGCGTGACAGTCGCGGCCAAGACCCACGTGCTGCTGACGGCGCAAGGGGCGTACCTGAAGCTCGAGGGCGGGGACATCATGCTGCATGTGCCGGGGAAGGTGGAGTTCAAGGCGAGCATGAAGGAGCTGGCTGGGCCGAAGGATGGCAGTGTAACGCCGCCGGTCATGCACGCTGCCAGGGACATCTATAACGAAGCCTTCGTCGTTCTGGACGAGGATACCAAACAACCCATGGCCCACGTTCGCTACCGGCTGGAATCGGCAAGCGGCGTGCAGGTCGAGGGCATCACCGACGCGCAAGGGCGGACCCAGCGCATTTTCACGTCGAAGAGCGAAGTGCTGACGCTGCACCTGGCCAAAGACGAATGAAGTCGGCGGCTGTTTTTACTTCTCAGGAAAAACGATGAGTGAAACCCTTGCCGCGGTCAAGACCGCGCCTACGACCATGCCTCGTGAGACGTTTGTCGAGGTATCGCATACGTTGACGGACGGCGTGCTTCTTTATCGTCCGGATGACAATTCGTTCATCGCTTTGTACCCCGATGAATGGCTGGCCTGTCGTGCCGAAGGCCATCAGAACAAGACTGCCATCGAAGAGCTGCAGGAAGCTAACCGCAGTCACTGAAAAATCGCTGGCCCTGCAACACCTCCTGCAGCAGCCCAACTCGGCAAAAGCAGACCTCGCGCACGCGCAAAAGGATCTCGACATCGCACTGAATGACTTGGCGAAAAAAAGCGAAGCCGCCAAACAGCGGGTTGAAGCCATCACGAGCCAGAAGACCGATCCCAATAAGCTGGTCGAGCTTCTACCGCTGACGATGAAGCGCATGGAGGGACGCACCCATACACCCATTTATGTCAGCGCCCATAAGCTCAAAAGTGCACTGGCTGACAAGCGAATCTATCTTGTCGAGGGCGCTGCGGAACGTGCGAAACCGCCGAAAGAAAAGCTGTTCAACGGTGCCGTGTTGAATCAACGGGAAGTACGAAACCGCATCCTGAATCAGGTACAGGACAAGGCAAAGTTCGAAAAGAAATGGAAACTAGCACCGAAAGATGCAGACCAGTTCAGCGGCATTCTGACCGATTGGGCAAAGGTCATGGGTGCAAACACTACAGCCTTTCTTGAGCGTGGGCAGAAGGAACTCGCTGAGGGCCTGCTTGGCAAGGAAAATATCGATCCGAACAATCCTTATCGCATCGTCGACCTGAAACCCGAAGCGCAACTCATGCGCTGGTCCGCCGGTGCCGGAGCGGAAGCGACTTTCATGCCGTCTCAAGGCAACTTCTTCGACAAGCGCGACAAGAACTGGAGCCAGCGCTTCAAGCGTGCCGGCAAAGCTGCACAATTCAGTGTTAAAGCCAACGCCGAAGCCTCTTTTGCAGTCGGTGAAGCCAAAGTTGAAACCATCCTTTATTTGCCGCATGCCGCTGGGTGGCACGTCACCGCTGCCGATACCGAGCGGCTGCTTGATTTCGGCTATTTTCGCTTACGCGGTGACCTTACCTTGTACGCCCTAGCCGGTGCCAGCGTCGCGTTGGAGGCCGGTGCGGCGCTGATGGTTACCGAGGGCAGACAAGGCTTGAGGGGCACACCAGACCGCACCAGTGCCAAGGCCAAGGTCGCAGCGAAAGGTGAGGCCAAGATCTTTGCGGGCCTAAAAGAAGGCGTACAGCTTTCCGGCGCGTTGCAGTGGCTGAATCCGGAAGGAATGATCAATCCAGGCGGACCGAAGAAAGCGGATATGAACAAGGCAATCGCCGCCTATGTCGATATGGCAAGCATTAGCGGGGATGTTGCCTTGATCCAAGGTTTGGCTGCGATGCTGGGATTTGAATGCGATTACCGTAATGGCCACTTTGTCGTTGCAGCCAAGGCTGGTGCTTGTCTTGGGCTCGGCGGCTCCGGAAATGTTGGCGCAAAAGTAGGAGTAGAACAGATCGCACAGTTCTTCATGTGCATCGCACACCAGCTGAAGCAATCGGATTACAAAAAAATGGTACGGCTGATGAACAAGACAGCATTTTTCGCTTTTAATCAGCTTCTATACATGACCTTTGCGAGTAGCCGGGCACTTGAAACTTTTGTTGGGCACGAACTTATAGATATTCAAAGAGAGTATATCAAAGTGAATAACTCAATTAGGGGAATGCATGATGAATTCATAAGAAAAATAGAATCCCAGTTAATATCTGGCTGGGGTTGGTATGCTTATATGCCGCCAGAATCACGAGGCGCTACCATAAAAAGCATTATTGATTCTTTCAACCATTCCCAAAATAGAGACTTAAGAAGAATGGCTGCCTTTTCGATCAACGAACTCATGGCAACCGTCCAGTCAACTGGGCATCTCGAAAATACTCTAGATAGGATCACAGTGGAGATTGGTAAAAAATCAGACAGGAGTCTTTCGGTCAAAATGATTGAATCGATAACCGCAGATACTCCTTATGAAAACTGTATAAATCGTTGTGAAATGCGTTTGGCATCCAGTGCGCCAATGATGGGTCGTCCTTTTTTACGAAACGATGCACCTGAATTTCTTGCAACAACATTTCCCTTGCATCATCCTGGATATCTCACTTAATTTTTTTTGGTAAGGAATTAACTACACACCGAAAATTCGTAGTGGGATAACTGGAGTAGCCAGGGAATGGCAACATAACGCGCTTTGCGTAGTTTGGACCGTTGGGATAGGTTGTTTCCATTGGCTGGGGCACTGCTTTTGTCCGCATGAATACCATTGCGGAAATTTCAGCTTTCCCGCCAACACTGCCGCGCTTTACTTTCTCAAGGCCCTTTGCGGGTCCAGTCGGGTTATTTTCAGGAGAATTTTTATAATAATTTTCGTCGAACCAATCTTCTACCCATTCATATGTGTTTTCGGACATGCCATACAACCCGGCAGGATTCGGCGGATAACTTCCAACGTCAGGTAAAGGCGGTTGTTCTTCCTCATCCGTCCAGTCCTTCGGAAAATTCCTCGGCCGTTCGATCTTTCCGTTATCGGTTGCAAACAGCACCCGTTTGCCGCCAGACCGTGCCGCATATTCCCACTGAGCTTCTGTCGGCAAATCGAATGGAAGCTGGGTCAACGTTCCGAGCCACTGGCAATAGGCCTTGGCGCCATACCAGCTCACGCCCGCTGGACGCTTGGGTGCCCGGTCCCGGATGCCCAGCTCATCCATGTTGATGCGTTGCTTACGGGTGGCATCCGTGAACACATCAAAATCCTCATACGTGACCTTGTACGCCATCATCGAAAACCCATCCAGCGTCACCTTATGCAGCGGCCTGGAATACGTATCGATATCGTAATACTGGCCAGCGCCATTGCCCCAGTCGCCCATGTCGAACGTCCCGGCCTTGAGCGGCCGAAGCGAACCCTTCACTTTCATGAGAAGCGCCTGTACACGGCCCTCGACCGAAGCAGGAGAGGCTGCTTGCGTCGGCGATGTTACTTCGGCCCCTATTGCAGCCAAGTGCAAACCGCCGTACATAAAACATACGGCAGCAAGGTGACGACGCATCACAGCTGTTTTCATATCGTGGCTCATATAAGTTATCCAGGCAAAACCCCATCCTGCTGAATCAGAGCAGCCTGCCGCAGCTGCGCATCCTCATTACCCACACAAACCACCGGCCCGAAACGCTCGAGCACATAGTGCCGCGCCAACGCTAGCGCCGTGATGAACGGTACGGTGCCGCTGCTGCCGCACGCCACACCCACGCAGACGATGTCGCCTGCCTCGTCGAGCTGGGGCATCGTGACCGAGGCGTATCCCATCAATTCCAGCACGCGGCTCGAGCGGTGGCCGGTATCGGCGACGATCATCACCACATCCGTGAAGTCGATATTGCGGCGCTTGATGGCGCGTTTGGTCAGTTCTTCCAATACATTCGGGTCGACGCGCTTCATGTCGTCGGCCGATACACCGTGCTGCGCTTCCTCCACCGGATCCAGCACGACGAAATCGGTCAGCTGCCGTGCATGCGCCTGTGCCAGATCGGCGAGCACCAGGCCGGCCGCGCCTTCGCCGGGAATCAGGCCCTGCGGCCGGGAAGACGTAAACAGCTTGCCCTCGGCGCTCCATTTGTCGACGCACGCCTGATCGATGTGCGAGGCGCAGGCGACGATCAGTGCTGCCAGCGGCTGCGCTTTTTGCAGCGTGTCGTGGGCCAGACGGCTGAACACGGCCGAGGGCGCCGTCCCACCTGCATTGGCCGGCGCTTCGGCGGGTATTGCCAGCGAGTCGGGTGCCCAGCCGGAGCGTTCGACCATATGCCTGAGCCATGCAGAGGCTGCCTGGCGCTGGTCGGCATGCCAGTCCAGCGGCAGGAGCGGCACCAGTTGCAGCATCGGTAGCGCGCCTTCGATACCGGCGAATGCGCCGATCGCGGACAGCGTCAGGTCGCCGGTGACGGCGCTGGCCAGGATCAGGGCGCGCCATTGGGCGTCGCTGAACTGCAGGTCTGCCATGCCGTGATGCGCCAGCCATGCGGCGATCTCTTCCTGCAGGGCCGCATCGTCGGCGGCGTCGCTGCGCGCCGTCATGACCGGGAACCCGTCTTCGTCGATCAGTTCACGATCCAGATCCGCACGGGCTTTGCCGCCGGCGATGGCGGTTGCCAGTTCTTCGGCCGATGCGCCATGCGGTGAGCGCAAGGCACTGGCCAATACGGCGAGCGGCATTGATGTGGAAGGTGCAGGGGGCGCGGCTGCCGGCTTGACGGGTACCGGCTCCTGGATGGAAGCGGTGATGCGCGGCAGGATCAATCTGACGCCGAGCCATGCGACGCATGTCAGCGCCAGTGGAATCGCAAATAAAAAGGCGGCAAATTCGCCCGCGCCGGGCGCGCTTCGGGTCGAGCGCCAATAAGCAATCGAGATACCCCAGCAGGCCAGGAAAACAAAGCCGCCAATCAGGCTGTTGACGATCCAGGCAGGCGTTTTCGGGATGGGGGAAGAAATGGTCGAAGCCATGGTCCTAGATATTGTCGATGGTGGTTTGCTGGCCTGCGATCAGGGTGGCACCGCACGCTGTCTTATCGCCATGCCGTGCAACCGGTTTGCCGTCGACGATCATGGTCGTATCGCCGCTGGCGATGGTGTTGTTGCCGTGCTTGGGACAACTCACTTTGTCGCCCATGCGGGCAATGCCGGTTCCTGCGATATCGCTGTGGGATGAGGCTTCAAGGACGGCGCCGCCGTGGGACGTCTTGTCGCCCTTTCTGATCAATGGCCCTGCCATGCCGCATCCTTTCTTTTGATGGTCGATCACTGCCGTAAAACAGTTTGACAGTAAGGAAGCGTAAATAGTGGCTGTAGGCAATTCAAATGATTCGGCGCAAAAATGGCCAGTTCGGATGGTGTAACTTGGCAACAATTTAGTTTCCCCACTGTGCTTGGAGATCACGATGAAAAAACAGGCGTTCGTTGTTCCCTTGTTTGCATTGGCTGTATTGGCTGGCTGCGGCAAGCCGGTGCCGAAGGAAAAGCTGGCCTATGTTGGAGAATGGCAGGAACCGAACATGTATCTGCTGATTACCGAGAATGGATCGGTCACTTATAAACGCATCAAGAACGGCAGCACGACGTCAATCGACGGGCCGCTCAAAGGATTTGAAGGAGATAATTTCGATGTGGGCGTCGGTCCGATGGCGACGACGTTTGTCGTCAACAAGCCGCCCTATCAGGTGGGAGATCAATGGAAAATGGTAGTGGATGGCCAGGAATTGATCAAGACGCCGGACGCGAGCTGATTGCCGGAACTGGAATTTCGCGGCCCGGCCGCCGCGAAATTCCCTTGCCGCTTCAGGACGCCACCGCCATCAGTTCCAGTTTCAATCCCTTCATCCCCGACGGCACGTAAATCGAGATCGACTGCGCCTGCAGCATGCGCTCGTACATGTGCCCTTTCGGATCCAGCGTGAAATAACAGGTATCGGGCCGCACCGGTACCGCGGCCGGCAATTGCGGCGCGTATTGCAGGCGCACGCCGGGCAGGGCGGCCAGCACGCATTTCTCGACGTCGTCCGGGGCGCCGACCTTGAAGCGCAGCGGCACCACGTCGACCAGTTCCAGCGCTGCGATGTCGGCCGAGACCGCGATATAAAAGGTGGTCTTGTCGTCGATCTTGCCGGAGTCGAGCATGCCCAGGTGGTACGAAGGCCGCGCCTCGTTCAGCGCGATGGCGAAATACTTCGACGAGATCACGGTATCCAGCAATTCGCGGATGATCTGGTGCAGCTTGGCAAAGGCCGGGCCGGGGTCGCCGTGCTGGTAGGGCGGCAGGTCGGCCAGGGTCCAGCTCTTGGAAAACGTCATCAGGCCGCCGGCCACCGCCAGCAATTGTTCGTACAGCCGTTCCGGGTGCAGCGACGGATGGTGGAAGTGATGCGTCAGCGTGGCATGGGCGGCACTGGCCGTGTGCAGCAGCCAGAACGAGGACATGTCGCCGGAGCGGAATTCGATCACGTTGCGGCTCGGTTCGCGCTGGTGGCCGTACAGGGCGCTGACCTTGGCCTGCAGCGCGTCGAGCAGGCGGCGCAGTTGCAGGAACAACGGCGGCGCAGCCTCGACCGAGAGGCTGGGCGGCACAAAGGCCGGGTCCATCTCGAAGCCGCCGGTGGTGGCGCGGCGCAGGCGCAGCAGCGGGAAGTGGATATACGCGTCGCGCGGCTCGAATTCAGACACCAGGCGCATCGTCTTCTTGAGGTAAGCCAGCTGCACCGGGGCGGCCTGGGTGTACAGGTCCGGCGTTTCCTGGTTGGCCTGCACGAAGCGTGCCGTGTTGCTGGCCTGGCCCGGCTGCACGAAATTGCCGGTGAACGGTTTCAGGCCGGGCAGGGCGGCATAATACGTCACGCTTTGCTGCGCATGCGTGAGCTGGCCCAGGTCGATGGCGGGCGGCAGTTCGTCGATGGCGGGCGCATCGAGCAGTTCGCCATCCTGGAAACGCAGCGACAGGTCGAGCAGGCGCAAGACGTTGTCGGCCAGCGCTTCGCGGTCGATCTGCAGGCGCTCCACGCCCCAGGCATACGGATGCGCCGCGCGGATGCCTTTGTGCAGCCGGTGTTCATGGTATGCATCCTGGCGCTGGAAATGCTGGGGACGCAGCAACAAGCCTTCGCCCCAGAGTACTTTGCCGCTCATTTTTCCTCCCATGTTGTCGATGGCATCGCTCAACGCTGAGTGAGCAACCAAATGAGCAACATAGCCTTTCAAGTCCACCCTTGCATCCCAACAATAGTCAATTTTGCGTTTGCTCAAGCGCGAGTGTGGCATGCCTAAATGAAGTATTTTTTTCGGCGCGGCGTGTGTGAAGATGGCGGTTTGCAAGCTGCGCACGCCACCATGAAGGGGATCCGATGAAGGGTTTTACGCCTGGGTTCTTTGACCGCCTGCTGGGCACGCCGGTGCGCCACGCGGCCGGCACCACGCTGCTGCGCATGTCGGTCGAGGACATGAAGGATGCGGTCGCACGCGACCTCGAAGCCTTGCTGAATACGCGTTCGGTGCTTCCCGAGGGCTTGCTGAAGGCTTACCCCGAGTGCAGCGAATCGATCGTCAGCTACGGCATGATCGACTTCGCCGACCTGTCCTTGTCGAGCCCATCCGACCGCGCCCATATCTGCGCCTGCATCGAAAAGACGATTGCCTGCCACGAGCCGCGCCTGCGCGAGGTCAAGGCGCTGCTCGAAATGCGCGAGGGCACCATCAACCGCCTGAACTTTTCGATCACGGGATTGCTGGTGGCCAGCGCATCCGAAGAGCCGGTCAACTTCGATGCCGTGCTGCAGCCGTCGACGCTGCAGTACAGCATCAGCAAGACCGGCCGCACTGCTGCCACAGCGGCATCCGCGCCAGGAGGAGCCTGAGCTTGGAACAATTACTCCCATACTATGAAAGCGAGCTCGGCTACCTGCGCCGCAACCTGCGCGATTTCGCCGAGCGCTATCCGAAGATCGCCGGGCGCCTGCTGATCAGCGGCGAAGTCTGCGAAGATCCGCACGTCGAGCGCATGATCGAATCGTTCGCGCTGCTGAATGCGCGCATTGCCAAACGCCTCGACGACGATTACCCGCAATTCACCGAAGCCCTGTTCGAGGTGCTGTATCCGCATTACCTGCGGCCCTTTCCCTCCTGCTCGATCGCGCATTTCGATTGCGGCGGCGTGGCCAAGCAGCAGACCGGCGCCAGCGTGATCGCGCGCGGCACCCAACTGAACACGCGGCCGGTGCGCGGCGCCGCCTGCACCTTCCGCACCGTGTATCCGGTAACGGTGGCGCCGCTGACGCTGAGCGGCGCCAGTTTCGCCGCCGTCCTCGCCGCCCCCGATGCGGTGCGCGCGCCGGCGGGTGCATCGTCCAGCCTCAGCCTGAGCTTCAGCAGCAGCGCCGAACAGGCCGGCGCCGGCCAGCTCGGCATCGATTCCCTGCGCCTGTTCATCGACGGCGAACCCTCGTTCTGCGCCGCCCTGCGCGACGCCCTGTTCATGCGCGGCCTGGCGGCCTGGGCCGAAGCCGACCACGATGGCCGCTGGATCGCCTTGCCGGTCCTGCCGATCCGTGCGGCCGGCTTCGGCGACGACGAAGCGCTGATCGATTTTCCGGCGCGCTCGCACCCCGCCTACCGCCTGCTGACCGAATACTTTTGCTTCCCCGAGAAATTCAATTTCTTCGACGTCGACCTGGGTGCGCTGGCGGCGGTGCTCCCCGCCGCGACCAGAACCATCACGCTGCACCTGGCGCTGGGCGGCGTGCGTGCCGATTCCAACACGGCGCGCATGCTGGGCACCCTGTCGACCAACAACGTGCTGCTCGGCTGCACGCCGGTGATCAATCTGTTCCGCCAGCGCGGCGAGCCGATCCGCCTGACGCACACGACGGCCAGCTATCCGGTGCTGGCCGACGCCCGCCGCGCTTTTGCCTACGAAGTCGTCTCGATCGATTCGGTGCACCTGGTGCGCCAGACGCCGCAGGGCGAAACCATCGTCCAGTTCCGCCCCTTTTATTCGCTCCGGCACGCGCAGACGCCGGAGCAGAATGGCCATTACTGGGCCATGCGGCGCGACGATACGCTGCTCGACCGCAGCCCCGGCTTCGAGGCGCAGATCTCGATCGTCGACATCGATTTCGACCCGGCCGAAGTGGAAACCGATACCCTGAACCTGGAACTGACCTGCTCCAACCGCGACCTGCCGGCCCTGCTGCCGTATGGCCAGCGCGGCGGCGATTTGTTCCTCGAAGGCGGCTCGAGTGTGCGCGCGATCAGTTTTCTCCGTAAGCCCAGCCTGTCGTACCGCTTCGAACGTGGACACAACGCGCACTGGCGCCTGATTTCCCACCTCGCACTGAACCACCTGTCGCTGGCCGACGGCGGCGTCGAGGCCTTCCGCGAGATGCTGGCGCTGTACGATTTGCCGCGCTCGGCGTCGTCGCAGCGCCAGATCGGCGGCATCGCCGGCATCGAACAGCGTCCCGCCAGCGCCTGGTTGTCCGGCAATCCTTTTACCTGCCTGGTACGCGGCGTCGACGTGCGCCTGAGCATCGACGAGGAAGCCTTCGTCGGCAGCGGCATCCATGCCTTTGCCCACATCGTCGAGCGCTTCCTGGCGCTGTACGTGCACGCCAACAGTTTCACGCGCTTGGTCGTGGTCTCCAACAAGTCGGGCGAGGATTTATGGACATGTTCACCCCGAAGCGGCGATTTGAGCCTGCTGTAATCCAGCGCCTGTTCGAGGCGCCCTGGCGCTTCGACTACTTCCAGGCAGTGCGCATGCTCGAGCTCTGGCTCAGGAAAAACGGCATGCCGCAGCAGGGACTGGTCGCCAACTACCTGCGCTTCCAGAACTCGACCTCGCTCGGCTTCCCGCCCAGCCAGCTGGAAGCGATCGGCACCGAGCCGCGCGAACTCCAGCACGATCTGCAGCACGATGCGCGTGCGCTAGGCGAAGCGCTGCGGGCGGGCACGCTGCGCTATGTGCGCGTCACGCCCGCCTTCATGGGCTTGCTGGGCGGCCACGGCGTGCTGCCGGCCCATTACACCGAGCGCATCGCCGAGCACCAGGCCGCGCAGCGCGACGAGGGCGCGCGGGCCTTGCTGGACACCTTTTCAAACCGCTCGCTGGCGCTGTTCTACCAGGCGTGGTGCAAGTACCGGCTTGCCCTGAAATACCAGGTCGACGGGAAGGATGGCTTCCTGCCCCTGCTGCTGAGCCTGGCCGGCGTGGGCAGCGCATCGCTGCGCCGGCGCCTGGCGCACGACGACGATGGCGCCGTGCTGGACGAATCGATCGGCTATTTTGCCGGCGCGCTGCGGCACCGGCCGGCATCGGCGGTGCAGATGGGGCGCGTGCTGTCCGAATATTTCGGCCAGCCGGTACGTGCCGAGCAGTTCGTCGGCAGCTGGTACGACGTGCCGCTGGCCCAGCAGACCATGCTGGGCTGCCCGACCGCGGTGCTGGGCAGCAGTGCCATGGCCGGCGGCCGGGTGTGGCAGCGCGACCTGCGCCTGCGGCTGGTGATCGGTCCGCTCGACCATGCCGGATTCGCCGCCTTCCTGCCCGGCGGGCGCGCGGCGCGGGCCCTGGCCAGCCTGGTGCGGATGTTCACCGGGGTGACGCTGGAATACGAGGTGGAGCTGGTGCTGCGGGCGGCCGACGTGCGCAGCGTCACGATGGAACCGGAGCAGCAGCGCGGGCGGCTGGGGTGGGATGCCTACCTGGTCGAGGGGCCGCAGGCGCACAACCGCAACGACGTCCGCTACGGCATCCACATCGCATGATCCCGCGGCGCGGACGGCGACTAGAACTTCGCCGCCAGGCTCATGCCGATGCTGCGCGGCGCCACCCGGTAGCCCTGCACGATCGACGCCACCCGCGGATGCTGGATCACGGTGTCGGTATCGAAGGCGTTCTTGACGAAGACGGTGAGGTCGACGCTGTCGAAGGCCAGGCCGGCGCTCAGGTCCGCGGTGTGGTACGCCGGCCTGTCGTAGTCGGTCTGGCCCGGGTCCAGCGAGCCCTTGCTGGACCCGACCCACTGCACGCCGGCCGTCAGGAACGCACCGCGCTCTCCCAGCAGGAAGTTGTAGCGCGCGCTGAGGGCCGCGTTGTAGTTCGGCACGCCCTGGATGCGCGCCCCGGCGACCGCACCGGCCACGCCGTTCTGCGACCCCGTGTCATTGGTCAGCTCGGCCTGCACGTGGCCGCCGCTGGCGCTCAGCAGCAGTGCGGGGATGGGCCTGGCCGTGATCTCGACTTCGAAGCCCTTGCTGACGGCGTTGCCCGCGTTGGCGTTATAGGTATAGGTGCAGGTCGGCAGGTACACGCCCTGCTGGATGTTGTTCCACCTGATGTAGAAGACGTCGGCATTCACTTGCAGGCGCCGGTCCAGGAAACGGTTCTTGCTGCCGACCTCGTAGCTCCACACGCTGTCGGGTGAATAGGTGGCCGGTCCCGCGTCGATGCCGTTCGCGGCCAGGTCGGGGCCGCACGTGGTCGGCGGCACGAACACGTTGGCGCCACCCAGGCGGAAACCCTTGGCCACGCTGGCGTAGACGGTATGGGAGGAGTCGACTTCCCAGGTCAGCGCGTATTTCGGCGTGAAGGCGGTCGATGACAGGCGGGCGCTGCTGTTGTTGCCGGCGCCGGCCAGGTACAGGCCGTTGTTCTGGTCCAGGCTGGAGTCGCCCTTCAGGTAGCGCGCGCCGAGCGTCGCGTGCAGCGCCGGCGTGAAGTAGTAATTCACTTCGCCGAACACGGATTGCTGTTGTTCGCGGTAGTGGAAAGCGCCGGAGAAGGCGTTATCGCCGGGGAAGGCGCCGGGATAGGTGTCCGGCAGGATGGCCGGGTCCTCGCTGCTGAAACCGAAGCGCGCGAAGGTGGCGTTGACGCCGAAGATCGGGTCGTTCTCGATGATGTCGGTGTGCTGGTCCGACACATACACGCCGCCGAGCCAGGTCCAGGGCGACTTGCCGTCGTACGGCTTCGAGGCCAGCCTGAACTCCTGCGACAACTGGCGCACCCGGTTGTTCAGGTAGACCGCCGACGGCAGCCCGGCAATCGCGTCGATCAGTGCCGGTGGTGCATTGCCCCCATCCGCGGTCGAGGTCAGGAAGGTCGACAGCGAATAACTGTTGTAAGCCGAACCGTTCTGGGTGCGGTCGAACTTGCGCCGGAAATAGCTGGTGCTCGAGGTCAGGTCGGCCGCGCCGAGATCCCAGTTGACGGTCAGGTTCGGCGTCAGCAGCACGTCCTTCGACGGCTCGCGCACCTGCTTCCGCGCCTGGTAGCGCGGCAGTTCCAGGTCGAATGCCGAGATATCCTGCGCATTTACCCTCTGGTAGTACAGCGATGGCAGGATCGTCAATGCGTCGCTTGGCCGCCACTTCAGCGCCAGGCGCAGTTCGCGGTCGCCCACCTTGTCGATGCTTGATGCCAGCACCTTGCCGCCGCCATCGACCTGGTCGATGAAACCGCCGGACCGCTGGGCCTGCACGCCGATGCGCAGCGCCAGCCGGTCGGCCAGCAGCGGGACGTTGGCCACCGCGTTGGCCGTATAGCCCGCGCTGCCGCCCCGGGTCGACGACGCCTCGGCATAGGTGCGGAACTGGCGCTCCTTGAGGTCCGGCTCGTTCGGCACGAACTTGATGGTGCCGCCCATCGAGCTGGCGCCGTACAAGGTGGCCTGGGGGCCGCGCAGCACCTCGACGCGGTCGATGTCGAAGAACTTCGGTTCCACGGTGCCCATCGTATAAAAATTGCCCACCGTGACCGGCACCTCGCCCAGGTAGACGCCGACGGTGGCGGCGCCGGCGGCGGAGCTGATGCCACGCACCTCGATGTTGGAGGTGCCGGGACCGGCGCCGCCGTTGCCGGTGGCGGCCGTGAAGGAAATGTTCGGGACCAGCCGGGTCAGGTCGGTGAAGTCGTTCACGTGGCGCGCCTCGAGCTGCGCCCCGCTGACGGCCGAGATGCTCATCGCCACCTTGTTCGGGTCTTCCTGCCGCTTCTGTGCGGTCACCCGCACGACTTCGATCTGGCCGGATGCGGGGGCTTCCTGTGCCCGGGCCGTGCCGGACAGCACTGCCGTTGCCGCTGCCAGGGAATAGCCGAGGAATGCAGCTGAACGCATTGTCATCAGTGGACCTTTCACCGGGATGGGGAGGGCAGGCGCTACTTCATGAGTTTATGGGTTTTTCAAGCAATAAGCTTGCCAATCCGCGGTGACGACGATGCTGAAAAACCACAGGCATAAAAAAACGTCGTCCCCACCTGCGCGAGGACGACGTCTTAACTAAATAAACAGTTTAGCGAATCAGGCCGCCGAACCGATGATCTGGTTGAAGGTCGGGCTCGGACGCATCGCGGCCTTGACCTTCGCCGCATCCGGCTGGTAGTAGCCGCCGATGTCGACCGGCTTGCCTTGCACTTCCAGCAGCTCGGCGACGATCTTCTGCTCGTTGTCCGCCAGTTGCTGCGCCAGCGGCTTGAAGAAGGCGGCCAGTTCGGCGTCCTCGGTCTGCGCGGCCAGTTCCTGGGCCCAGTACATGGACAGGTAGAACTGGCTGCCGCGGTTGTCCAATTCGCCGGTCTTCGGCGACGGCGACTTGCGGTTGTCCAGCAGCTTGCCGGTGGCCGAATCGAGGGTCTTGGACAGCAGCTTGGCGCGTGCGTTGCCGGTCTTGATGCCCATGTCTTCCAGGCTCACGGCCAGCGCCAGGAACTCGCCCAGCGAATCCCAGCGCAGGTGATTTTCCTCGGTCAGCTGCTGTACGTGCTTCGGTGCCGAACCGCCGGCGCCGGTTTCGTACATGCCGCCGCCGGCCATCAGCGGCACGATCGACAGCATCTTGGCGCTGGTGCCCAGTTCCAGGATCGGGAACAGGTCGGTCAGGTAGTCGCGCAGGATGTTGCCGGTCACCGAGATGGTGTCCAGGCCGCGTGCCACGCGCTCCAGGGTGTAGCGCATCGCGCGCACCTGCGACATGATCTGGATGTCCAGGCCTTCGGTGTCGTAGTCCTGCAGGTACAGCTTGACCTTCTTGATCAGCTCGTTCTCGTGCGGACGATACGGGTCCAGCCAGAACACGGCCGGCATGCCCGAGTTGCGCGCGCGGGTGACCGCCAGCTTGACCCAGTCGCGGATCGGGGCATCCTTCACCTGGCACATGCGCCAGATGTCGCCCTGCTCGACGTTCTGGCTCATCAGCACTTCGCCGGTGGTCAGGTCGGTGATGTTGGCGACGCCGTCTTCCGCGATCTCGAAGGTTTTATCGTGCGAACCGTATTCCTCGGCTTGCTGCGCCATCAGGCCCACGTTCGGGACGGTACCCATGGTGCGTGGATCAAAAGCGCCGTGCCATTTGCAGAAGTTGATGATCTCCTGGTAGATACGAGCGAAGGTCGATTCCGGAATGACTGCCTTGACTTCCTTCAGGCGGCCATCGGCGCCGTACATCTTGCCGCCGGCGCGGATCATCGCCGGCATCGACGCGTCGACGATCACGTCGTTCGGCGAGTGGAAGTTGGTGATGCCCTTGGCCGAGTCGACCATCGCCAGCGCCGGGCGGTGTTCCTGGCAGGCGTGGATGTCGCGGATGATTTCTTCGCGCTGCGAATCGGGCAGGGTGGCGATCTTGTTGTACAGGTCGGCCATACCGTTGTTGACGTTCACGCCCAGGCTGTCGAACAGGGCGCCGTGCTTCTCGAACGCATCCTTGTAGAAGGTGCGCACGCAGTGGCCGAACACGATCGGGTGCGAGACCTTCATCATGGTCGCCTTGACGTGCAGCGAGAACAGCACGCCGGTGTTCTTGGCATCTTCGATCTGCTGCTCGTAGAAGGCCAGCAGCGCCTTGCGGCTCATGAACATCGAATCGATGATCTCGCCGTCCTGCAGCGACACCTTCGGCTTCAGCACGATGGTCTGGCCGCTCTTGGTGACCAGTTCCATCTTGACGTCGCGCGCCTTGTCCAGCGTCATCGACTTTTCGCCATGATAAAAATCGCCACCGGTCATGTGCGACACGTGGGTGCGCGAGGCCGGCGACCATTCGCCCATCGAGTGCGGGTTCTTGCGTGCGTATTCCTTGACGGCCTTCGGTGCGCGGCGGTCGGAGTTACCCTCGCGCAGGACCGGGTTCACGGCGGAACCGGTGCACTTGCTGTAGCGGGCCTTGATCGCCTTTTCTTCGTCGGTCTTCGGATCGGCCGGATAGTCCGGCAGGTTGTAGCCCTTGGCCTGCAGTTCCTTGATGGCAGCCTGCAGCTGGCCCACCGAGGCGCTGATGTTCGGCAGCTTGATGATGTTGGCTTCCGGGGTCAGCGTCTTCTTGCCGAGGTCGGCCAGGGCGTCCGGGACGCGCTGCTCCAGGGTCAGGTAGTCGGCAAAGCTGGCCAGGATACGGGCGGCAACGGAAATGTCGCTCTGCTCGAGCGTGATGCCGGCCGGCTTGGTAAAGGTTTCGATGACCGGCAGGAATGCGTGGGTCGCCAGCAGGGGCGCCTCGTCGGTCAAGGTGTAGATGATGGTCTGATCGCTGCTCATGCGCATTTTCCTCGGTTGGTACTCAAAATTCATGGCCTGCTCGCCAGACGTCGATGCTAACCGATCCCGGATCGCAAACATAGCGGGGTTTGGAGGCCAAGTCTTATATAAGACAGAAGACAAGCGCCATATTATGCCCGACCTTTGTTGCGGATACCACCTTTTACGCACCCGGCCGCTTCAGGCGTCGCCATCCGCGCCGCCATCCCGTATCCATGCCGCACCACCACAGTGCAATTTTGACCATGTTTTCTTGGCACGTTTCTTGATATGAAGAATATGTCGATGCAGGAGGAGCAGCATGATGGCGGCATATTTCAACGAAATGGTAGGCGGCGAATCGGGCCAGGTCCGCGCGCACTACCAGACCTTCGACACCTGGCTGCAGCGCCAGCCGCCGGAGCGCATCGAGCGCAAGCGCGCCGAGGCCGATCTGACCTTCCGCCGCGTCGGCATCACCTTTGCCGTGTACGGGGACGGCGCCGGCACCGAGCGCCTGATTCCTTTCGATACCATCCCGCGCATCATCCCCGCGCACGAGTGGACCGCGCTGCAGGCCGGCCTGGCCCAGCGCGTCAAGGCGCTCAACATGTTCGTGCACGACATCTACCACGACCAGAACATCATCAAGGCCGGCATCATGCCGGCCCAGCAGATCCTCCAGAACGCCCAGTACCGCCCCGAGATGCAAGGCATCAGCGTGCCGTCCGACATCTACGCCCACATCGCCGGGGTCGACATCGTGCGCGCCGGCCAGGGCGAATTCTATGTGCTGGAAGACAACCTGCGCGTGCCCTCGGGCGTCTCCTACATGCTGGAAGACCGCAAGATGATGATGCGCCTGTTCCCGGAACTGTTCGCGCGCCACCGCATCGCCCCGGTCGAGCATTACCCGGACATGCTGCTGGAAAACCTGCGCTCGGTGGCGCCGACCGGTGTCAACGACCCGACCGTGGTCGTCATGACGCCGGGCATGTACAACTCGGCTTATTTCGAGCACGCCTTCCTGGCGCAGCAGATGGGCGTCGAGCTGGTCGAAGGCAAGGACCTGTTCGTCGACGCCGACCAGGTCTGGATGCGCACCATCCGCGGCCCCAAGCGGGTCGACGTCATCTACCGCCGCCTCGACGACGATTTCCTCGATCCGCAGGCGTTCCGCCCGGATTCGAGCCTGGGCGTGCCGGGCCTGCTGGCGGCCTACCGCGCGGGGCGGGTCACGCTGGCGAATGCGATCGGCACCGGCGTCGCCGACGACAAGTCGATCTACCCCTTCGTGCCCGACATGATCAAGTTTTATCTGTCCGAACAACCGCTGCTGAACAACGTGCCGACCTGGCAATGCCGCAAGCCGGACGACCTGTCGTACACGCTGGCCAATCTCGACAAGCTGGTGGTGAAGGAAGTGCACGGCGCCGGCGGCTACGGCATGCTGATCGGCCCGGCATCCAGCAAACAGCAGATCGAGGATTTCAGGCGGCGCTTGACCGCCAAGCCGGAAGGCTACATTGCCCAGCCGACGCTGGCCCTGTCGGCCTGCCCGACCTATGTCGAAAACGGCATCGCGCCGCGCCACATCGATCTGCGCCCCTTCGTCCTGTCGGGCAAGACGATTTCGATGGTGCCGGGCGGATTGACGCGGGTGGCACTGCAGGAAGGCTCGCTGGTGGTGAACTCGTCGCAGGGCGGCGGCACCAAGGACACCTGGATTCTCGAGGAATAAGGAGTAACAAGCATGCTGAGCCGAACCGCAGACCACCTGTACTGGATGGCGCGCTATACCGAGCGTGCCGAAAACACCGCGCGCATGCTCGACGTGGCATTGCAGACGGCGATGTTGCCGCAATCGCAGTTCGACGCCGAACAAACGTGGCGCGCCATGCTCGGCATCTCCGAACTGCAGGGCGCCTTCGATGCCAAATACGAGACCCTGGAGGCGAAAAACGTGCTCGCCTTCATGGTCGGCGACAC
>Ga0308168_1001076_pt1 | contig 26826 bp, 18 predicted proteins | sample PhyCR2_FD_202133 | JGI IMG/M metagenome (GOLD analysis project Ga0308168, IMG submission 202133) | Phyllosphere microbial communities from UC Gill Tract Community Farm, Albany, California, United States - DLSLRC.R2 | ecosystem: Host-associated > Plants > Phyllosphere > Unclassified | place: USA...
TGAAATCATCATCGTTAAGTTGCAGGCGCAGCGTATTTTCCTGAGCAAAACTGGCCGGCACTTCACGTTCTACCGTGGCGCCGCCGCTGATGCGCGCGCCGTTAAGCTGATTGGTCTGCACACGGCTACCGCCGCTTTGCGCCCCCGCACCGGAGACCAGTAAATTCCCCTGCGCCAGCGCATAAATTTGGTTATCCACACCCTTGAGTGGCGTCATTAATAATGTGCCGCCACGCAGGCTTTTCGCGTTACCCAGCGAAGACACCACCACGTCGATTTTCTCGCCCGGACGTGCGAAAGGAGGCAAATCGGTAGTCACCATCACAGCCGCCACATTTTTCAGCTGCATGTTGGTACCTGCGGGCACGGTGATCCCCAGCTGGGACAACATATTGCTCAGGCTTTGGGTAGTGAAAGGCGTTTGCATGGTCTGGTCGCCGGTGCCGTCAAGGCCGACCACCAGCCCGTACCCCATCAGGGAATTGCTGCGAATACCCTGAATCGACGTTAAATCGCGAATACGCTCTGCCTGTACATTCTGCGGCATGATGAAAATCAGGCCACAGAACAGCGTCAGGCACAGCGAGAGAAATGAAGTTTTCATAACTGTCGTCTGTTAACCTTTAATAAGGGGATAAATTCAGGAACAGACGCTGCAACCAGCCCATCTGTTGCGCTTCGTTGATGTAGCCGTTACCGACGTATTCGATGCGGGCGTCCGCCACCTGAGTGGAGATAACCGTGTTACTGCTGCTGATGGTTCGCGGGTTAACCACACCGGAGAAACGGATGAATTCGGTCCCCTGATTGATGGCGATTTGCTTCTCGCCCACGACTTTCAGGTTGCCGTTTTCCAGCAGTTGCTGAACGGTGACGGTGATCGTGCCGCTGAAGGTGTTTTTCGCCGCAGCGCCGCCTTTGCCGGAGAAATCATTTTTGCCACTGATCGAGGTCGCTGCGCGGTCCCCCCCCAGTAAACCGGCCAGCATACCGGGCACCGCATCAACAGAAAGGTCGGTGGATCCGCCACGGTTGGCATTGGCCGAAGAACTTTTGCTGGCGCTGACATTTTCCTGCAGCACAATGGTCAGCGTGTCGCCCACGTTGCGGGGTCTGCGGTCTTCAAACATCGGCTGATAGCCGTAGCTCATCGCCTGCCCGGTTTGAAATACAGACCCGTTAGCGGTAGTGGTGGCTGCCGCCGCCGGACTGGCTGTCGTGACGCCATCGACTAAAGGTTTGTGAGGAAGATAAGCGCATCCCGTCAGAAGCAACGTCAGCGCACCGGCCGCGATCAGCTGGCTGGCGGCACGTGTGCGGTTCGGCAACAGGACGGGATACAGAGAAGAAAGCTGGTTTTTCATTTCATCCACTACAGGCTTAAGCAGCCATAAAGCGGCCCCCGTCTGCAGGACAGAGGCCGGGCGTATGGGTGCTTTGAGGCTTCTAAATACGATTAAGGTTTAAAAACGATTCGGGCTTAAACAGGAGTCAGGTTTAAACAGGATTCAGGTCTAAACAGGAGTCAGGTTTAAACAGGATTCAGGTTTAAACAGATCTAAAGTTGTGTGAGGCGTTGCAACATCTGGTCGGACGTTGAAACGGCTTTACTGTTAATTTCGTAGGCACGCTGAGTCTGGATCATGTTGACCAGCTCTTCCGCCACGTTAACGTTTGAGGTTTCGACATAGCCCTGTTTCAGGGTGCCGCCCCCGTTCAGACCGGGCGTTGTTTCGTTCGGCGCGCCGGAAGCCTGGGTTTCGCGGTAAAGGTTTTCACCGATACTTTCCAGACCGGAATCATTGATGAACGTGCTTAACGTCAGCTGCCCGATCTGTTGCGGCGCAGTCTGGCCCGGTACGGTGACGCTCACGATGCCGTCGTTGCCGACGGTCAGGGTGTCAGCATCTTGCGGAATGGTGATCGCAGGCTGAACCTGATACCCGCTGGCGGTGACCAGCTGACCGTTCTGATCAAACTGGAATGACCCGTCGCGGCTGTAACCGGTGGTGCCATCGGGCAGCAACACCTGGAAGAACCCGTGACCTTCGATCGCCAGATCCTTACTTTTATTGGTTTGCGTCAGGCTACCCTGGCTGTGAATACGCTCGGTCGCCACGGGACGAACACCGGTACCCAGCTGCAAACCGGAAGGAATAGTGGTCTGCTCGGAAGACTGAGCACCGGGCTGGCGCAGGGTCTGATAAAGCAAGTCTTCAAACACCGCACGCTGGCGTTTGAAACCGTTGGTGCTCACGTTTGCCAGGTTATTGGAGATGACATCCATGTTGGTCTGTTGTGCTTCAAGACCTGTTTTGGCAATCCATAAAGAACGGATCATGCTGAATTTCCTCTTAGCCCATGCTCAGTAGCTGGTTAGCTTTCTTTTCGTTGTCATCCACTGCACTGATGACTTTCATGTTCATATCAAAGCCGCGCGCGGTCGCAATCATGTCCACCATCGATTTAGCGGGATTGACGTTGCTGCTTTCCAGCGCGCCCGGGATCAGCTGTAAATCAGGATCCGCAGGAAGCTGAGCCAGCCCGGCGTTTGGCGATTGTGGAGAGATATGGAACAACCCGTCATCGCCGTGCGTCAGATCCTGAAGGGGTGAATTCACCATCTTCAGCCTGCCCACCTGCGCCAGCGCGGTCGGTTCATCACCGGCACCGAGTGCGGTGATCGTCCCGTCCGGCGCAATGGTCAGCTCAGACTGCGGTGGCACGTTAATCTGGCCACCGTCGCCGAGAACCGGCATTCCTCTGATGCTCAGCAGACCTTCGCTGTCGACGGCAATATTGCCCGCGCGGGTGTAAGCCTCAGTGCCGTCCGGCAATGCGACCGCCAGCCAGCCATTTTGTGGCAGGGCAACGTCGAGATTGCGTCCGGTCTGGTTGATGGCGCCCATCGAATCGTCGTGGTAAGGCGTGGATTCCGTCACCAGCGTACGGGTGGCGACGGACGGACCATTTACCGGCACAGCGCGGAAAGCCGCGAGCTGTGCCCGAAATCCGGTCGTGGTGGCATTCGCCAGGTTATTTGACGTGACGGCCTGACGGTTGAGGGCGGCATTTGCCGCGCCCATGGCGGTATATATTGCGCGATCCATAGCAGCAGCCTTTAGCCCAGATTAGCCAGGATCTGAAGGAGTTCAGACTGGGTTTTGATGGTCTGCGAGTTGGACTGATAGTTGCGCTGATAGACGATCATGTTGACCATCTCTTTGCTCAGATCCACGTTGGAAGACTCAAGTTTGTTACCCTGCAGGTTCCCCAGATTCCCGGTGCCGGCCACGCCGGTAGAAGGCTGACCAGATTCCGGCGTTTCTGCCCAGGTGTTGTCACCTTTGGACGTCAGACCGCCCGGGTTGGTGAAGTTTGACAGCACCACCTGACCGATCAGCTGCGACTGACCGTTGCTGTAGCTTGCAATCACCTGACCGTTATCACCGACCATATAGCCGTTCATCATACCCGGCGCGTAACCGGTGGTGGTCGGGCTGCCCATGTCCGTATCCGACGCCTGCTGGGTCATTCCGTCCATATCCAGATCGAAATTCAGCGGTGCGCCGCCGTTATAACCAGCCCCCTGAATGCTTAATTTCGCCGGGTTGGTGGTCAGCTGACCTGCGGTATCGAAAGATAAACCAAGTTCCTGATAGACCGGCTCACCCTGATCATTCAGATTTGGCGAGGTGGTATCACTGGAATAGGCTTTCCATTCGTTATCGCCGGTTTTGACGTAATACACGTTGATGGTGTGCTTGTTACCGAGGCTGTCGTAGGCATCCAGCTGAGTGACGGAGTTGTAGCTTTTATTATCCGCTGGGTCGAACGGGTTAGCGGTCTGATCGATGACATCGCTGCCCGAATCCAGGTTACCTTTCAGGGTACCGGCGTCAGAAGCGCGCGCAGGCATCTGACCATTTGGGATCTGAATCGGGCCGACAGCCGCACCCGGCTGAATGGCTGGCGGGTTTCCGGTGGCCTGATAACCGGTCAGGAACATGCCCTGGTTGTTGACGATATAACCGTTTTCGTCCTGTTTGAACTGTCCGTTGCGGCTGTAGAAAATGCTGCCGGCTTCACTGGCCAGACGGAAGAAACCGTTGCCCTGGATACCCATATCCAGATCACTGTTACCCATCCCGAGTACGCCATCGCTGAAGTTCTGGTTTACTGAGGAAACCTGTACACCCATCCCGATTTGAGAACCGGCAAAGACATCAGCAAACGCAATGGAGCCGGATTTGAAGCCCACTGTCTGGGAGTTCGCAATGTTATTACCGACCACATCGAGGGCCTGAGAAGCTGCGGTTAACCCGCTGAGACCTTGTGAAAAACTCATTGTTATTCTTCCTGAACACTAATAAATGAAATATGAAGACCTGATCACTCAATCAAATACACTTTGCCAATCGGCGCGGTTCCATCCAGCCCCAGCTGGAGCTGAGCGCCGCCATTGGTGAAGGACACGCTTTCAACGGTGCCTTTTTTCAGTGACGTGACTTTTGGCACACTGCCGTTTTCGTTGGAGGCGGTGAAAGTCACCTTAAAGATGCTGGTCTCATCAACGGTCGGATCGGAAGGCTTAAAGTTCTCCAGATCGTCCAGTGAATATTTATTGGGACCGGCTTTTGCCCCTTTCACATCCGCGGTATAGGCGTTGCCCTGCTCATCCGTCAGGGTGACGGTCACCTTGTCGGCATCCGAATCGAGGCTGAAGCCGAAATCTTTATTCCCGCCTTCTTTGTTGGAAACGGTGGAATCGCCTTCGATATACACGGTGCGTCCGACCCATTGCGCGGCGTTCATCTGCTGCATGCTGTTGACGATCAGACCCACGTCACCCAGGGTGCTGTTAAGCTTCTCGACGCCCGCGGCGGTGTTAAATTGCGCCAGCTGAGAGGTCAGCTGGTTGTTATCCATCGGATTAGTAGGATCCTGGTTCTTCATCTGCGCGACCAGAAGTTCCATGAAACTCTGCGACAGGTCAGCCGCGCTGCTGCCCGTACCTGTCGACGTCGGGGAAGATGAACCATTATTCATTACCGGTGAAACAGCCATGGCGTTGTCCTTTATTGGCCCAGCGTTAATGTTTTCAACATCATCGATTTGGCCGTGTTCATCACTTCAACGTTGGCCTGATAACTGCGGGAGGCTGAAATAGTGTTCACCATTTCGTTCACCACATTCACATTGGGCATACGGACATAACCCTTAGCGTCCGCCAGCGGATTTGACGGCTCATACACCAGACGATCCGGCTCATTACTTTCCACCACATCGCTGACGCGAACGCCGCCAATTTCCTGACCCGGCGCACTGTTCACCTGAAATACCACCTGACGGGCGCGGTAAGGCTGACCATCCGGCCCGACAACGCTGTCGGCGTTGGCCATATTGCTGGCGCTGACGTTCAGACGTTTAGACTGGGCCGCCATGGCGGAACCTGAAATATCAAAAATACTCATCGTAGACATGACAATAATTAACCCTGGCCAATGACACTCATCATGCCTTTAATTTGCCCACCCAAAACGGTCAGGCTGGTCTGATATTTCATGTTGTTATCAGCAAAACTGATACGCTCACGATCCATATCAACAGTATTTCCATCAGCACTTGGCTGATCGGGAATACGATAAAGCAGCTGTCCGTTATCTATTGCCGGTGCCACAGCGGGAATATGCGATCCTGACGTTAATGACAAGGTCAGAGGACCCTGTGCTGGCGTATTTCTTTCCACCGCACTTTTTAACTGTTCAGAGAAATCAATATCCCGGGCTAAATATCCCGGCGTATCGGCATTAGCAATGTTAGAAGCCAATATATTCTGACGTTGAGTCAGTAAGCCCAGCGCTTCCTGCTGGAAACGTAGCGCATTATCGAGTTTATCAAGCATGAAGAAACAACCCTCTGCCTTATGAAAATTAACTCATACATTCTATTGGCGAATGATTCAATTTTATACTGTGATGATATGACAAAAATAAGCGCATTTAGCGGGATGGATTTTTCGTGCTTATTTTCACAAAGCAATCCATTAAATTAGCATCACAAATTCGCGCATTTAACACGTTAATAAACGCAATTTCTGGCTTATACTTTGAGCCGTCAAAAGTTGTTGGAAAAGGGATCCGCCCTGCGTTATATAATATAAGGTCAGTACACATCATGTTTTTTCCCCGCCCTCTTTATACCGCGGCAATTTCATTATTAAGCCTTATATTTTATTTACCCGCTTTTGATGCCATTGCCGCTACGCCGTCTGTTGAGACGCTTAAAACACACATTACTGCGCTGGTGAATAGCCATAATGAAAGACCGTCGGACAGCGCCATTACCCGCACCATAAAGATTCTGACGCCCGCTGAACAACTGTCATCCCTTTGTGCTACGCCGGAATTATCCGTAGCAGGCAACAACCGGCGCCTGACCGGGAATAAAAGCATCATTGCGCAGTGCGGAAACAAACGTAAATTTATCCAGATTTCAGTGCAGGCGCAGGGAACCTGGTGGACGGCCCGTCACGGGATTAAACCCGGCAGCGTGATTGATGCGAATGATATTGAGCCGCGCAGCGGATCGCTGGACAGACTCCCCGCCGGGCTGATTTTCAACCGGGAAAGCATTGTCGGCCAGACCGCCACGCGCACTATCAATAAAGGCCAGCCGGTGGTGGAAAATCAGCTCCGCAAAGGCTGGTCTGTGGTTTCCGGCCAGGAAGTGGACGTGTTAGCCACCGGTGAAGGGTTTCAGATCCGCATAAAAGCCAAGGCGCTGGACAGTGCTGCAGCAGGCCAGCCGGTGAGACTGAGCACACGTTCAGGGCAAATTGTGACCGGTACGGTGACCCCGGACGGAAAAGTGCATATTAATTTAAAAGAATAGCTTTAGTTATTTTGGCAGCCACCGATATTTTAGATATACCGTGAGGTCACCAGAACAACGAATGTAGAGGAACACCATGAGCATCGACCGAGCAATTCAACCTCTTTCAGTACCCGCTGTGAATGTGCAACAGCAGGATTTAAAAATGCGTCCGAAAGCCGCGGATATCAGCGCGGCACCGGTTGCAGCCAGCGAAACCTCAGGTACGCAAATTAAGCTGAGTAAAGTGACGCAGGCTATTCAGACAGACAGCTCACAGGATGTTGACTACGACCGTCTTGCAAAAATTCGCGCAGCCATGGATGCCGGTGAATTACAACTTGATACTGACCAGATTGCCAATGCGCTGGTCGAAGACATCTTTCAACTCTCATAAGTTCTGATAAGACATTAATGAAAATGGAAAACTTACGTTCGGTTCTGCTAAAAATTCAAGATTCTCTGGGTGAACTGGAGGCTATTCTTGTCGAAGAAGCAAACCAATTAAGGCGGACGCAGATTAATCCTGTTTCCCTGCAAATTGTATCTGACAGCAAAAGTCAGTTGCTGGCGACGATCAGTCATTATGATGACCTGCGTAAGCAAATTGAAAAGCCGTTACATCTTTCTGCGCCTTATCATCAGAACGCAAGATTTGCATTGCTGTGGAAAAATATCACCAGGAAAGTCACTACCTCTAACGAGCTTAATAAAAAGATTTATGACTTGCTTGAAATGCATATTCAGAAAACTGAAAGCATTAAAAAACTGGTGAATGACGCTGGCACTCCCACCTCCCTTTATGGTCAGGAAGGTCAGTCCGCGACGCCTGTATCAGGAAAGGTTTATAATATCAGCGTGTAACGGGATTATTAATAGCATTAACAAACTAACAACTTATGTCCCCTAAATAAAAAATCTAAAAAACCACTCTGTTGTCTATTTTAGCTTCCTGTCGCGGGAAGCTTTTTTTTGTATTTCCCATCTCCTTAATAAGCGTCACTTCTGTTCGTTCTTCGGCCAATCTGTTTATCATTATTTCATCCCGAAAGCCGTTAAAATAGCCAGCGTAAAAATATGCGGAATTTTAAACAGGGTGTGAAGTGGCAAATCTAATACTGCGCAGTGGATATCTGGACGATTACAATGCGCTTGGCGAAAACGGTCAGACAATATTTGAAAGCGCGATACAAATTCGCGAAACATTACGTCTGCGTAAACAACAGATCCTCCTCGATTGCCTGGCGATCCCCCAGCACAATGAAGCCGAAGACAAAGTGGACTGGTACGCGCCGCACGAAGGCACCGTCACTCAGTGGGCTTACGCCAGCGATAAGCAACGCGAACAGGCCCTGCGGTATCTGGAAAATTGCCTGACCAGCGCCAGTGCGCTGAGCAAAAGCTGCCTGCTGGCTGAAAAAACCGCCGTCCGGTTATTTGGCTCACTGCTGGCCAGGGTGGTGCAGTTTCCCGCCAGTCAGCATGTCTATCTGGTCAATGATAAACCGGTGATCACTTTCTGGGGATTTACCCGTCTCAACCACCCGCAACAGGATGATCCCCTCGATTGCCTGCGCGAGATCGTGCCACCTGTGGTGGCAGAAATCGCCACGGAACACGAACCGGTTGTTGCGCCGGTGGCTGAAAAACAGGACGCTGAAAAACCTGAAATCAGTACGCCTGTAATCAATAAGCCGCTGGTTATTGAGGCTTCCGATCCGCTGCCTGAGCCTGAGCCTGAAGAAGAAAAATTTGCTGATCCGCAGCCGGTTGTCGTCACGCTCTCATCGCCTTCTGCACCGCCGTCAGAACCTGCTGCCACCGTGCAGGCTGAGCCCGCCGCACTGCCCCAAAAAACCAGACCGCTGTGGCGCAGACTGATGCTGAAAATTGCCTTTGTAGGCATCCTGTTTATCGGCCTGACAGCCGCCTGGCCGTATATCGCCGCCATGATGCCGTCGCTGGTGGTGACGCCTTACCGCGCCGGATCCACGGAAAACAACGTGCCTGCAACTATCGCCGAAACGGCGCCAGAACCGGTGGCCGAAACGCCAAAAATCCTGCTGTCTGCTCACCTTCCGGTCCAGCCTGCCGTCGTGGTTGCGCCGCCTGCGCCAGCGGTGAAAGAAGAGTCAGTGAAAGAGCCTGTCGTGGAAAAAGTAGAGGAACCGGTCATCGATAAAAATGCACTGGTGCTGCCCGCTGATGAGGTTAAAGCGGGTTCCACAGCCTTTATGAATGGTCGCTGGAAGGCGAGCATCAACGTCAATAATCCACTGACCAGCACTCCGCCGGGTCTGCGTTATCAGATCAAAAATAGTGAAGGCACCATCAGCATTACCCGCAACAACAATATCGTCTGTAAAGCCGACGTTTATCTCGGGCTGATGCAGTCAGGCAATTTGCTGATTAAGAGCCGTACCAAAGCGAAATGCAGCGATGACACCCGTTATCAGGTGCCGGAAATCACCTGCAGACAACCGCTCAGCGGCGCGGCCCAATGTACCGGCCGCTATGAAGACAACACCGTCGTTCCGATGACGCTTTTGAGAGTGGGTAAATAATTCATGCTGGCAACTCTTATCGACTTCAAACCGGCCGTTACGCTCATCCAGAACAGCAGCGTGCAGTTTCTGGATTTCGGTCTGAATCCGGTGGGCGCAAGCCCGCACGCGGGTCGCTTTGTGCGCCACAGCGTCAATGGCCCGCTGCTGCGTCTCAGCTACGATACGCTGTCTGAGCGCTTCACCCTGCCCGCTGAAAACGGCGGCGAGCCGGAACTTGTCCGCCCGGAGATGACGGTTTCTCTGGAACATTCTTTGCAGGTGATGGATAACGTCTGGCTGCCGCTGCCTTTTATGCGTTTTAGTCCGCCGCGCGTATTCACCAACAGCCCTGCGAACTGGGCGCGTGTGCAGATTAAACGCCTGCCTGCGCCGGATGAAGCCGGTAACACCCTGCGTTTGTGTATTGCGTTCGACACCAAAGTTCACGCCGATGACAGCGCCACCGCAAAGCTGGCTCTCACCACCCGTGATGTACGCGACGGCAGCCGCTTTGCACTGGCGTGGCACAATCATGAAATCAGTGAGTTTCTGGATGAAACCTGGGTCGATGGCTGGTTGCGTGAAGTGTTTGTTCACTATGCCACCAATCAGGAAAAGCGCAGCGCGGGTGATATCAGTAACGCCATGAAAGCCTTCGAGTATCAGGCACACTTCCTCAATATTCTCGAAATGCTCGGTACTCAGCTTGAGATCCCGGAAGTTCAGATCGTCACGGAAACCCTGAGCAATGCGCCGGTTCCGGTGGACTTGATCCTTGATGTGGGCAACACGCATACCTGCGGTGTGATCCTTGAAGATCATGGCCCGAAAAATGCCGGATTACAGCAAAGCGCCGAGCTGCAAATCCGCTCACTGACGGAGCCGCAACTCATCAGCGAACCGCTGTTTACCAGCCGTCTGGAATTCAACGAAGCTAAATTTGGCAAACACCATTTTTCAATGGAAAGTGGCCGCGATGAGGCGTTCGTCTGGCCGTCTTTTGCCCGCGTGGGCGATGAAGCGCGCCTGCTGGCAACGCGCCGTCTGGGAACCGAAGGTGCCAGCGGGATTTCCAGCCCGCGCCGTTATCTGTGGGATGATGCCCCCTCGGATCAGGCGTGGCGCTTCAGTCAGCTGACGGGGAAAACGCCGCGTGAGCCTCGTGCGATCGCGTTACCGCTGATGAATCTGATGAATGATGACGGGCAGCCCTTGTACAGCCTGCCACCGGAGGAACGTCTGCCGGTGTTTTCGCCCAACTACAGCCGCAGTTCGCTGATGACGATCATGCTGTGTGAGCTGCTGGCTCAGGCACTGGCGCAAATCAACAGCGTCGGCCACCGTCAGAGCATGGGGCTGACTCACGCCCCGCGCCAGCTGCGCGATATCGTCCTGACGCTGCCCTCCGCCATGCCCAAACAGGAGCGGGAGATTTTCCGCCAGCGGGTGCAGGAAGCGGTAAAACTGGTCTGGAAATCCCTCGGCTGGCAGCCCAAAGATGACGATTTGCTGCCCGGTTCCGGCAGCCGCGCCACCGTGGTTCCTTTACCAAAAGTACAAATGGAATGGGACGAAGCCACCTGTGGCCAGCTGGTCTGGTTGTATAACGAAGTCATCAATAATTATGCCGGTCAGGCGGAGGTTTTTTTCCAAAGCCTTGCGCGCCCTGACCGGCAGCTTGCCAGTGATGAACCGCAGGGACGCACCCTGCGCGTGGCGTCTGTGGATATCGGCGGCGGCACCACGGATATGGCGATCACCCAGTATCAGCTCGACGACGGCGCGGGAAGCAATGTCAAAATCACGCCAAATCTGCTGTTCCGTGAAGGGTTCAAAATTGCCGGGGACGACATTCTGCTGGATGTGATCCGCCACTGCATTCTTCCGGCACTGGAAAATACCCTGCAAAAAGCCGGAGTGACTGATGCCGCGCGCGTCATGAATAAGCTGTTCGGCGATGCCGCCCTCGACGGAAGTCGCGCCACGCTGCGCCAGCAGGTGACATTGCAGCTGTTTATTCCTCTCGGTCACGCCATTCTCGCCAGCTGGGAAAACAGCGATCCGCATGATAACGGCGCGCTGTTTGAAGGCCGGTTCGGTGAGCTGATCCCCCGCCAGCCGACGCAGAATGTGATCAATTATATCCATCAGACCATCCAGCCACTGCTGCCCGCAGATGCGCAGCCTTTAGATGTGCTGGACGTCCCGCTGCTGGTGGAACTGGCATCGCTCAAAGAAGCCCTGCTCACCGGGCGCTTCAGCCTGACGGCACCGCTTCAGTCGTTGTGCGAAGTGATTAACCATTACTGCTGTGATGTGCTGCTGGTTACCGGTCGCCCTTCCTGTTTTCCGGGTGTTCAGGCGTTACTGCGTTATCAGCAGCCGGTGCCGGTCAACCGTATTGTCTGGCTGGACAGTTATCAGATCCATGAACGTTTCCCTTTCGGCCAGCAGGGGCGGGTGGTGAATCCCAAATCCACCGCGGCGCTGGGTGCGATGCTTTGCAGTCTGGCGATGGATTTACGCCTGCCGGGTTTCAACTTTAAAACCGCCGATATACAGGCTTATTCCACCATCCGCTATCTGGGCGTGTTAGAGGGTAATCAGACCCTGAATGCAGAAAACGTCTGGTATGCGCAGGTGGATCTTGACTGCCCGACAGCCCGGCTGGATGAAAACCTGACTTTCCCGGTGCGTGGCGATATTTGTCTGGGGTTCCGCCAGCTGGCTGATACACGCTGGCCGGCGACACCGCTGTATCAGCTGAAAATCAACACGCCGGCGCTGGCAAAACGTATTGCGGGAGACGGCATTTTGCAGGTGCGGCTGCAATACGATCAGCAAAACGGCGGCTTCTCTCTGGCGCACGCCACAATGCAGGACGGCAGTCCGCTGCCGGAAGGGGCGGTAAGCCTGAAACTGAACACGCTCGCCAGCAGTTATAACGGCGAAAATCACTATTGGATCGACAGCGGGAACGTATACCTAAAATGAGCCAGTCAGACGCCATGCTTAATCAACTCACTGAATGGGTAAACGACACCCGCGCGCATTCCCCACGTCTGGATCGGGAAGCGGACGGGCTGCTGGCGCGGTTAATGCAATTACAGCAGCGCCAGCAACAAATCGTTTCTCTGAACAATGCACCGCTGACGCTGGGGTTTTACGGCAGCTCCGTTGCCGGTAAACACCACATGCTAAAAATGATTGCCGCCGGAGGGAGTGACGAGGTTTATGTGCAGCTGGGTGAAAACACGCTCGATTATCTGCGCCATATTAATCCCGATAATCTTCCGCCTTCGATGGCCGTTCGTTTCACCGATGGCGTGACATCCGGAGTGGAAAACTTTCCGCTGCTGCTGACGCTGTTTTGCGAAAGCGAACTGGCACAGCGGCTGATTCGCCAGTATCAGGCTTCCCGCCAGCCGCGCATTCTGTCCCGCAGCGCCATCACTGCCAGACTGAATGAGCTGAAACTGCGCCGCCAGCCGCGTGAAATTCCGGGCATGACCTGCGGACAATTTTCATCCGTCGTCCGCTGTTATCATCAGTCGGTTCGAAGCACGTATCATCTGGATGATGCGCTGGTCTGGCAGATGGCTGAACTGGTTCCCTGGCTGGATCTGGCCGACCGGGCAATATTGCTTTCCACTCTGTGGGGAGAACACCCGGCACTGAGTTCGCAGTGGCAGCAGCAGGCACGCAGGTTGCAGAATTTAGGCGGAGTGACACAGGTTCTGGCCCCGCTCAGTCTGGTCGTCGATAACATGCTGTTGCCAAACCCCGGTTTCCTGGTTCCCGCAGCGGAAAATACCGCAGAGCTGAATAACGACGTGATTGTCTGTCCGCTGCGTGATGAAAACAGGCTGACACGGCTGAGCATTCCGCAGCAGGATTTGGTCAGCCTGTGTGCCGAAATCACTTTCACGCTGAGCCAGCCTTCTTCACTGACTGGCGTCGATATTCTGGACATCCCCGCCGGGCAGCTCCCCCGCTATCAGGAATGCCTGCAACCCGATACGGTGCTTATCTGCAACGCCGTCGCCGAAAGCCAGAGTCTGAGCCCGGTGGCACGTATGCTGGAAAGTTGGGTGGAGGAAACTCAGCCACAGACCCAAAGCACGCTTCCGCGTCTGGTCTGGGCGATCACGCCTTTTGACCTGCGCTTTACCCGTGGCAATCACACCGACGCCGCCGTGCAGCGTTACATCACGCAATCGGGAAAACGCTGGGGCACATTACAGGCACTCGATCAGCGCGATATCGCTTGTCTGATCGAATGGCTGTCGGCGGCAGTCAACGGCGTATCGAGAGAGGACCGGCTTCGCGCCTTGCAGGAGAGTCTGCATCAGCGGATTGCCGCGCAGTTCCGCCGCTTTATCTCGCCGGAAAATGAACAACCGGGTCAGCGTACTGAAATGATGATCCGCGCCCTGCAATCTCAGGCGGCAAAACAAGGTGATCTGATTGACCGGCTGATGTTGCCACGCGACGCGCTTTATCAGTGCTGGCAGCAACAGCAGCAGAAAAATACCGGGCAGCCTTCTGCGCTGATGATGAGTGTCGATTTGTTTGACGACGCTGACACCGCCCCCGATACAGCACATCAGCAGGATAGCTTTGCGGCAGACGTTTTCGCCCTGTGGGTGAATCATGTGACTCAGCTTGGCCATAATCAGGCCACTGCCGGTGCCGCCGGGCTGGACGCCACTCAGCTTCAGACACTGTGCGACACGCTGATCACCACGGCTTATCGCCTCGGACTGGCTGATACGCTGGAAACGACGCTGGCACAGCAACATGGCGAAGCCGCACTGGCTGTCACTCAGGCGGGGAATGTCGTCAATGATTTTGTCAGCTGGCTGGGTTACGACCTGGCGGATGCCGGGCAGCGCCCGCAGAGCCGCATTAATAAGGGCGCACCGATTTTTGCGCCTGCTGCGCAGGCCAGTGCCGGAATGCGTCCGGATAGCCTCGGCGATGACGTGATACAGGGTAATGCCCGCTACATTTTCGACTGGCTGGTCGCCCTGCTGACCCGCGCAGCAGAAAACACGCAGTGGGAAATGGCTGACGGGCTGGATGAAAAACACAGAAGTTCACTGCGCCGGTTGCTGACCGCATAAATCCGCAGCCGCCGTTTTAACTCATGTGCCTTTTCAGTCTGGCAGACAAGGTTTCAAGGGCGGCGAGCAACTCACTGACGGCATCGTCGCCGTTTTCCTCATTCTCACTCACAATTTCCAACGTATCGCAGGCATCAATGACGGCCTGCGCGTTGATCATCTCAGCGCCACCGCGGATGCGGTGAGCAATGGCCGCCAGCGTCTGAATATCGCCGGAGGCCGACGCGGTCTCAAGTTGTTGTCTGTCCTGGTGAATACCGGAAATAAACGTCTGTAAAAGGGGATGAAGTTTACCGGGATCGTTATTTGTCAGCGCGACCAGCCCGCTTAAATCCACCTCATTTTCATCACCAGACGGTGCGTCTTCGGGTTCGGGTGTAGTCTCAAAAAGAGCGGCCAGCATTGCCAGGGTTACGGGCTTAAACAGACACTTATCCATACCGGCATCGAGGCATTTCTGCCGTTCTTCATTGACGGCGTTTGCCGTTAACCCGATTATTTTTACCGGCAATCTATTCTGTGTGCTTTCTTCCTGACGTATCCGGCGGGTCAGTTCATAGCCATCCATCACCGGCATACTGCAGTCAGTGATCACGAAGTCGACATCTCCACGCCGCCACGACGCCAGCCCTTTACTGCCGTCAGCGGCTGCCGTCACATGATGACCCAGCGAATTCAGCTGGAACGTCAGCACTTCCCGGTTGGCCGCGTAATCATCGACAATCAGCACCCGCCGCGATGCCTGAATTTCTGTGACGGTCGCTGGCAGGCTTTCTGATTGTGGCAGCGAACTGCGCTGTAATGGCAATATCACGACCGCAGAAGTGCCTTGACCTGGCTGGCTTTCCAGCGTCAGCGTACCGCCCATCATTTCGCTCAACGTTTTGCAAATCAGCAAACCCAGCCCAGAGCTTTGCTGAGACGACAGTTTATTATTGGACGCACGTGAGAAGCGGGAGAACAGTTTCCTGCAGTCTTCGTTTGAAACGCCGATACCGGTGTCGGTAATCGTTATCGTCAGTTGCAGGCGCTGTGCGCTTTCCACATGGGCTGCCGCACGGACAGTGATTTTGCCCTGTTCGGTGAATTTCAGCGCATTGCTGAGCAGGTTGGAGATGATCTGTTTAAATCTCAGAGGATCTATCAGTACGCCATAATCCAGCGTTCCGGCGATGTCTAAACTGAATTCCAGTCCCTTACGTCGCGCCAGCGCTTCGAATAACCGGCACAGGGAGGAGATGAGCTGACCGATATTTTCCGGTTGCAGGTTCAGCGAAAGGTAGCCGCTTTCAGCACGTTCAATATCGAGAATATCCCCAATCAGCGCCAGTAAACCCTGCGCTTCACCCGACGCAATATTCAGGGAGTATTTATCAACAATGCCTGCATCGGCTTTTTTCACCGCCAGTTCCAGCATCCCGATAATGACGTTCATCGGCGTGCGGATTTCGTGGCTCATGGTGGTCAGGAAGGTTGATTTTGCTTCGCTGGCCTGCACGGCCTGATCTTTATCGGTCTGCAAACGCTCCATACTTTTGTGACGTTCGCTGATGTCATACCAGCCGCCGATGACGCCGATAATCTCACCCTTTCCGGTCCGGTAAGGCATGATCCAGTGGTGAATAATGCGGTAATCATTTTGGGCGAGCCGCAGGATCCGGTCACTGATAATGCTTTCTCCCGTTTCAATCACCTGCAGATAGGTTTCTTCGAGTTCCTCGGCCCATCCTCCGTTCATATCCTGCAAATTCTGCATATCAAAGACCGTTTTACCCAGCACGGTATTCTCTGGAATATTCAGTTGCTGATAGTAGCTGGTATTGCACAAGAGCAATTTACCGTTGCAATCACGCACATAGATAGGCAGCGGCGTTCCATCAATCAGGTCCCGCATGAAAGTCAGCTGATCGTTAAGCTTTGATTCGGCCTTATCCCGCTGCTTTATCAGGTTACGCAGCCAGTAAACCCAACCCAGCAGGATGATGAGGAAAACAACCAGCAACAGGAGTCCGTACAGAAGTTGCTGGCGTTCTTTATTCCAGAAGTTTCGTTCGATGACCGTCTGACCGCGCCAGTGATTACCCAGTTCGCTCATTCTTGCCGGCGGGATAGAGGACAGTGCCTTAGTGATAATTGCCAGCAATTCTGGCCTGTTATCAGCCATGGCAATGCTCAGGCGCAGTGACTGATTGGTAAACACGGAGTCGATTTTGAACCGGTTTTTGTAGAAGTTATCAATCATGAACACCGACTCCGCCAGTGAAACTACCACGATGTCGACCTTTTTCGCCCCGAGCATACGAAAAGCGGCTATGGCGTCTTCACTGATCACCGGCACCATTTGCGGATACTCATTTTTAATCACTTTCAGGATGGGATCTTTGTCTACTACCGCGACCCGTAAAGGTTTATCCCCGATGTCATCAATATTGATATTGCTGTCTAAGCGGCTGGAAACCACGTAGCTGTCACGATAAAAAGTAGGGGAATAACGGATGCCCGGCGGCGGCGGTTGCAGGTTATCGGTGACCGACACCGCAAGATCGACATCACCGTGCTCCAGCAATTCTCTTGCCTGAGCACCGTTCCCGACCTTATGCCAGACCAGCCGGAACCCGCTGATTTTCGCCACTTCTTTCAGTACATCCGCATTGATCCCGTAAGGTTCGCCGCCTGCGGCAAAAAATGAGTAAGGCTCATTGGTATCTTCAAGGGCAACCCGTAAAACCCGATGGTTATCGCGCCACGCCAGCTCTTTTTCATCGAAAAGAACCGTATTGTCTTTATCAATCATCTGCGGCTTAACGCCCCAGTGATTAAGGATCTTCTGCCGCTGTTCGGGAGTGACGGCCTGAATGACCGCATTCAATAGCGATAAAAGAGTTTTATTCTCGTGGTTTAGCGCAAAAGCGAACTGGGTCTTTGGCAGGGTGGCCCTGCGTTCAATGGTGATGTTATTGAACACTCGTCGCCCCGAAAGAAATTCAGCACTGATGTTATCGCCAAGAAAGAGATCGTTTTGCCCGAAGGAGACTGACCCCATCGCACTGAAGTTGGAGGGATACATTTTCAGCTTAATGTCGGGATAGGCTTCAAGTATCCACTGAGAAGGCAAATAGTTGTACACCATCGCCACTGAGACGCCGTTCAGATTTTCACTGTGCCGGACAGGAATGTCAGAACGTCTGGCGAAGACCGGATTGTCTTCAGCATAAGCCTTAGATAACACGAGGTTTTTGTCTATCTGATCGAAGCCATTCGATGTGCCGAGAAAGTCGAGTTCATTGCGCGCCAGCGCCGCCATCGCCTCCTGACGTGAGCCAAAAACTTTCACCGTCACCGGGATGTGCAGCGCGGTGGAGATCAGTGAAGCATAGTCGGCGGTGATACCAATATAATCATTTTCAAAATTGATGATATCGAAAGGCGGGTAGCCCGGTTCGGTAATCCCCATCGTGAGCTGCCCTTTCTGCTGCAACCACTTCTGCTGTGCGCTGCTGAGTGAAACAACCGGGGCAGGGCCTTTATATTGCCCGTGGAGCGTGGCGGTATAAACTGCGGCAGCCATTGCCTGTGTGCAGAGCAATACGCTTAAGATTAACCAGCCCAAAAGGCGCATTTACGTATTCTCATAATGGCTGGCGACGTCAGCCAGTTCGAGTAAATTGCTGACATTTAACTTGGTGTATAACCGGGTTTTATAGGTGCTGATGGTCTTCTCGCTCAGTGACAATGTTTCAGCGATTTCTTTGTTACTCAGGCCGTTGATGAGGTATTTCATCACCAGCATTTCACGGTGCGACAGACGGGCCAGTTTCTCCGTCCCCGCTGCCGTCGTTTCGCCGGTGGCGGCAGAGACTTGCGGAAATAATGAATAACCCGACATCACGGCATTGATGACGTCCGTCAGCATCGAAAGGTTATCGTTCTTCGACACATAACCGGACGCTCCCGCCTGGATGCAGGGCAAGGTGAACTGCTCGCTGTTTTGGGAGGTCAGCACGACGATTTTGCAGGCGTTTTTACGCTCGCGTAAGTGGCGGATCACCTCCAGTCCGCCCAGTCCGGGAATGCCTAAATCCAGCACAAGCAAATCAGGTTGCAGTGACTCGCATTGCTGTAAGGCCTCAATACCGTTGTCACACTCAGCGACAACCTGAAATCCAGCATTGATGACCAGCATCCTGACCGTTGCCAGAATGAAAGGATGGTCATCAACAATAATTGCTTTACGCACTAGGTAGCCTCGCCAACGGGTTTGGAAAATGTTCAACACGGCAAAATCCCAAAGGATCAGAGAAATTACTCATTGAATTTTATCAGGGCTTTTCATGTCAGGAAGGAGGCGGATCCGGGGATAAAGAAAACAGCGGGAATACCTGTAAACTCATCAAATCTCAACCCTTCATTCCGAAACGGAAAACGGGAACCACTGAAGAGTTACTGCTGCCAATGCACACCTTTAATCCGATAAAAAACCCGTGCAGCCGCGTCATTTTACGCTTCGGGGAGGATTCTGTGTACATTTCTGTTCACGTAGCTTAACGGCTTAGTTACATTTTCACTCGGTGCAATATCCCGAAGGATTAACGGTGACAGCGGATGGCCCGCAGGTGCTGGCTTTGTGGTAAAAAAAAACCGGTTCAACAGCAAAAAACTGTCACCGGTACCGGAAGTGGCGGGCCCGCTGTACCGGACCCGCCCGCGTTAAAAGTACTGCGTGGTTACTTCACCGTCGGCGTTTTGGAACGCCACTGGCTGCCTGATTTCAGCGCACTGCTTTCCTCAAATTTCACCGGATTATCACGATAGGCTTTCAGTTTGTTGCGCATCCAGCTGCTGGCATCGCCCACACCGCTGATCACACCGGTCGTCGCACCGCCACCTAAGTGGACATGGAAAATACCGCGTGACGGGAAATCCAGATACTTCGGCGTGGACAGATCCCATGAATGACGTGAGAACAGTTCACGGGTGTCGTTACCCATCATTGATGCATAAGCCGCATCGAATTTCAGCGCCAGCAGGCGTTCATGGATCGCATCCACCGAGGTCCCGATTTCAGAATGCCCCATCAGGTAGCTGCCGCCGCTGCCCCAGTTCTGGGTGTTGAAATCGGCATTAACATCATCAGCAGACGTCGGCAGATGGCTGGCCGGAACCTGCCATGGCAGAACCGGTTGACGCAGGTGACGGCTTAATGAAGCGCAGAAATCAAAAGTGCGTTCCCATTCGTATGGAGAATAACAATAACCATTGGCATACGAACGAATAGTGAAGTCATCGGCTTCGTAACGGTCTGCCGCCATAAAATCAGCGCCCTTCGCCACATCAGGCGAACCGTCGGCACGGATATACTCGATGTCATCAAACACGCCGACCAGTAAGGCATATTGCGCCGTCAGTCTGCCCGCAGTGAACGGATCAACCGTCATTTTTTTATGTTGCAGGTCAGCGGCATCAAACACATCGTCATAGACGAAATCTTTGTAAACCCACTGCGAACCGGCGACGCCCCACAGGTTAACCTGCCAGCCGAGTACAACGTCTGGCGCAACCACGCGCGTCAGCCAGTTCACCGCACGGATATAACCTTTCAGGGTATTGGTAATGCCCGCAGGAACCTGCACATTGACGTTGTGATGGGCCAGTGCTTCGGTCAGAGGCTGACGTACCGGAATTTCATACGTCGGCAGGAAACCGTATTTCTGGCATTCGCCGAGATAATCCGGATTGACAATATACCCGGCGGGCACCGGATGTTCGGCATCCTTCTGGGACTGCGACATTTGCAACGACTGAATAAAGTTGGCGAAGCTGAATTTATGGCGAACCGGATCGGCAATAATATTCGTGACATCGCCCAGTGATAAGTTACAGGTATAAGACACCATCAGCGGCAGCACGGGTTCATTCAGTTTGGCGGAAACGTCCCGCGCCATTTTAATAATTTGCAGCGTCGGTTCTTTAGACGGTGACAGATAATCGCCCGCATCGCCCATGCCGTCATCACCGGAATATTTGAAAATTGAAGAGACGCGCGCCGCGGCAAAATCATCCACGTTAGTCGGTACCATATTGGCGCAGGCACCAAAGGTGAGGTACTCAGGGAAACCTTTCACGCGCAGATTCGCCCCTTTCACTACCGCCACATTCAGCTGTGCCGGTGCATTCGCGCTGACCAGTAAAGGCTGAGGGCTGACATCCACGTAATGCACGACGCCATCGAGAATAAAGGTGTCGGAAACCACGGTATAAGCACCCGGCGCAACCAGAACCGCCTGCTCAATGTTGCCATTTTGCGCGGCAATCGCATCAAAGCGGTACTGACGTGGCGTAACGGAATTGTCCGTCAGTCGCAGGGTCAGGGATTTACTGACCGCAGCATCTGCCTTCACACTGACCGTCAGCTTCGCCGCATTGGACTGTGAATCGCCACGCTGGCTGACCTGTGCCTGGGTGTAATTAATGCTGTGATACTGACCGTCGAACTGACCGTCGTAATCATCAAACAGATAATGAACATTGTTCAGACGTAAATCGGCGAGGCGGATTTCAAACCGGCCTGAAACAGGTAAATGTTCCAGACGATATTGCTGGCCGGAACGTACCGGCAGGCTCAGTTTATCCGTGCCATTCTCGCTGCAAATCAGCGTCAGTTCTTCATCTCGTAAACCGGCAAGACCTGAGAAATTCAGGGCAACATCAATGGTCGTACTGCGATCCACTGCGCCGAAGGTGATGGCCAGCGACGTGGTGCGGCCTTTATCAATGGTGATTTCTGCCTGACCAATATTAACGGGAACGCGGATCGTGCCGTCATCCGTGCTTAAATCTGTCGCAATGACAGTGTAATTCCCGGCGTTGACGGAGAAGGTAGACACGTGACCAAACCCCGGCAAAACACGCAGAGTCTTGTCGCCGCGTACCAGACGCAGTTCGACTGCGGTATTTTTTAATCCGGCGGGCAGCGGCGGGCAACTGACTGACAGCTCACCGGTCACACCCGGCTCTTCGTCTGCGGCCAGCGCAAAGGTTTCACGGAAATCAGACCAGGCAGGCGAATCGGCAGAAGAGACGTTCAGCCCCATATGGATTTTCTGAATAGCGTCGCCGACAGGCTGACCGTCAGTCGGTTCGACGATCACTTTGACATCGAAAATTCCGCCGCCGACATCGGTGGATTCCACCTTAATACCGAGTGGTTTCCACGGATTAGTTTCGACGTTAATATCACCGGCAGTGATTTTTCCCGGTGCTGAAAATACGATCACTAACTTTTCTTTAATATCAACCGCGCTGCCTGACGTTGATTTAATTTCATTCAAATCGAGAGTGGGATACCACGCATCGTTGGTCATATTTAATTTGAATTGCAATTGCATAATACTTCTCCGCAAAGATGGGTAAACAGTGTGAAAAATCCCGTATTAATAAGGTCATCCGGGAACAGCCATCACCCTAGCAGAGGAGTAAAACATTCATCGAAACACTTAATTCATTTTATGCAGTTGTTATTATTAATATCACCTGACAACAATCGCATTAATATAACGGCACAATTTTATGATTATCATGCCTGTTATTATTATTCTCATAAAAAATAAAAAAGGTATTAATACGCCATATCGACATGCTCAAATTCACAAAACGCTACGCTCTGCAAATGAAGGGCATGTTACATGTCAGCTTTGCGCGATGCTTTCCAGTTTTAGTTGTGACAGCTTCTTGCCCGCTGGGCTAAGATACGCAACAGAAAAAATCCTTAAACCCATCGCGTCGAAAAATGGATTAAAAAGATTAAGTCTATGACAAATAATGTAAACCTGGATGCCCACACGCCGATGATGCAGCAGTATCTGCGTCTCAAAGCAGAGAACCCGGAGGTTCTGCTGTTCTATCGCATGGGCGACTTCTACGAACTGTTTTATGACGATGCGAAACGCGCATCGCAGCTGATGGACATCTCCCTGACCAAACGCGGTGCTTCTGCCGGTGAGCCGATCCCGATGGCCGGCGTGCCTTATCATGCGGTGGAAGGCTATCTGGCGAAACTGGTGCAGCTCGGTGAATCCGTCGCGATCGCCGAACAGATTGGCGACCCGGCGCTGAGCAAAGGGCCGGTTGAGCGTAAAGTCGTGCGTATTGTCACGCCCGGCACCGTCAGCGATGAAGCGTTGCTGAGCGAGCGCCATGACAATCTGCTGGCGGCTATCTGGCAGGACGGCCGTGGATTTGGGTATGCGACGCTGGATATCAGCTCCGGCCGTTTCCGTGTGGCTCAGCCCGACGATCTGGAAACCATGGCGGCGGAATTGCAGCGTACCAATCCGGCGGAATTACTGTATCCGGAAAGCTTTGAAGCCATGCAGCTTATCTCTTCCCGTCGCGGATTGCGTCGCCGTCCGATGTGGGAATTTGAGCTGGAAACCGCGAAGCAGCAGCTCAATCTGCAATTTGGTACCCGCGATTTAAGCGGCTTTGGCGTTGAGCAGGCGGCTCAGGCGCTGCGTGCTGCCGGTTGTCTGCTGCAATATGTAAAAGATACCCAGCGCACTGCCCTGCCGCATATCCGTGGTGTCACCATGGAACGCCAGCAGGACGGCATTATTATGGATGCGGCCACCCGCCGTAATCTGGAGCTGACGCAAAATCTGGCCGGTGGCGTCGAAAACACGCTGGCCGCGGTGCTTGATCAGGCGGTGACGCCGATGGGCAGCCGTATGCTCAAACGCTGGATCCACATGCCGAGCCGCGATATCAAACTGCTGACGCATCGTCAGCAGGCGATTGGTGCGTTGCAGGATATCACCGCCGATTTACAGCCGGTGCTGCGTCAGGTCGGCGACCTCGAGCGTATTCTGGCACGTCTGGCACTGCGCAGCGCACGTCCGCGTGACCTGGCCCGAATGCGTCATGCCATGCAGCAACTGCCGGAAATCCGTGAGATCTTGCAGGGAACCGAAGCCGCTCATGTGAAAACGCTGGTGGAGCAAACCGGTGACTTTACCGAACTGGTGGAACTGCTCGAACGCGCCGTGATCGAAAGCCCGCCGGTTCTGGTGCGTGACGGTGGCGTAATCGCGCCGGGCTACAACGCTGAGCTGGATGAATGGCGTGCGCTGGCAGACGGCGCGACGGATTATCTCGATCGTCTGGAGATCCGCGAACGTGAAAAGCTGGGGCTGGATACGCTGAAAGTCGGTTTCAACGGCGTTCACGGTTATTACATTCAGGTCAGCCGCGGTCAGAGCCATCTGGTGCCGATTCATTACGTCCGTCGCCAGACGCTGAAAAATGCCGAGCGCTACATCATTCCTGAGCTGAAAGAATACGAAGACAAAGTACTGACCTCCAAAGGTAAGGCGCTGTCTCTGGAAAAAGCGCTGTATGAAGAGCTGTTCGACCTGCTGATGCCGCATCTGTCTGCGTTGCAGCAAAGCGCCAGCGCGCTGGCCGCGCTGGATGTGCTGAGCAATCTGGCGGAACGTGCTTACACGCTCAATTACGCTTGCCCGACCATGAGTGAAAAGCCGGGTATTAATATTACCGGCGGTCGCCATCCGGTGGTTGAGCAGGTGCTGAGCGAACCCTTTATCTCCAACCCGCTGAACATGTCTCCGGCGCGACGGATGCTGATCATCACCGGTCCAAACATGGGCGGTAAAAGTACCTATATGCGTCAGGCGGCGCTGATTGTTCTGATGGCGCATATCGGCAGCTATGTTCCCGCTGAGACTGCCGTCATCGGGCCGGTGGATCGCATCTTCACCCGCGTCGGTGCAGCGGACGATCTGGCTTCCGGGCGTTCGACCTTCATGGTGGAAATGACCGAGACGGCGAATATCCTGCACAACGCGACCGAAAACAGTCTGGTGCTGATGGATGAAATCGGACGCGGGACGTCAACCTACGATGGTCTGTCACTGGCCTGGGCGTGCGCGGAAAACCTCGCCAGTCGTATTAAAGCCATGACGTTGTTCGCCACCCATTATTTCGAGCTGACCACCCTGCCGGAAAAAATGGAAGGCACGGTCAACGTGCATCTGGATGCTATCGAACACGGCGACACCATTGCCTTTATGCACAGCGTGCAGGACGGCGCGGCCAGCAAAAGCTACGGTCTGGCTGTGGCTGCACTGGCCGGTGTTCCGCGTGATGTGATTAAGCGTGCGCGCCAGAAACTGAAAGAGCTGGAAACGTTGTCGAACAACGCCGCTGCCAGCAAAGTTGATGGTCCGCAGCTGGCATTACTGACCGAAGAAGTGTCTCCGGCGGTGGAAGCCCTGGAGGCTCTCGATGCGGATTCGTTGTCGCCACGTCAGGCGCTGGAATGGATCTATCGTCTGAAAGATATGGTGTAAGCGTCTGCTGGCCTGATCAGCGGGCATAAAAAAACGGTGGGGATTAACCCACCGTTTTTATTTTCCGTTCTTACAGATACTGCATGATGCAGTCACTGTCTGACGCGTTGTTTATTCGCGGAACAATGCTTCAATGCTCAGGCCTTGCCCCTGCAGGATTTCACGCAGGCGACGCAAACCTTCTACCTGAATCTGACGAACACGTTCACGTGTCAGGCCAATTTCGCGGCCTACATCTTCCAGCGTTGCCGCTTCATAGCCCAACAGGCCGAAACGACGCGCCAGTACTTCACGCTGTTTTGCATTCAACTCGAATAACCACTTCACGATACTCTGTTTCATATCGTCGTCTTGTGTGGTGTCTTCCGGGCCGTTGTCTTTTTCATCCGCCAGAATATCTAACAACGCTTTCTCTGAGTCACCACCCAATGGGGTATCTACAGAAGTAATGCGTTCATTCAGGCGCAACATACGGCTGACGTCATGTACCGGCTTGTCGAGTTGCTCAGCAATCTCTTCAGCGCTCGGTTCATGGTCCAGTTTATGTGCAAGTTCACGTGCAGTACGCAGGTAAACGTTCAGTTCTTTAACGATGTGAATCGGCAGACGAATAGTACGGGTTTGATTCATGATCGCCCGTTCGATTGTCTGACGGATCCACCATGTTGCATAGGTGGAGAAACGGAAACCGCGCTCAGGGTCGAATTTTTCAACCGCACGGATCAGACCCAGGTTACCTTCCTCGATCAAATCCAGCAGTGCCAGACCGCGATTACTGTAGCGGCGGGCAATCTTAACCACCAAACGCAGGTTACTTTCAATCATACGGCGGCGGGAAGGAACATCTCCCCGCAGCGCGCGTCGTGCGAAATAAACTTCCTCTTCTGCGGTAAGCAGAGGGGAATAACCGATTTCACCGAGGTACAGTTGAGTGGCGTCCAGCACTCTCTGGCTTACAGCCTGCGACAACAATTCTTCTTCAGCATCGTTGTCGGCAGTCTCTTCGACTAATGCTTTCTCGTCAAAGGCTTCAGCGCTGTTCTCATCGAAATCTACATCATCATGTAACTCGTTAACTTTCAGCGTATTCTGACTCATAAGCTGCTCCTACCCGTGGTCCCGAGGGCAGAATCAATGCTCTGCCCCGATTTATCGCTGCGGAAGATAACGCAGCGGGTTTACGGATTTCCCCTTGTAACGAATTTCAAAATGCAATCTTACTGAACTGGTTCCGGTGCTACCCATAGTCGCTATTTTTTGTCCCGCCTGCACTTCTTGTTGTTCCCGGACCAGCATTGTATCGTTATGTGCATAGGCGCTCAGGTAATCATCATTGTGTTTAATGATGATCAGATTACCGTAACCGCGAAGAGCATTACCCGCGTAAACCACACGCCCCGAGGCGGTTGCTACGACAGATTGTCCACGCGAACCAGCAATATCGATCCCCTTATTTCCCCCTTCAGAAGCTGAGAAATTATCGATAATTTTCCCGTCAGTCGGCCATTTCCAGGAGGAAACCGGACCGCCATTATTTGTTGACGTGGCGACGGGAGTGCTGGCTACAGCAACAGGTGTTGTGGTGGTAGTAACTGCACCTGATGAAGGCAACATCTTACCTACATTCTGTTTACCAGAAGAATCAGAATACGTGGTAGTTGGTTGAGATGCAACCACAGAACCTGCAAGCATTCCTCCGGTTGGTACTTTCGGAACACCGCCATTTGTGGCATCGGTAACCACTGGCGCGCTGCTGGTACTGGCCGCAGAAGAGACGTTATTTATCTGGACTGTCTGCCCGACTTCGAGGCTGTATGGCGCAGGGATATTGTTGCGCGCGGCCAGGTCACGGAAGTCATTGCCGGTGATCCACGCAATGTAGAACAGGGTGTCGCCACGCTTCACCTGATAGGTACT
>Ga0308168_1001078_pt1 | contig 26765 bp, 16 predicted proteins | sample PhyCR2_FD_202133 | JGI IMG/M metagenome (GOLD analysis project Ga0308168, IMG submission 202133) | Phyllosphere microbial communities from UC Gill Tract Community Farm, Albany, California, United States - DLSLRC.R2 | ecosystem: Host-associated > Plants > Phyllosphere > Unclassified | place: USA...
ACCGATGCGGCTCATAATGAGAGCGAAAAATCGGATGCGTTCGATTTCACAAAAGCATCAGCAGTGGTTCCACCCTCGCCGACGGTACCAGATGTTACACAACCTGGACAAACGTATACCTATGATGGCAAATCCACGAGCATTGGTGCGGATCTTTCTAATGCTGGCGATGTAAACGGTGATGGGTTTGATGATTTCTTATTGACAACACCGGGTGCCGGAAAGGCCTTCCTGCTCTATGGAAGTGCTAATGGATTACCCAACGTTCCAGACTTATCCAAAGGATTGACGGCTGATCAAGGAATTGAAATATCAGGGGGCATGAATGGCGACCTTAATAAACAAGGTTGGCATGTACAGAATATTGGTGATTTTGATGGTGACGGGTACGACGACTTTGTTGTTGCTGACCACTATCCTGACAAGGTTTTCGTTGTTTACGGTGGGCCAAACAGTAACAACAAACTGGACCTGAATGCGATCGAAAAAGGCGATAATAGCAAAGGCTTCATGATTACTCACTCCGATGGTGATTCTTGGCTAGGGATCTCCGTAGCGGGGGGCGATATTGATGGCGATGGCTACTCTGACCTCTTTTTTGGCAACCCAGAAGCTCATGGTGGTCAAGGTAACATTTACAGCTTATACGGTCATGAAGGTAAGACTCAAACCAACATCTTAATTAATAGAAGTAAAGACTCTTGGTCTGAAGCATCGGGTCAAACTCAATGGCGGGGGAGTGTCTTCAATCCTCAATCAGATAAAGATTTAACAACTCAAAATGGGGTTTATGGTCATAATTTAGGTGAGACCATGGCTAATATTGGAGATGTTAATGGTGATGGAATTGATGATTTCCTATTTGCCGATACATTAGCGAGTAACCATTTAAGTCCAAGTGGATATGGGGGTACGGCTTATGTGGTCTATGGCAAACAAGGCGGGTTCGGCGATAAATTTAACCTTGATGACTTGACGATCAATGATGGTATTCGTATCAATGCGCCATTTAACACATGGTTAGGCGGCGATAACGGATCGCATTCGATGCACAATATTGCCAATATAGGTGATATTAATGGCGATGGAATCGATGATTTTGCGATAGGCTCACCTGTGGCGAATGAGGCGAATGATGCTGGATATACCGTGGTGATCTATGGAAAGAAAGGTGGCTTTGATCACGATATTGATTTGGATTTTACTATGAAAGGTAATAATCCAAAGAACGGTTATAACCAATCGAGTAATTCGTTGACGGCCAAAGATGGTTTTGTATTATTCCCAGAGAACTATGGTGGAACAAATGCAAACAGTGCTACGTGGTCTGGAGAAAGTCTTGTAGGGATCGGCGATATAAACGGTGATGGTATTGACGATTTTATCGTCACAGCAAACGGTCAAGATAATAATGCCGGTGCTGCCTATGTTATATATGGCAAAGAAGGTGGATTAGTAAGCGGAAATGGTGTGGACCCAATTATTAATCTTAAAGACATCGCTACAGACCCTACTTTAGGTTACAAGCTTCAAGGTGCTGCGAATTCACAATTTGGTACGAATGTCACAGCCGGTGATTGGAACGGGGATGGGTTCACAGATTTTGCCATCGGAGCCCAGAACGCTAATGGAGGTTACGGCAACACAGAGATCTACTATGCGCAACCTAAATATACTCAGTTCTACACTGAAGGTAATGATCATATTCAAGCGCGAGCTGGTGAACATAATCTTCTATTAGGCGGTAAAGGTGACGATGTGATTACCAATATCGGAGCTGGAATTAATGATTACGCCAATGGCGGAGAGGGTAACGATGAAATTCATATCGTATCCCTCGATTTCAAAGCTGTTGCAGGTGGACAAGGTATTGATAGCCTCGTGTTAGATGGTAGCAACATGATGCTAGATTTGATGTCTGCCAAAAATAAAGTGACAGGTTTTGAGAAATTCAATTTGGGAGATCATTCCAATACGCTAAAAGTAGGTTTTGATGATGTGTTGAGATTAGGTGAAGAAAACTTATTCACGCACAGTGGTAGTGAGGGTAAAAAACAGCTGATTATCGATGGTGGAGATTCAGATTCATTGAATCTTATCGATAAAGGTCAAAAATGGGCTGTACAGGATGATCAATCTATTGATGGTCATACTTATCATACTTACACTGCAGGGAGTAATGTGGAGATTCTAGTCGATTCTCATATTCAAACTTCTATCGTCTAAATAATGGCACCCGCCACGAGTGGTGGGCGCCATTATAACTACGTTCGTCTAATAAAAATGTCCGTCGAGAGCGACGGACTTTTCTCTTTCATTAGGGTTAAGAAATGTCAATTAAAAAGTATTTCAATAAAACTAGCGTTAATTTATTTTTGCTATCATTATTAGGTTTAGGTATCAATACACCATTGTTAGCTGCGATGTGGCAAAATGTTTCTAACAATGATTCAAGAATCGTTTTTTTTAATGATGGTAGTGTAAGTGGTAATAATAGTGTTAATGTGTACGTAGATAAACACTTTAATACCGCGTTAAAACCCAACGAATATACAATATTTTGCGTTGTACCAGGGGAGCATTCGTTAGAATCTTATCTTAACGATGCCCCAAAATATACGGGTAAAAATCATCCGCAAATGACGGCGATGACTAAAAGTGGCCACACCTATTTTCTTTCGGTCACTTCTCAAGGTACACCGCTCGCTGTTACTCAAGAAGCGGGAGCTAGAGCGACTAATAACGCCAGATTAAGCCAATTTATTAACCGTTCACCTTCTGTGATCCCCTGCACTGAAAAAAAAATTACGGACGATAAATTTACTGTAACATTCTCATTTAATGGAAGTCAGCTCGCTGATATCCCCGCTGCAGAGCTTAAAAGCTTTGAAGATTGGGCAAAGAGAGTCTATTCTGAAAAGAATTATCGTCGTATCGAGATTACAGGCCACAGCGATAACGTAGGCCAAAATGATTATAATTATACGTTATCAGAACGTCGTGCCAAAGTCATACGTGATGTCCTTACTAATATTGGAATTGAGTCTAACGCTATAGTGGTAAAAGGTAAGGGTGATAGCGATATTAAAGTTACTTGTGAAAGGGGCAGTGGGGTCTCAACTAAAATTTGCAATCAAACCAATCGCCGAGTGACAGTTACAGTTACTAACTGATGAAACTCCCACTTAGCGAATATTTATAGCAAAGTGGGAGCTTTTCGTATAGATTTTTTATGTGTATCTATTTATATAATCGAGATGTCAAATGAGTGAGCCAATAAAGGGTGTTGATAATCTACTATGGTCGATTAAATGGTTAGCTGATTTTCATAATAAACCAACATCCAGTGCGGTTCTTTATGCAGGGTTACCGCGAGAAAATAGACTCAGCCCGCAAGCAGCGCTACACATGTTGGCTCAAATCGGAATTGGGGCAGCCTGGGTAAAACGCGAACTACAAGATATTTCTTCCTATCTTTTCCCGGTAATAATGATAAGAGATAACGGTGATCCAATAATCGTTACACAGCGCGTCAAGGAACTGGGTCAAGAACGCTACAAAGTGATTCTTCCGGAAACGGATGGCGGGGAAATGACGCTATCAATGAGTGATCTTAAACAATTTTCAGAAAAATATATTTTACTCAGTCAGCCTAAGCCGGAAGACAAAGCTGTAAAAGTCAGTATCGACGATTATTCTGATCGAAAAGCAGGCCATTGGTTATTCTCTACATTGTGGCGCTACCGACATTATTTTTTTAGTGCAGCTTTGGCGGCACTACTCGCAAATATTCTGACGTTAGCGTCCACATTTTTCACCATGAATGTTTACGACCGCGTTATTCCCACGCAAGCTTATACAACGCTTTGGGCATTAGCCTTCGGCGTATTTATTGCCATGACTTTTGAAATGACGAGCCGTATGATCAGAAGTCATTTGTTTGATGTGGCCGGAAAAAAAGCGGATATTTTATTAGGCGGGATCTTATTCCGTCAGCTAATGGCCATCAGGATGGAAGCGAAACCTGTTTCCTCTGGCTCCTTTGCGAACCAGTTAAGGGAGTTTGAATCTGTTAGAGATTTTGTCACCTCTGCAACATTATCGACACTTTCTGATCTTCCTTTCTGTTTACTTTTTGTTTTTATTATCTATTTAGTCGGTGGGCCATTAGTACTGATCACGCTAACATCAGTACTAGTAATCATCGTGGTGAGTTTGTGGGTACAAGTGCCTTTGGCGAGAAGTATGCGGGAAAATCTTGCTGAGCTCTCATTAAAACAAGGAGTCCTAATCGAAAGTATTGAGGGGCTCGAGACGCTGAAAGCAACCGGGGGTGAAGGGTGGATGCAAAAGCGTTGGCAAGATTGTAGTGCTCTTGCCGCGGCCTCTTCGATGAAGTCGAAAAGTCTTTCAAGTAAGACAATGAGCTTTGTCGCCTACGTACAGCAAATTACCACTGTGGCGACTGTGGTGTGGGGGGCTTATCTGATCGGGGATGGTCAATTGACTACGGGATCATTGATCGGAACAGTCATTCTAAGCTCAAGAGCCATGGGACCCTTAGCATCTGTAGTAGGATTAGCGATTCGCTTTCAGCAGGCGAAAGCAGCGATGATTTCCCTCAACAAATTTATGCAGATGCCGACCTACCGCGAGCAAGCTGTAGACTATCTTACTGCGCCCGAAAATGTGGGTAATTTAGCGCTAAAGAATATCAATTTCCATTATCGACCGACAAAAGCTCAGCTTCGACCGCCTAAGGTTTTGACCGATATTAACTTGCAATTCCGTCAAGGAGAACGCGTCGCAATTGTAGGAAGTATTGGTAGTGGAAAATCGACTCTACTGAAAGTTATTGCGTGCCTCTATAAACCCGTTTCCGGACAGATGCTTGTAGAAAATCTTGATATCGAACAAATCGATCCTGCTGAGTGGCATCAGTCGGTTGCCTATGTGGGGCAAGATAACCGACTCTTTTCTGGGAGTTTAAGAGAAAATATTATCATCGGTAATCCTGCTGCATCAACTGAAGAGTTTATGAACGTCGTACGCATTACTGGGTTGGATAATATCGCAGCGAGTCATCCTATGGGATTTGGGATGCCTGTCGGTGAGATGGGGCAGAGCCTTTCTGGGGGCCAACGTCAATTAGTTGCGCTTGCGAGGACGTTATTATTACAGCCCAAGGTCTTGTTACTTGATGAACCGACCAGCTCAATGGATGCCATGACTGAACTGAAATTTATTGAACGTCTAAAAAATGGACTCATTAATCAAACCTTGATTATTGTGACTCACCGTTTTTCTCTGTTAAACGTAGTCGATCGATTAATCGTGATGGAAAACGGGCATATCACCGCGGATGGTGAGAAAAATAAGGTTATTGAGCGGTTGAAACAAAATACTGAACGTCAGAGTGAGAAAACCTCATGAAAAAATTTCTCATCTTTTGGAAAAAACATAAACGCGATAATCAACCTGAAGACAAGCAGCTCTCTGCCCATGAACTTGAATTTATCAACGATATGCAAGCTGCGCTAATTATTCAGAAGACACCAGTAAGCCTTATTCTATTATACCTAATCGCGGCCATTATTATTGTTACTTTGGTCTGGGCCAAATTTACGCAGGTCGAAGAGGTCACTGTAGGTGAAGGAACTGTTATTCCTGTTCAACGTGAACAGATTATCCAGAGTCTTGAAGGGGGGATTCTTTCACAATTACTAGTTCGTGAAGGAGATATAGTCGATATTGGGACGGTTTTGGCAAAAATTGATCCGACCCGTGCAGATACTTCATATAAAGAAGGCATCTCTAAAATTATCGGCTTAAAGGGAATGATCGCTCGTTTACGGGCTGAGGCTTTTAATATACCGTTGGCATTTCCAGATGATGTTAAAGCGTTCCCAGAGGTTATTCATAACGAAACCCAAGCCTATTTAGCTCAGAAACAGACGCTGGATGAAGGCGTGAGTTCCCTACGAAAAAGTTATAATTTGGCACAAGATGAAATTAACCTTTCTGAACCTTTAATGAGAAAGGGATTAATTTCAGAAGTTGAACTATTGCGGATGAGGCGGCAGGCCAACGACTTTACGTTACAAATTACTGAGAGACAAAATAAGTTCCGTTCTGATGCGAATGCTGATTTGAATAAAATGGAGACTGAACTTGCGCAGACCCAAGCACAAGTCGAAGGCAGGGAAGATATTGTAAAACGCACGACAGTCCTCTCACCAGTACATGGAACGATTAATAATATCAAAGTTACGACAGTAGGGGGAGTCATCCCACAAGGTGGTGAGATCATGTCGGTTATCCCCTTAGAAGATCAATTATTGGTCGAAACTAAAATAAAACCTGCTGACGTAGCCTTCCTACATCCAGGTCAACCTGCAACGGTAAAGATCACCGCGTATGACTACTCTATTTATGGTGGGTTGAAAGGTAAGGTTCAAAATATCAGTGCGGACACAATCAAAGATGATAAACCCACTCGGCAGGGTGAGAGAGATACTACTTATTATCGGGTGTACATCCGTACCGATAAATCGGAATTACGCGTCAAAAATAAAGTGTTTCCAATCATTCCGGGAATGATTGCATCGGTTGAAATTCGTACTGGAGAGAAAACGATCCTCAGCTACCTCTTAAAGCCTGTTCTTAAGGCAAGAGAAGCATTTCGTGAGCGTTAGGATTGATTTGAGATTACAATGAAAAATATAGTTATAGGTATATCACTTGGTTTTTACGCTTTAGCGCTCTGCGTAAAGGTTTACGCAAGTGAAGATCTTCTGCAATTTACGCCGATTAAGTCGCCCAATCGTCTCGATACAGATGCCCCAAAGCAGAATAACCTTGTCGAGAAACAAAATGAAACTGCATCGTTAGGGTCGGAAAAAATTACGTTGCAACCCAAAAATGAAAGTGAGAACTCACCTTCGATAAACTTGAATAATGACCCATTATCAGCGACTGAAATTATTTCATCTAAAACGCCTACTGGAAAGTCCTTATCCACTACTGAGGTTGGGGCTAAAATAATTCAGCCTGACGCGCTTAGAACGCTACGGGATTCGAACGGTAAAGTTATGCCTGCGTCTTCTGTCGGTTCTCCATTGTCTATTAAAAATTTAGTGCTCGAAGCCCTTAATTATAGCCCAGAGATTAAAGGTAAGCAGGCTGATAATATTGCTGCAGGTTATGATATTGATCAAGTAAAGGGCCAACGATGGCCTCAGGTCTCCGTATCGGGACAAAGTCCCATGGCGAATATTGGGGGAGGGGGCCGTTCTAATAAATATTCTTCCGATGCCTCTACCGCGGTTAACGTTACAACGAATCTCTACGATTTCGGTGAAACCTCTGCAAAAATAAAAGCAGCAGAAGATACCGAAAAATCAACTGGATATAAATTACAGCTGACGCGGATGCAGATTGCGGGCAATTTATTACAATTGCTCATTCAGTTGAGTCAATATCAGGAAGAACTCAGTGTGGCACATCAATTCTCGGCACGGATGTCCAAGCTTACCAATATGATTTCTGAAATTGTTCAAAGCGATCAGGGCCGCGGCAGTGACTTGGTACAAGCCCGTGCCCGAAAAGTTGAGGCCGATACTAATGTGGTCAATATTGAAAAACAGTTAGAAGATACTCAGATAGCGATTATTAGGCTAATTGGTCATCGTATTCATCTACCAGCTATATTTAACTTTAAGGCGGTCAATATTGATAACTCCAATTTGGACAATATGGTCATTGATCACCCTAAATTAAAAGCCGATTATCAAGACTATCAATCCTCAATACATCAAGCCGATGCAGCGAATAGTGCGATGTATCCAAGAGTAAACTGGGTAATTAGTAAGAGTACCGCAAAGGATAATGATGGGCGGGAGGATGCATGGCAGACTGGGATCAATTTGCAGTGGGATATTTTTAGTGGTGGCTCAACTCGAGCCAGTGCTAATGCGGCTCTAGCTAGAGCGAATGCGAGTAAAATGGCACTCGATACCGATCGTTTAGAAATTGAGAATCAACTGCGTAACTATGCACATCTTTATGATTCTGGTCTTAGTCGTGCAAAAGAATATGCCCAGCTTACTAGAGAAAACGATCAAGTAAGAGATATGTTTTATCAGCAGTGGTATTATTTGGGTAAAAGACCGTTACTCGATGTGCTAACCGCGGAAAGCTCTTATTTTAATAATCAAATCACTGAAATTCAGACGCGCTATAGTGCTTTCACTGCTGCGGCTGACTATCTGACTCTTTCTTCGCAAATTTTTAAATGGGTTGGTATCAACGAGTAATTTTAACTATTATCGCTTCAAGTACCGGTCTTTTAGGTCGGTGACTTGATTACCCTGTTTGAAAAAATATTGAATATCAAGTGTTTCCTGCCCAGGTAACAAAAAGGTAATAATTATATCTTTTACGTTAGTAAAGCCTGACCTCTGTCTATATTTATCAGAAAGCAGATGAAATTATATATTTTAGCGTTGATAAAGATAAAATAGACTTTCGCTGCAAGGATTCACTAGCTTAGTTTTTAACTTTCAGTTATGAACAATCAGTTTTACACTAACTAGTTGCGATTTAACTTTTATAGGTCATCGGATTAGGAATCTAAAAATAAAGAGAAAATTTGATAGATAATAATTGCCGTTGCCGGACTAGTTGGTCGGTACAGCATGGATTAGTCATAGAATTATATAAAGAAAAAAGCCAGATATCTTTCGATATCTGGCTTCTTAAATTTGGCTCCTCTGACTGGACTCGAACCAGTGACATACGGATTAACAGTCCGCCGTTCTACCGACTGAACTACAGAGGAATTGCTTGGTGCGTAATGTACGGCTTGCTCGCAGGCTTGTCAAAATAAAAATTGACTGGGCTGGTCTGATTGCCGTTTTTATCAGCAGAGTGATGAATTACTCAACACTCTGCTCAGGATGCAACGATCTACGCCATTAACGCCTTGGCGTGAAAACGTAAATGATCCTCGATAAAGACGCTGATAAAGTAATAGCTGTGGTCATAATCCGGGTGATAGCGGAAGGTGACTGGTAGTGCGCGCGCCTGACAAGCCGATTCCAGTAACTCGGTAGTGAGTTGTTGGGGATAGAAAGGGTCAGCAAGTCCTTGGTCGATTAGGGTCACGGGAAGTGTGTGCCCTTGCTCGACTAATGACAAACTGTCCCACTGCTGCCACAAGTGGCTGTCGCTTCCCAGATAGGTGGTAAATGCCTTCTGCCCCCAAGGGACCTGACTGGGGGCAACAATGGGTGCAAAAGCCGAAACACTCTCAAAACGGCCAGGGTTATTGAGTGCGACCATTAAGGCACCGTGTCCGCCCATCGAATGCCCCGCGATCGCTTGGCGGCCGTTGCTGGGAAAATGCGCGCTGATCAGTGTTGGGATCTCTTTGGTTAAATAGTCGTACATTGCGTAGTGGCTGGCCCAAGGTAGTTGTGTCGCGTTGAGATAAAATCCAGCGCCTTGACCGAGGTCCCAGGCATCATCATCCGCTACCTGTTCGCCTCGTGGGCTGGTATCGATCGCCACGACCATCATACCGAGCTCGGCGGCATAACGCTGAAAACCGGCTTTAGTAATCAGGTTTTGCTCGGAACAGGTCAGACCGGATAACCAATACAGAACCGGAACTGATTGATGCGCAGCCTGCGGGGGCAAATAGACCGCAAACTTCATCTCACAGTGTAGGGTCTCCGAGGTGTGTTGCCACACCTCCTGCCATCCGCCAAAGCTTGCGTGTCGTTCTAAGCGGGTCAGTGAGTCGGTAGCCATCACTTCCCCTTAAAAACGAATCACGGTACGGATAGATTTACCTTCGTGCATCAGATCGAAGGCTTGGTTAATCTCATCCAAGCTCAGGGTATGGGTCACGAAGGGGGCGAGATCGATCTTACCGGTCATGGCTTGTTTCACCATATCGGGTAATTGACTACGTCCTTTTACGCCACCGAAAGCCGAGCCTTTCCAGCTGCGTCCCGTCACCAGTTGGAAAGGACGGGTAGAAATCTCTTTCCCTGCGCCCGCCACCCCGATAATGATCGACTGTCCCCAGCCACGGTGAGCACTTTCTAAGGCTTGGCGCATCACGTCGACATTACCGATACATTCAAAGGTATGGTCGATACCCCACTTGTTCTTTTCTAACAGAACATCTTTGATCGATTTATCATGGTCTTTAGGGTTAATACATTCGGTCGCACCGAATTGGGTCGCCAAGGCAAATTTGCCGGGATTAGTATCGATGGCGATAATTTTTCCCGCTTGAGCTTGTCGAGCCCCCTGGATCACTGCCAAACCGATAGCCCCTAACCCGAAGACGGCGACAGAGTCGCCCGGTTGGACTTTAGCGGTATTATGGACGGCACCAATACCGGTAGTGACGCCGCAGCCAAGTAAACAGACTTGCTCATGATTTGCCTCTGGCGTGATTTTAGCCAAAGAGACTTCTGCCACCACTGAATATTCACTGAAGGTCGAACAGCCCATGTAATGATAGAGAGGCTGACCTTGATAGGAGAAACGGGTGGTGCCGTCTGGCATAACGCCTTTACCTTGGGTCTCACGAACGGCGACACATAGGTTGGTTTTTCCGGATTGGCAGAACTCACACTCGCCACACTCTGCGGTATAAAGCGGGATAACATGATCGCCCGGTTTTACGCTGGTGACCCCTTCACCCACTTCAATCACAATACCCGCGCCTTCGTGGCCGAGTACAACCGGGAATAAGCCCTCAGGATCCTCTCCCGATAATGTGAACGCATCGGTATGGCAGACACCGGTGTGGGTATTTTTAATCAATACTTCGCCTTTTTTCGGCGCTTCGACATCGATCTCGACAATTTTTAAAGGTTGATTGGGAGCAAAAGCGACCGCAGCACGTGATTTCATTTAAGCGTCCTTATAAGGATTGATCAGGGTAAAAGGTAAGTGTAGAGCGGGTTTGAATCGGTGAGAAGCGAAAATCTTCTTATCCTTAACCTTAGGTGCTATCAATCCCTACCCGCCACAGCGATGGCGGGTAAGTTGCTTAGTATTTGAGAGGGCGCGGCGGGGCGGAAAGGGTAAACAGTGAAAGCAGGGTGAAAAGTAAGGCGATAAGTCCTAACACCAGATAAGCGCCGTGGAAACCGATTGAGTCATACATTTTCCCAGCTAAGACAGACATAAAGATCATCGCCAACTGTTTAAAGAAGCAGAAGCAGACTAAATAGACGGTTGCTGAAAATCTTACCTCGAACTGCGTAGTGATGTATTTAAAACAGCCGACAATCAGCATCGGTACCTCGAACATATGTAGGCATTTTAAGAGTACGACTTCCCAAGCCTGAGTGGCGTAAGCCGAACCTAAAATTCGTACCGACATAATTGCTCCGGCGATCAACAGCGCATTTTTCCCACCAATACGATTAACGATTGTTGGTGCAAAGAACATGATAAACGCGTTGAGAAGTTCGCCGCCCGTGGTGACATAGCCAAACACCCTGGTACCCTGTTGTGCCGAGGAAAAGAAGCCGGTGAAGAACGTGGCGAATTGTTGGTCGAAAATATCGTAGGTACAGGAAACGCCCACGACATACAACGATAAGTACCAGAGTTTTGGCTTACGAAACAGTTCGAAAGCCAACCGAATATTGAATAAGGAGTGGTTAGCGCCCAACGAATCGATAACGCGATTGGTCGCAGGAACGGCAGGGCGCGCGCAGAACAGCAGTATTGCTAAAATCACTGCACAGCCCGATCCCAGCCAAAAGACAAACTGATTATTTATCGTAAACATAATCCCGGCAATTGAGGCACAAATTGCCCAGCCGATGCAGCCAAAAAGGCGCGCACGACCAAACTCAAAGCCACTGTAGCGGCTGACCTTTTCGATATAGGCTTCGATAGCTGGCGCGCCACCATTATAGATAAAACCAAGGTATATTCCGCCCGCGATGGCGGCAAGGTAGACATTGGTTTTAAGTAATGGACCGAACAGATATATAAAGAATGGCGCAAAGAGCACCAGCAATAGGGTGATCAGCCACAATAAGTGTTTCTTCAGGCCAAGTTTATCAGAGAGCAATCCAAATACCGGCTGAAACACTAATGAGAAAAAGGAGATCGAAGCGAAAATAATGCCGGTATCACTTTTATCAATATGATTAATATCATGTAACCAAATGGGAAAGAAAGGGAAGTAAGCCCCCATGATAAAAAAGTAGAAGAAAAAGAAGAGGCCAAAAATCCAGAAGTTACTGTTTTTAAGATAGAACATATTCACCGCCAGAGAGTGTGTCTTGGTAAGAAAGCGGGTCGCAATGCCATGCCAGTCGATACTGGAAGCGCGGGGCGGTTAGAATGAAGGGAGCGGCAACACTTGGACTCCACGAATCATCCCCGCCAATTCCCATATGAAAACCATCGAGTACCAGCCAGGTGCCTGCCTCTGGCTTAAGCAGATGACGATGAGTAGTCGTCATGAGTTGATGCTGGCTATAGCGACTCAGCGAGAAATGGAAATCGCCTTGGATAAAATGTGGGCCATAGCTTAATTGCTGAGTGCCACCGCGCAGACCGTTTTCACAAGGAAACACATAGTCCGTGTGCATTGCCGCGAGGGGGAGTGTCCAGCGATCATACTGTGAAGCACTGCAACGGTCAGGGTAGTTTTCGTGCGGCCCCAATCCTAACCAGCTGACCTCCGGATACTGTGAAGCGAATTGGCAGGTTAGGCCAATCCTTGCTGGAGGAGGCGCATCGACTGACCGCTCAACCTCCACCGAGATGGTTAACTCCCCAGCGCCTGAGAACGTGAAGTGTTTGCGGCTTAAGAAGCGCAGCGCTTTATCTGCATAATAGGCATGTACTGTGGTGACAGTAATGGTGTTTTGCTCTTGAATATACCTCAGCTCAAGGCATGAACGGGTTAGCGAATACATTCCCGCTGCTTTCCAGCGCTCTACCCAGGCATTAGGATCGATGCGGGTGACTTCACTGATACCGATATCGTTATCGATGGGTGCGCGCGTAAAGTTATCCGTTAACGGGGTGAGTAACTGTTCCACCTGATTGCGTGTCCATTGACTGAGCAAACCGGTATCCCGTGCAAAGGTCCATTGTTGCGAACCACTACGCAGGATTAATGCCTCGTCGCACTCTTCAATCGACACCTGTTCACTGGACGTCGACGGTGTCGGAAGACGTAATGGCGTAGGCAACTGCCATTGTTCGGTAGCCACGCAGTATCCAGCTTCACTCCATGGCGTTGCGTTGGGCTGGACGACCTTAACGGTCAGCCAGACGTGGTAAGCATCCGATAAATCGGGCAGTTCAAGCGGGTAGCTGCGGGTTTCTCTCGGGGCGAGCGAGAGGGGGAATGTCCCTTCAGCGATAATTTCTCCCTGTTGCGCGACGGTCCACTGAAGTTGTTCATTATCAGTATGGCGGAAGAGATATTCACTGGTCACCGACAGCGCGTTTTGTTCAAGACTAAACTGGAAAAACTGCTGGTGATATTTTGCCTCAAACAAGCTTGGATGAGGGGTGCGATCGGCAAAGACTAAGCCATTCATACAGAATTGACGGTCGTTTGGCGCGTCTCCAAAGTCTCCGCCGTAAGCGGCATAGGGGTGGCCGTGATCATCGTAAGCTTGTAAGGATTGATCCGCCCAATCCCAAATAAAGCCACCTTGCAAACGTGGGTAATGTCGGAATGCGCGCCAGTAAGCCGCGAAACCGCCCAAGCTGTTACCCATCGCGTGGGCATATTCACAGAGAATTAAGGGACGCTGCTCGCCGGGTAGTGATATCCATTTGGTAATAGACCATTTGGGCACGGCAGGAAAACATTGGTCTTGGCTAACCCGGGCATACATCGGGCAAACAATATCGGTCGCGGGGGTGTTCGCGCCGCCGCCTTCATATTGCACGGGGCGGGTGGGGTCATACTGTTTAATCCATTGGTACAAGGCATCGTGGTTATGGCCATAACCCGACTCATTGCCTAGCGACCAGATGATAATCGAAGGGTGGTTAAGGTCTCTCAGCACCATGCGTGTCACCCGTTCCATCATTGCCGGTAACCAACAAGGATCATCACTGAGCCGATTCATCGGCACCATGCCATGGGTTTCGATATTGGCTTCATCCACCACATACAGTCCATATTGGTCGCAAAGGTCGTACCAATCGGGGTGGTTCGGATAATGAGAGCAACGGACCGCATTAAAGTTATGTTGTTTCATCATCACAATATCTTGTCGCATCGCGTCAAGGCTGACGGTTTGACCGGTCACTGGATGATGTTCATGGCGGTTAGTTCCGCGGATGAGTAAGGGTTGGCCATTAAGCTGGAGTTGGCCCTGATGGATCTTGACCTCGCGTAAACCGAGTGGACTGGCCTCGACTTCGATCAATTGGTCATGGTGATATAAGCAGAGCAGTACCCGGTACAGCGTGGGACTTTCCGCGCTCCATAATTTTGGCGAGGGGATGGCTAGCTTCATCTTGGCCCGGTCGGCGTAGGCCCCGCGTTCATCGATGATAGCGCTGCCTAGAGCCGTCCGCTGTGTCACAACGCATTGCTGGTCGTCCCAAATTTCAATCTCTACACTCGTCTGCGGGGAATAGTCTCCGTCAACCTCGACCTCGATGGTAACCTCTGCTTGCGTATACTGGGCGGTGAGTGCTGAACTGAGTCGCCATTTCTTAATGTAACAACTCGGTTTATGGACTAGGCCTACGTCGCGAAAAATACCACTCATCCGCCACATATCTTGGTCTTCAAGATAGCTGCCATCAGACCAGCGCAGCACCATGACTGCCAAGCGGTTTTCACCGCTGCGTAAAGCAGAGGTTAAGTCGAATTCAGAAGGTAAGCGGCTATCTTGTGCATAACCAATCCAGATACCGTTGCACCAAAGGTAAAATGCTGAATTAACCCCTTCAAACACAATTCGCGTGCTGCCGGATGTTAGCCAAGAGGCTTCCACTGAAAATGTGAGCGAATAACATCCAGTAGGATTGTCTGTCGGAACCTGCGGTGGATTCACTGGGATGGGATAGTTGACGTTAGTATAAATGGGTACATCATACCCTTGCCTTTGCCAATTACTGGGCACAGTAATCGCCTTAGCTGCCGGTAAATCCTTATCTAGCCATTCTTCAGGGACCTGTTGCGGTGACGAGAATAAATTGAATTGCCATTGACCATTGAGGGACTGTAACGAGGGAGAACTAAAATTCTCAATCGCATGTGACCGATTACGCCAACTTCTATAGCGAGGGTGGGCGGGTAATTGGTTGAGTTGGGTAACCGCAGGCTGTTGCCAGTCTTGCCGTGCCAGAAGTGCTTTCAGTGAAAGTATCGTCATGATCGGTCTCAATGTTATTCGCTCACATATAGACCTATGCCGATTTCTTTTCGTTGTAAAGCTGTCTACTTATTCATCGTGAAGGGAATCACAGAAAGAGCGGTTTCCCCCTATTGTGAGTAATGCTCGAGTTGCAGTGCGAGTTTTTTAAGTTGACGTGCCAGCTGCTTGGCCGAGGGGGGCGTGGCGTGAGCCGATGCGACAGTATCCCGCTCAATTAAGCTTATGGGGAGCACATGTTGGCAGTCGGTGGCACCCGAAATTAAGCGGAGAAGTTGCTCAACACTGACTTGGCCTAATCGTGAAAAATTCTGCTGAACGGTGGTGAGGGGGGGAGTAAAAAAAGCGCTATCCGAAGTATCGTCATAGCCTGTAACCGAGATCTCGTCTGGCACAGTAAACCCTGCTTCAGTCAGCGCACGCAGCGCACCGAGCGCCATTTGGTCATTGGCAACGACTACGGCGGTGAAACGTTTCTTTTGCATCATCGCAAAGGTTATTGCGTCGAACCCTGATTTCGCGCTCCAGTCACCGGCTATCGTCAGCACCGGCGCTAACTGGTGACGATACAATTGCGTGCGGGCACTGTCAGCGCGTAGTGTTGCCGAAATAGAGTCGGATGGGCCGGTCACTAAGAGCATGTCTCTGTGCCCTAATGCCACCAGATGATCGATTGTGAGCGCGCTGCCTCGGCTGGGATCGAATATAACGTAATGCGCGGTACAGGTCGGCGAAACATCGTTAAACAACATCGGGATGTTTGGGGCTAATTGACGTAGCGACGTGGCCAACGCATCACTGAGCGGAAGATTAATGATGATACCATCAACCCGCTGTGCAAGAAGCTGTTTAACGGCATCAAAAATAGCCTGTGGCTGAAGGGTATCCACCATCGAGATGACCGTATTATAGTGTTCTTCAGACGCTCGGGCTTTTACCGCGGCAGCAATTTGCGACGGGGCATGTAAAGCAAGGCTGGTGGTTGCCAGACCCAGGGTTTGACTGAGTTTCCCCGCCAGTTGCTGAGCCACTTTATTGGGCACGTAATGCAGCTGATTAATGGCTTGAAAGACGCGTTGACGCGTTTCGTTCGAGACATTGGCCGACTGATTAATCACACGGGAGACAGTCTGGTAGGACACACCCGCTTCACGGGCAACGTCATAAAGGGTAACCGCTCTCTTTGTCATAATCCATTCTCACGTAAAATATCGAGCCTCAGTCTATGCAGATCCTTTTAGCATAAAAGCGGGGAAATTACTGTAGTCAGTTGAGGTAAGAGAGAACGGTATCGAAGGGGGGTTGAGGAGTATCGTGTGGTTATGCAGTCGCCCTAGGCGTTTTGCTGAATAGCGTGATGATATTGATATAGCAAAAAGCCCGCTATCTTTCGATAGCGGGCTTCTTAAATATGGCTCCTCTGACTGGACTCGAACCAGTGACATACGGATTAACAGTCCGCCGTTCTACCGACTGAACTACAGAGGAATTGTCCTGAAGACGGGGCAGATAATAGTGCTACCCTAAGCGGTTGTCAAAGCCCTTTTTCCTGTTATCAACGCGTTTGCTGGCGAAATAACCAAGTTGGGCAGACTATGCTCACTTTAGACTGCACTAAAAAATCGAGTTTTGACTCACTATAGTGCAACCAGGACGAATAACGATAAAAAGAAAGGGATAAGTTCAGGTTTGACAGTACTTATAATGTTGGCCTGATAATTGCTTACTAGATTCACTTGCGGCGAGTCTCACGCCACTAATCCTTGGTAGGAGTTAATCATGAATCTAAGACGCTTAAAATATTTTGTGAAAATTGTCGACACAGGTAGCCTAACTCGTGCAAGTGAAGTCCTGCATATCGCGCAACCGGCCCTCAGTCAGCAGTTGGCCACCTTAGAAGGCGAGTTTAACCAACAGCTGTTGATCCGTACCAAACGAGGCGTTATTCCGACGGATGCGGGACAGGTGCTCTACCACCATGCTAAATCGATTTTGAAACAGTGTGAGTTTGCCCGAGTCGCCGTCTCTTCTACACCCTTGATGACGCAAACCGCTTAACCCTCTGCTGATGACATGGGTCGCCTGTAACTTTCTTGAACAAAGTGATAAAAAACTATTGCTCAGGCGGCCTCCCCCCATTAGGATCCCTCGCCGGAACGAAAACGTTTACGTATTGAGTGCGTTCCACCACCATGAGCACGCGATCAAGCCTAGACAGGGCATTGTATTGTGTATAAATGACGATAATTTGAGAAAATAACATGCTCGAAAAGCTCTTTAAATTAAAGGCAAACAACACCAACGTTAAAACAGAAATCATTGCCGGGATTACGACCTTTTTGGCGATGGCCTACATTCTTTTCGTTAACCCCTCTATTTTGGGGCAGACTGGGATGGACAAAGGCGCGGTCTTCGTGGCGACCTGTTTAGCCGCCGCCATTGGCTCAGTATTGATGGGGATGATTGCTAACCTTCCTATTGCTTTAGCACCGGGAATGGGACTAAACGCCTTCTTCACTTATACCGTCGTGTTACATATGGGGTATCACTGGCAAGTCGCTTTGGGTGCCGTCTTTATCTCTGCTGTGCTGTTCTTCTGTCTCTCAATTTTCAAAATTAGGGAGTGGATTATCCGCAGCATCCCCCTCGCACTTCGCTCTGCGATTGCCGCCGGGATTGGGTTATTTCTCGCTATCGTAGCGCTAGAAGGTGCCGGGATCGTTGTCGATAACCCAGCGACCCTAGTGGGGATGGGGGACTTAACTAAACCAGGTCCACTTCTAGCGATTGCGGGCTTCTTCCTGATTGTCATTCTTGAAGCACGTCGTGTGACCGGTGCAATTTTAATTGGTATCCTAGTGATTACCGCAATTTCCATTTTGACCGGACTTTCGCCTTTTGGTGGCGTGATTTCCTCTCCTCCTTCGCTAGCACCGACCTTCTTACAGTTGGATATTGCCGGGGCCTTTAATGTCGGGCTGATCAGCGTTATTTTTGCCTTCTTATTTGTCGATGTGTTCGATAACTCCGGAACGCTGATTGGCGTAACGCGTAAAGCAGGACTGACCGATGAGCACGGTAATATTCCTTCTATGGGACGCGCGCTGCTTTCTGATAGTATCGCGGCACTTTTCGGCTCGTTACTCGGAACCTCAACCACCACCAGTTTTGTCGAGTCTAGCGCTGGGGCGGCTGTTGGCGGCCGGACGGGATTGACCGCAATCGTGGTAGGTATCCTGTTCTTACTGTCGCTGTTTTTCTCTCCACTAGCCGGTAGTGTGCCCGTCTATGCAACGGCCCCTGCGCTGCTGTTTGTGGCGGTCCTGATGGCGTCAGGGTTAGCGGAAATCGATTGGAAGGATATCTCAACGGCGGCACCGGTAACCATTACTGCCTTAGCGATGCCATTAACCTACTCGATTGCCAACGGTATTGCGTTCGGGTTTATCAGTTGGACGGTGATTAAACTCTGTACCGGTAAATACAAAGAGCTGAATCCCGCGCTAATCGTATTGACCGTATTGTTCGTGATTAAACTGGGTTGGTTAACCACCTAGACGAAAACTGGCGTTAGGTCGATGACCTAACGCTTTTTTTTTAACGGAAGGGAGGTTCGACGAAAGTCCGTAACTTACGAGAATGCAGTTTATCGCCTTCCGCACGCAGCAGGTCTACCGCATAAATCCCAATCTGCAAATGCTCAGAAATCGCCCCATCATAGAAACGGTTAGCTTGGCCAGGCAATTTGATCTCGCCATGTAAGGGTTTATCAGACACACAGAGTAGCGTGCCGTAAGGGACACGAAAACGATAACCCTGCGCAGCGATGGTGGCACTCTCCATATCCACGGCGATTGCACGGCTTAAGTTGAAGCGTAAGGCCGAGGCTGCGTAACGAAGCTCCCAATTTCGGTCATCTGTCGTGACGACGGTCCCCGTGCGTAAGCGCTGCTTGATCGTGGTACTGTCGGTTTCACCGGATAGATGGCGCGTGGCATCGTAGAGTGCGCGTTGGACTTCTGCGATGCTCGGTACCGGAATATCCGCAGGTAACACGCTATCTAATACATGGTCGTCGCGCAGATAGGCATGGGCTAACACATAATCGCCAATTCGCTGACTCTCACGTAACCCACCGCAGTGACCAATCATTAACCATGCGTGGGGCCGTAAGACGGCAAGGTGGTCACAGATCGTTTTGGCGTTTGAGGGGCCAACACCAATGTTGATCAGCGAGATCCCTTGATTATCCTCGGTAACCAGATGCCATGCGGGCATTTGATGTTTCTTCCAGGCATCTTGACGTAATTCTTGTTCGATATTCTCCGCATTGAGCACCTCGCCGCCGGCGCAGACTAAGGCGATATAAGGCGAGCTCGGGTCAGCGACTTGCTCTTTACCCCAGCGAATAAACTCATCGACATAGCGAGTGTAATTGGTAAACAGAATATAGGGCTGAACGCTCTCTGGCGGGGTGCCGGTATAATGTTTAAGACGTGCCAGCGAAAAATCGACCCGCAAGGCATCGAACTGGCCGAGGGGCAGCTCTTGATCATGCGTCACCAAGCCATCGGAAATATCGTCGCCGATATTAGCCAGATCGGTGGTGGGGAAGAAACGGGTAATAGTGGCCATTTGCTGGCGTTCAATCGTCAAGGCTAAACCGTCTAATACGTAGGGGTAGGGGATCTCTACCGCTGACCGGCGAACCTCAAGGGTGAATTGATATTCTTTACTGAGCATCTCCAGCTGTTCGGTCAAATAGCGACGAAAGAGTGCCGGTTGAGTAATGGTCGCGCTGTAGGTGCCAGCATGGGTGAAACGTCCCCACGCCCGCACGCGCTGGACAGGTGTCTGCTCACCTTGCCAGTGCAGAACCAGCTCAGGATAGGCAAAAAGACCGGCTTGTCGGGCGTCGCTGCTGGGTAATTCGCCTGAGGTAACATAGCGTTCTAATGCCGCTCTTAATGCGGCCACGGCACTCTCATAGTCGATTTCTAACTGGTCTAACGCTTGTTCGATGGCTAACTGTGGTTGTGACATGATGGTGAACCTCTCTTCATCAAGCAGGCATAAAATCAGGATTACTCTACCCCGTGTTTTTATACACTACAAACAGAACTCAGCATAAACCAGAATTGTATTAAATTTGTTAAATATTATTGAGTTATTAATGGTTAAACACTAAAGTTAATCCATCGCCTGTCGTAATAGATAATCGTTGAGTATCTCTGTCTTCTCCGTGCGGAAAAAGGATGTGCATTGTGCAGCGTGTTATTCGTCCCCTTGCTCAAGTGATTCAACGAACGCCTTGGTATCGTCAACGACGCCGCTACCGAACCCTATTTTGGCGTGAAATAACCCCTTTTGCGGTTCCTATCTTTATCGAAAACCTCTGCGTCCTGCTGATGGGGGTATTAAGTACCTTCCTAGTCAGTTGGCTCGGGAAAGCTGCGATGGCCGGAGTGGGGCTTGCTGATAGCTTTAATATGGTGGTGATTGCTTTTTTCGCGGCGATCGATCTGGGGACTACCGTCGTGGTGGCGTTCAGTTTGGCGCGAGGCGAGGGCGAACGCGCCCGAGCCGCAGCGCGGCAATCTATCGGGCTAATGACCGTCCTCGGCTTTGTGCTGGCCATCATTATTGAATGTTTTGGACAAGAGATTATCCAAGTCATTGCCGGCAGCGCCGATCCGCAAGTGAAGGCCATGGCGCTTAACTATCTGCATATCTCAGCGTGGAGCTATCCTGCCGCCGCCATCGCGTTGATAGGCAGTGGGGCATTAAGGGGAGCTGGCAATACCAAAGTGCCGATGTTGGTCAATGCGGGGATGAATATTTTAAATATCATCATCAGTTCAATCCTTATTTATGGCTGTTTAGGCTGGAATGGACTCGGTTTCAGTGGGGCAGGGTTAGGATTAACCCTTTCTCGTTATATCGGGGCGTTAGTGATTATTATTGTATTGGCTAACCGTTTTAGTGGCGCACTCTTGATTCCGATTAAGAGTTATTTCTCTCGTTGGAATACACTTATCCTTAAAGAAGTGTTGAGTATCGGGGTGCCCGCCAGCGTCGAATCGGTGCTATTTAATGGCGGTAAACTTCTCACGCAAATTTACGTTGCGGGAATGGGGACTAGCGATATCGCCGGAAACTTTATTGCGTTTTCCATCGCCTCGTTGATCAATCTCCCCGGTAACGCCTTGGCTTCATCATCGACGATTATTACGGGTAAACGCCTGGGATTAGATCAGGTTTACCAAGCAGAAAAGCAAATACGTCACGTTTTTTGGCTAGCGACCGTGGGGTTAACGCTTATCGCGTGGTCAACCATCCCCTTTGCGGGACTGTTGGCGCGTTTCTATACCGCCGACCCAGAAGTGATTAGCGTTACACAGCATCTGTTATGGCTTAACGCCGCTTTTATGCCGATCTGGGCCTGCTCTTGGGTGTTACCGGCAAGCCTGAAAGGGGCGCGAGATGCGCGGTTTGCTATGTATGTTTCGATGTTCAGTATGTGGGGAGCGCGCGTCGTAATGGGCTATGTTCTCGGTATTTGGTTAGGCTGGGGCGTGGTCGGAGTGTGGCTTGGGATGGTGATGGATTGGGCAGTGCGTGGCGTCTGTTTTTGGTGGCGATTGCACAGTGGCACTTGGTTAAATAATTATCGAAAAATGATCCAACGCGCGAATAAATCGATTTAACTAGGCCTATAAGACTATTCCTATCGCAATCTGAATGATTAGGCTTATTGTGTGAAGCTGGCGAAAAAATAGCACCCTAAGCTTCAGCTGAAATTGCACGGTAAGCGAAAAGTTTTAATTTTCTGAGGAACTAATGACAAAGACTTTACCTTCGGCTGTCTCATCGCCTTCTTTTGATGATGGCGCACATGATAAAGGTCATTTAGAGACTTTGTATGCTTACAAAGCGATGCTCGATGCCAGTATAGATTGTATTAAAATTCTTAGCCCAGACGGGCGAGTGATCAATATGAATCAATCTGGCTGCACCGCCTTGGGGGTGGATCCTCTTTCCGGCTTTGGAATGGAGTGGCTACCGCTGTTGCCGGAAGAAATTAGAAAGCCAGGCAGAAAAGCGCTGCAAAAGGCTCGCTCAGGCGAGAATGCGCAGTTTCTGGGAAAAAGCATCAATGAATTAGGCGAAATTACCTTTTGGGACAATCTCCTGACCCCAGTTCACAACGAGCAAGGTGTCGTCAGCAGCATTCTGTGTGTGTCGAGAAACGTGACACAACAGTGCTCGGCGGAGACCAAACTGCGTCATCTTAGCGAGTTCGATGAGTTAACCAATATCCCGAATCGCCGTCATTTCCAGTCCTATCTGAAGAAAGCGTTGCGTATTGCCAAAGCGACTCATCAATCCGTGACCTTATTACACGCCGATCTCGACCACTTCAAATTGTTAAACGATACCCGTGGAAGCCTTTTTGGCGACCATATACTCAAGGTTGTCGCCAAGCGGTTGATAAAAAAGCTATCAGGTCAAGGCTATGTTGCGCGCCTGTCGAGTGATGAATTTGCCATCATTATCCCTCAAACAGTGAGTACTGAAGAAATCAATCAGCTCGCGCAAAATATCATCAATGCGATCGCTAAACCGATCAGCCATAATGGCCAATCCGTCCGTCTGTCAATGAGTATCGGTACCGCCACCTGGCCCTATTCGGTCGAAAATAGCGAGATGTTAACGAAAGCAGCGAACGTCGCCCTCAGTGAAATGAAGCAGAACGGCCGCGGTGGTGCGCTGCAGTATCATAGCCAATTGATGAAGAGTGTCACGCGTATTGCCGAGCAGTTAGAACTGGCGCAATACGCTATCGATCATCATAAAATCGAACCCTATTATCAGCCCAAAGTGCGATTGAACGATGGGCAGTTGGTGGGCTTGGAAGCGTTACTTCGCTTTACCACCCCGACAGGTGAATTAGGCTATCCCGGTGCTATCTGGGCGGCCTTTGAAAACCGGTCACTGGTTGAAAAAATCGGTGAGCAAATGCGTACGCGAGTGTTCGAGGATATCAAAACTTGGACTGAGAAAGGGCTGACGCTGGTGCCGGTGTCACTGAATGCTTCGCCGGTCGAATTTATGTGGGATGACTATGCCGAAAAATGTCTGGCGCAGATTGCCCACTATGGAATCGACCCTCGGCTGATCGAAATCGAAATTACCGAACATATGATTGTCGGGCATGGCGCAGAATTTGTGATCCGCGCGATTAAGGAGCTGAGAAAGCAAGGAATACGTATTGCGTTAGATGATTTCGGCACCGGTTATTCAACCCTGAGTAATATCAAAGATTACTCGGTGGATGTGATTAAGGTCGATCGCAGTTTCGTCAGCAGCTTACATCAAGGCCGCGAAGGTAAAGCCATTATCAAAGCGCTTTTGCTCTTGGCAAACTGCCTTGGTATGGATGTCGTGGCAGAAGGGGTGGAAGAGCAAGAGCAGTGTGACACGCTGATTAACGAAGGCTACCTTATCGGACAGGGATTCTTATTCAGTCCAGCAGTCAGCAACGCACAAATCCAAAAACTTCTCTAATCGGATTTGGTCTCCGACTAATTAAAAATGGGCTAAGCCATAGGGATTAGCCCATCGTTATCTTTTAACTTTCCGGCTGATAAACCTGCCACCACAATCCATCAAGCGGCGTATCGCGATCCTGCTCATCAGCGTTAGGATGACGGGGCTTCTGCCAAGGCTTTTTCAAAATATAGTGAATATTCTTCACCTCATCGAATTTCCATAAGCCTTTATGCTGGAAGGGTAAGGTTTTTAGCGCGTTATAGCCGTAAGAAAGCGGTGTCCAGCGGTTCTCATAGACTTCATTAAGCAAGTCTTGTTCTGAGAAGGGATAACGACTTAGATCACTGATCCCCTCAACCTTCTCCACGAGATGGTTAGCCATCGCTTCATCTGGCGTTAACACTAGAAATCCGCCATTTAGGTAGCGATCCAGTGATGCCGGCGGCGGTTGCTTTTTCTCTTGCCAAGTATAATGACAGGCTTCCGGTTGCCAGCTAGCAGGGTAGCTAGCAATCTGATTAGGGTTACAGCGGCAGGCATGACAGGCGGCAATGTGACCCTCGGCAAGAGGTAAGTCAAACAGCTCATCCATATTGCGTACCGCCAACATATCCGCATCGAGAAAGACGATACGACGATAGTCGGTTAAGCCCCAGACACGCAGTTTCGACCATACCTCGCCAAATTGCGCGGAAGCATAGTGTTGGCTTAGCTCCGCTTTAGGGTATAGCGGGGTGATCTCCACCCAACGGCAGCCTTCAGCCGCCAATTGATCGCGCGCGGCTTGACTGATGGCAGGTGTGAGCATTACCACCAACGGCCACTTGCTCTGTTGTTGCGTTAGAGAGCGCTGGAGCGCAATGACTCCGACCAAGTAAGCGTCTTGGGTCAGAAGGGTTGCCCATGCGTTCATGCGTGATCTCCTATCGATGAGGGAAACAGTTGGTGTATGTAAGGATTGCTAAAACGCTGCTGCGGGTCAAGTTGCTGCTTCACCGCAGAAAAATCCTGCCATTTAGGATAGAGGGTGGGCCAGTCATAGTGTTGGGGATCATAATATTTTCCCCAATGCGGCCGTCCGCCGTAGGTAGCTAAAATCTTCTCCACCTCGGTGAGGAAGTGTAAGCCATCTTGCGATAAAGAGCCGTCGTCGGCGTAATAGACGACAAAGCCGAAGTAACAGGTATCCTGTTGATAGGCCGGACTTAACCACGCCTCCGAGGCACCGGTACAACGCAAGATAATCGGATAGTGCATATGCGGTTGATGCTCGGCATACCATTGCTTGATATGGCGGATAATCGCTGGGGTTTGCGCGAGCGGCACACCGATTTCAACATTGATTTGCGGCACGGCGATGCCGCGGCATAACAGTTGGTAAATATCCCCGGTGACATCGGTGAAATCTTTAAAGCGCGCGACGGTCCGGAACTGCTTGCCACCATGGCCATGAACCTGAGTATCTGCATGCATCAGTGCAAGAGTCTGATCGATAGTCGCGTTTAAGCTTTCATCATGATCGGCGGAGTGGCGAACGACTTGCTGGTTATTATCGTGGTAGTCTTTAAGCGCCGACTCGTCGGCAGGGTCGATATTCCAGACATGCAGTAAGTTATCATCGACGAACCACCAAGCTTTACTGAAATGATGTTGGTGGTTCCAATCGATAATATCTGTTTCGAGGGTGTCGGCACTGACGGCGGTCTTTACGCAGGTAAAGTAGCTCTCTGGCACCGTAGCAAGCGTAACTTCCGTGATAATGCCCAAGCATCCAAGGTTAACCATCACCGCTGAGAATTCGGTATCACCACGCTGAAACGTTCGCTTTTCCCCGTTTGCTAAGATCAGGGTGAAACTTAATACCTCATCAGTGATGGCACTTTGCCGTAGACCTTGGCCATGCGTACCGGTCGCGAGCGCTCCGCCCACGGTTTGCACGGCAATCACGCCAGGGGAGCATTTCAACATCCGGCCGTTCTGCTGCAAGGTTTTAAACAGTTCTTGTAAAGGCGTCCCTGCGGCAACACGCACGCTGTTTTCATCCATCGCGAGTACGCCGCGAAAATGTTTTAAATCCAGCAGGATACCTTCGCTCTGTGGCGAAACCATACGTCCAGGGGATAGGCGACTGCCGATAATCCGGATAGGGCCTGAGGATTCTTTAAGCAGTGCTTGTAGAGCCACCTCGTCTTTTGGCGTATACAGCTGCTGCTTAGAGCCTAGTTGTGCATTCCGTGCCCAGTTGAAGATCTGCTCTGCAGAAGGTTCATCCGTTGAACGCTGGGGGTAAAGTATTGGGTTCTGTATCACTCTCGCTCCACTCGCTCATTGGCATAAAAATGGTTGTCGTTTAAGCGTAGTCGATTTTTTATTAAAAATATGAAATGGATCACTGTTCTAAAAGATCTTACCAAAAATTTTTTGCTGTGGGGATGCTCAAAGACGAGATAGGTGTTTAGTTGGCGAATTAATAAGTCACAGTAGGATGAGGGAAGCCTACGGCGTGAGCCTATTGCCAAGACTTCCCACTAACGATTAATAGCCGTGATGTTTATTGACGTGATTACGCAGAGGACGATGTTGCTCGACCCGCGTAATGTTATCGATAAGCTGGGAGACAATCACGGAGACCTGAGCGGAAGAGGCCATATGCGGCGTGACGATGACGTTAGGGTGTGTCCACATCGGGTCCTCCGAGGGCAGGGGTTCGATCGGAAAAACGTCGATCACTGCGCCGCCAAGCTGCCCACTGTCTAAGGCCGCAATCACCTCATGATTAACCATATGATCACCCCGACCACAGTTAATTAAAGC
>Ga0308168_1001079_pt1 | contig 26764 bp, 23 predicted proteins | sample PhyCR2_FD_202133 | JGI IMG/M metagenome (GOLD analysis project Ga0308168, IMG submission 202133) | Phyllosphere microbial communities from UC Gill Tract Community Farm, Albany, California, United States - DLSLRC.R2 | ecosystem: Host-associated > Plants > Phyllosphere > Unclassified | place: USA...
AAATCGCATGTTACAGGTCTATCTTGTTCGCCACGGAGAAACGCTATGGAATGCGGCACGTCGCATTCAGGGGCAGTCAGACAGCGCGCTGACTGAGAAAGGAGAGCAGCAGGCTCATCAGGTGGGGGAGCGGGTAAAAAAACTCGGTATCACCCATGTGATTGCCAGCGATCTGGGCCGTACCCGACGTACCGCCGAGATCATTGCCGACGCCTGCGGCTGTTCAGTGGTACTGGATCCCCGCCTGCGTGAGCTGAATATGGGGGTGCTGGAACAGCGCCTGCTGGATTCATTGAGCGCAGAAGAAGAGGGCTGGCGGAAAACGCTGGTGGATGGTACGGAAAATGGCCGTATCCCTCAGGGGGAGTCGATGGGTGAAATGGCGCAGCGTATGCATCAGGCGCTGGATGCCTGTCTGGCGCTGCCAGAGGGAAGTCGTCCGCTGATTGTCAGCCACGGCATGGCGCTGGGGGTGTTGCTCAGTACTATTCTTGGGCTGCCGGCCAATGCGGAGCGTCGCCTTCGTCTGCGCAATTGCTCTCTTTCACGCGTGGACCATCAGCAAAGCGCCTGGCTGGCTTCAGGCTGGGTGGTGGAAACCGCCGGGGATGTGGCGCATCTCGAGGAGACCGCGCTCGACGAACTTCAGCGTTAACCTGCAAAAAGGGCCGGTAATCCGGCCCTTTTTCATGATCAGACAGACGACTGACGTCGGATGGGGATCAGATATTCACAGTGGATATCGACGGGAGGTTCGGGACGTTTTTTACCACCGTGAGTATAAAAACGCTCAATATCCTGTCCGTGGCGACGTGTCAGGTTCAGTGTCGGCATACAGGTACCGTAAATCTGTAAGACGAACTCCTGAAGCCCGGTGCGTGGCCCTTCATAGGTGAACTGGACATAATCGCCCGCCTCCAACAGCACCGTTTGGGTTGAATGTAGCTGGTTAGCTATCTCCCCGGAAGGAACGGCTGTGGTATAGAGGATTTCCTGTTCATCATCTTTCTCTGCACTGGGGCGCGACTGATGGAGGCCATACAGTACCGGGGGTACGGTATCTGTCTCTGTCAGGAACTGACGCCAGAAGTGCATACGCATTTCATCACGAAAGCGAGAGATTTGCTCCAGTGTGCAGGTGTAAGACTGCGTTTGCCCTGTCAGTACAATTTCCGGCAGACTAACCCAGGTAGGATCAGGTAATCTGACGTCATTGAGACGGATCGGGGGACGCAGTCCGTAGGCATTCCAGTCCGATGACCGGCGATACCAGGCTGGCGTCTGCGCAAACTGCTTTTTAAACGCTCTGGTGAAAGTTTGTTGAGAATCGAAACGATACTGCAAAGCAATATCCAGAATAGGGCGGCTTGTCAGCCTTAAGGCGACGGCTGCTTTTGACAAACGACGAGCGCGAATATAAGCGCCAATCGCGTGACCAGTGACGTCCTTGAACATTCTTTGCAAATGCCATTTTGAATAACCTGCCTTTGCCGCAACATTATCCAGGGATAATGGTTGGTCGAGGTGGCTCTCCAGCCAGACAAGCAAATCTCGAATGATACCGGCTTGGTCCATAAATCGTCCTCATGTTACTCAGAATTGGTGCATGGTAAGCAAAGTCGACGAATAATAGCATTAATTGCAAAAGCTAAGTACCGGGCATTAGCTGTAAAAAAGTGCTAAATACGGTCATATTAGCGACAAATAGCGTTATAAACGTAAGCGTACGGTAGTTTCGTGTCTACCTTACAATGTCATCTATTTTCTTTGAAATGGTAACGTCATGACAATTAAAAAAGTGTTAATAGTCACTTCAGTATTCTTGTTTCCAGGTTTATTACATGCGGAGCAGGTGGGGTCAGTGGATACCGTCTTTAAAATGTTTGGCCCCGACCATAAAATTGTGGTTGAAGCATTCGATGACCCTGAGGTGAAAAACGTCACCTGTTATCTGAGCCGTGCAAAAACCGGTGGCATCAAAGGCGGACTGGGACTGGCTGAAGATACGTCAGATGCGGCAATTTCCTGTCAGCAGGTAGGGCCAGTGGAACTGAGTGACAAGATTGCGCAGGGGAAATCAGAGGGTGAAGTGGTTTTCAGAAAACGGACTTCGCTGGTGTTCAAAAAGCTCCAGGTCGTGCGTTTCTTTGACAAAAAACGTAATGCACTCATTTACCTGAGCTATTCGGATAAGGTGGTCGACGGTTCACCGAAGAACGCGCTCAGTGCCGTGCCAATTATTCCATGGGGTCATCAGTAGAAGAATGCGCGGGTCGACCGGAACTGAGGGTCGACCCCCACGAGCATTAATCCTGCAGATCACCACAGAAACGGTACCCTTCGCCATGAATCGTGGCGATGATTTCCGGGGTGTCAGGTGTGGATTCAAAATGCTTACGGATGCGGCGGATTGTCACGTCGACGGTACGATCGTGAGGCTTCAGTTCGCGGCCCGTCATTTTCTTCAGCAGGTCAGCACGGGTCTGGATCTTGCCCGGGTTTTCGCAGAAGTGCAGCATCGCACGGAACTCGCTGCGTGGCAGCTTATATTGTTCGCCCTGCGGGCTGACCAGCGAACGACTGTTGATATCCAGTTCCCAGCCGTTGAAACGGTAGGATTCAACCAGCTTGCGCTCTTCGCTAACGGCGGCCAGATTCATCGTCCGTGACAGAAGATTGCGGGCGCGGATAGTCAGTTCACGTGGGTTGAAAGGCTTGGTGATATAGTCATCAGCGCCGATTTCCAGGCCAAGGATCTTATCAACTTCATTATCACGACCCGTCAGGAACATCAGGGCTACGTTTGCCTGCTCACGCAGCTCACGTGCCAGCAACAGGCCATTTTTGCCCGGCAGGTTGATGTCCATAATCACCAGATTAATATCATTATCTGTCAGTATCTGGTGCATTTCAGCGCCATCCGTAGCTTCAAAAACCATGTAGCCTTCGGCTTCAAAAATACTTTTGAGCGTATTACGAGTGACTAATTCGTCTTCAACGATAAGTATGTGCGGGGTCTGCATGTGTTCGCTACCTAAATTGCCAACAAAATCGAAAACAGGACATACGGCTGTTGGCGCTGGCTAAACCCGGTGTTCAGAGCCAGAAGCAAAACAACAGCAGTACAGAATGATGTTCTTGATACAGGTTCCATGTACCGTCAACAACGCGGCTAACCCGTTATACGTGATGATTCAGCGTTCCTGAAGCGTCCGTTTTACTGGGTTTTGCTCAGCCATCAGGCTGTATCCTGCATGCCCCGGTAGTGCTAAACGGCGTATATCCTAACTGTATTAACAGCAACATAACAGCACAGGCAACAACCATTACGCAATAAAACAACGCTTAGTTGACTTATATCAAACCAATTGTAGCACGTTAACACTTTTGTGAAAAACTCTTACCGGAATGCCTGGTTAGCTCACAATTATGACCCTGTGTTTACGCATTCGTACGCAGACGTGACAAGAGGCTTAAATGCTTTTCGCTCCATGTTAATCAGCTGATAAAATACATTTTATCGTTACAAAGGTTTTTTTTTAGTGGGTTGATATCATGTTGAAGCATGTCAGTTTCATTTTGAATGCTGACGTGGCAGAGTCATGGCGGTAATTTTCTCTTTCTTGTAGGTGGCTATGCGTTTTCCCCTGATCCTTGTTTCTCCTGCCCGGGCTGAAAATGTCGGCGCGGCAGCCCGTGCGATGAAAACCATGGGGTTTGATGAGTTGCGCATTGTTAACAGTCAGGTGCATCTTGATCCTGTTGCGCAGCGCGTGGCCCATGGTTCGGCGGAGATCCTGAGCCAGGCGACCCACTGGACCTCACTCGACGCGGCGCTGGCAGATATTGATTTTAGCATCGCCACGACGGCACGTTCGCGGGCAAAATTTCGCTATTACGCCACCCCCCAGCAGGTACAGGGCGTGCTGGAAGAGAAACAATCTTGGATTGGCAGTGCGGCAATGGTATTTGGCCGTGAGGACAGTGGTCTGACTAATGAAGAGCTGGCGCAGGTTGATCTGCTGACAGGTATCCCGATGACGGCTGACTATCCGTCGCTCAATCTCGGTCAGGCGGTGATGGTCTACTGCTATCAGCTCTCGGCGCTGCGTCAGGTCAGTGCACAGACGGAAGTGGGTGCTGAGGCTGACCAGCTTGCCGCTCTGCGCCAGCGAGCCCGGAATTTGTTACAGCGGTTGGAGGTCGCGGGTGATGAAAAACTGGCTAACTGGCTGCAGCAGCGTATGGGCCTGTTACAGCAGCGGGATATCGCCATGCTCCACCGTTTACTGCATGACATCGAAAAAAACCTCCAGCTAAAAAAACTGTAGAAAGTCTGAAAAGTAGTGCTATTTACTGCCATTTTTTCTCTGTGTAACACAACAGATTGGCCCGGGCGGCGAAAAGTGCCCGGCTACCTCGCGGCGCAAAAAAGTCGCTTTCGATAAAAAAATTGACTTGGCCGACCGTTTGCTTTACTTCTGAAAGCCGACAGATTTTACAGACAGATAAAAGATAAATCTCAATGCGCAAAAACAGCCTGATGACAACAATCATTATTACCACCACCATTACCACAGGTAACGGTGCGGGCTGACGCATACAGGAAAAATCAAAAATAAGCCCGCACCTAACCAGTGCGGGCTTTTTTTTCGGCAAAAATTCAGGAGAGTTTGAACATGCGAGTGCTGAAATTCGGTGGAACCTCAGTAGCCAATGCGGAACGTTTTCTGCGCGTGGCTGATATTCTGGAAAGTAACGTAAAGCAGGGACAGGTTGCTACCGTATTGTCCGCGCCAGCGAAGATTACCAACCATCTGGTGGCGATGATTGAGAAAACCATTAGCGGTCAGGATGCCTCACCCAATATCAGCGACGCGGAGCGTATCTTCGCTGAGTTGCTGCAGGGGCTGGCTGAGGCGCAACCGGGTTTCGCCTTCGACAGGCTCAAAGGGGTAGTGGATCAGGAGTTCGTGCAGCTTAAGCAGGTGCTGCACGGCATTGCCCTGCTGGGGCAGTGCCCGGACAGCGTGAATGCCGCGATCATCTGCCGGGGGGAAAAGCTCTCTATCGCTATTATGGAAGGTCTGCTCCAGGCTCGCGGTTATGGTGTCAGCGTCATCAACCCGGTAGAGCAACTGTTGGCCGTTGGTCACTATCTGGAATCTACCGTAGATATTGCGGAATCCACCCGTCGTATCGCTGCCAGTCAGATCCCGGCCAGCAACATGGTGCTGATGGCGGGCTTCACTGCCGGTAATGAACGCGGTGAGCTGGTGGTACTGGGCCGTAACGGGTCTGATTATTCTGCAGCAGTGCTGGCGGCCTGCCTGCGCGCCGACTGCTGTGAAATCTGGACTGATGTGGACGGGGTCTATACCTGCGATCCACGCCAGGTGCCGGACGCCCGCCTGCTGAAGTCGATGTCCTATCAGGAAGCGATGGAGCTCTCCTATTTTGGCGCTAAAGTCCTTCACCCCCGTACGATTGCGCCGATTGCCCAGTTCCAGATCCCCTGCCTGATCAAAAACACTGCGAATCCGCAGGCACCCGGCACGCTGATTGGCGGCGACGGCAGCGATGAAGATAATCCGGTTAAGGGCATTACCAACCTGAACAACATGGCGATGTTCAACGTCTCCGGCCCGGGTATGAAAGGCATGGTGGGCATGGCGGCACGCGTGTTTGCGGCCATGTCACGCAGCGGAATTTCCGTGGTGCTGATCACCCAGTCATCGTCTGAATACAGTATCAGTTTCTGCGTCTCCCAGAGCGACCTGGCGCGCGCGCGCCGCGTGCTGGAAGATGAGTTCTACCTTGAGCTGAAGGATGGCCTGCTGGAGCCGCTGGACGTGATGGAGCACCTTGCCGTGATCTCCGTGGTGGGTGACGGCATGCGCACCCTCCGGGGTATCTCCGCCAAGTTCTTCTCCGCGCTGGCCCGGGCAAATATTAATATCGTCGCCATTGCCCAGGGCTCGTCTGAGCGCTCCATCTCCGTGGTGGTCAGCAATGATGAAGCGACCACCGGCGTACGTGTGGTACATCAGATGCTGTTTGCCACCGACCAGGTCATCGAAGTCTTCGTGATCGGCGTTGGTGGCGTCGGAGCCGCACTGATTGAGCAGCTCCATCGTCAGCAGACCTGGCTGAAAAACAAGCATATTGACCTGCGGGTGTGCGGCATCGCCAATTCGCGTGCGCTGCTGACCAATGTGCACGGTATCCCTCTGGAGAACTGGCAGGAACAGCTAAAGGCGGCGAAAGAGCCGTTTGATCTGGGCCGCCTGAGCCGTCTGGTGAAAGAGTATCATCTGTTGAACCCGGTGATCGTTGACTGTACCTCCAGCCAGCAGGTCGCTGACCAGTACGCTGACTTCCTGAGTGACGGTTTCCATGTGGTGACGCCGAATAAAAAGGCCAATACCTCCTCGTATCACTATTACCAGCAGATGCGTACGGCGGCGGCAAAGTCCCGCCGTAAATTCCTCTATGACACTAACGTCGGGGCCGGACTGCCGGTGATTGAGAACCTGCAAAATCTGCTGAACGCCGGGGATGATTTGATCAGCTTCTCCGGTATTCTCTCTGGTTCCCTGTCGTTTATCTTCGGTAAACTGGATGAAGGCGTGTCGCTGTCCGATGCCACTAAAATGGCCCGTGAGATGGGCTTTACCGAGCCGGACCCACGCGAAGACCTGTCCGGGCTGGATGTCGCACGTAAGCTGCTGATCCTGGCCCGTGAGGCGGGCTATCAGCTTGAACTGAGCGATATTGAGATTGAGGCCGTCTTACCGCCCGAACTGACCGCCATCACCGATGTGGAAACCTTTATGGCGCGACTGCCGGAGTTGGATGCCGCTTTTGCGGCGAGAGTGGCCAGCGCAGGTGAGGAAGGTAAGGTATTACGCTTTGTCGGTGCCATTGAAGAGGGCGGGGTGTGTAAAGTGAAGATTGATGCGGTCGACGGTAACGACCCGCTGTATAAAGTCAAAAATGGCGAGAATGCGCTGGCGTTTTACAGCCGCTACTATCAGCCGATCCCGCTGGTGCTGCGTGGTTATGGTGCCGGTAATGATGTGACGGCGGCGGGCGTGTTTGCCGATCTGTTACGCACTCTGTCGTGGAAGTTGGGAGTTTAATCATGGTTAAAATTCATGCCCCTGCCTCAATTGGCAACGTCAGCGTTGGCTTTGACGTTCTCGGGGCGGCCGTGTCGCCGGTGGATGGCACGCTGCTGGGCGATTGCGTAACCGTGGAATCGGCCGACGAATTCAGTCTGCACAATGAAGGCCGCTTCGTCAGCAAGCTGCCGGCGAACCCGAAAGAAAATATTGTCTATCAATGCTGGGATCGCTTCTGTGAAGCGATTGGGCAGCGCGTGCCGGTCAGGATGACGCTGGAAAAAAATATGCCGATTGGCTCCGGCCTGGGCTCCAGCGCCTGCTCGGTGGTCGCCGGGTTAATGGCAATGAATGAACACTGCGGTAAGCCGCTGGACGATACGGCGTTACTGGCGCTGATGGGCGAACTGGAAGGACGTATCTCCGGCAGCGTACACTATGACAATGTGGCCCCCTGTTTCCTGGGCGGCATGCAGCTGATGCTGGAAGAGAACGGCATTATCAGTCAGGAAGTGCCAGGCTTTGATGACTGGCTGTGGGTGATGGCGTATCCGGGCATTAAGGTGTCAACGGCGGAAGCCCGGGCGATCCTGCCTGCGCACTATCGCAAAGAGGATATTATCCGCCACGGCCGCTACCTCGGCGGCTTTATTCACGCCTGTCATACGCAGCAGCCGCTGCTGGCGGCAAAGCTGATGCAGGACGTGATTGCGGAACCGTACCGCACCCAATTGTTACCGGGCTTCAGTGAAGCCCGTCAGGCCGCTGCCGATATCGGTGCACTGGCCTGTGGTATCTCTGGCTCCGGCCCCACGCTGTTTGCCGTGTGTAACCAGCAGGATACCGCACAACGTATGGCAGACTGGCTCCGCCAGCATTATCTGCAAAATGATGAAGGCTTCGTCCATATCTGCCGTTTAGACACGGCAGGCGCACGTAAACTGGGATAACGCATGAAACTGTATAATCTTAAGGATCACAATGAGCAGGTCAGCTTCGCCCAGGCGGTGAAGCAGGGTCTGGGTAAACAGCAGGGCCTGTTCTTTCCGCTGGAATTACCTGAGTTCGAACTGACCGACATCGATGCCATGCTGGAAATGGATTTCGTCACCCGCAGTAGCAAGATCCTGTCGGCCTTTATCGGTGACGAAATTGAAGCGCATCAGCTGAATGAGCGTCTGAAAACGGCCTTCACTTTCCCGGCGCCGGTCGTGGATGTCACGGAAGATATCGCTGCACTGGAGCTGTTCCACGGGCCGACGCTGGCGTTCAAAGACTTCGGTGGCCGCTTTATGGCGCAGATGCTTGCCTGTGTCAGCGGAGCCGACGAGAAGATCACCATCCTGACCGCCACGTCGGGTGATACCGGTGCTGCCGTCGCTCATGCCTTCTACGGTATGGAAAACGTGCGTGTGGTGATCCTCTATCCGCAGGGCAAAATCAGTCCGCTGCAGGAGAAGCTGTTCTGTACGCTGGGTGGGAATATTCAGACCATCGCTATCGACGGTGATTTCGATGCCTGCCAGTCGCTGGTGAAACAGGCCTTTGATGATGAAGAGCTGAAGAAGGCCATCGGCCTGAACTCGGCGAACTCGATCAACATCAGCCGTCTGCTGGCGCAAATCTGCTATTACTTTGAAGCGGTGGCGCAGCTGCCACAGGAAAAACGCAACCAGCTGGTGATCTCCGTGCCAAGCGGTAACTTCGGTGACCTGACGGCTGGTCTGCTGGCGAAGACGCTCGGTCTGCCGGTGAAGCGCTTTATTGCCGCCACCAACGCGAATGATACTGTGCCGCGCTTCCTGGTGAACGGTGAGTGGGCACCTAACGTGACGGTCGCCACCCTGTCTAACGCGATGGATGTGTCACAGCCCAACAACTGGCCGCGCGTGGAAGAGATCTTCCGTCGCAAAATCTGGCGTCTGCAGGATCTGGGTTACGGGGCCGTGGATGATGAAACCACCAAAGCCACCATGCGTGAGCTGGCCGATCTGGGCTACCTTTCAGAGCCGCACGCCGCTATCGCCTACCGTCTGCTGCGCGATCAGCTGCAGGAAGGCGAGTTTGGTCTGTTCCTCGGCACCGCGCACCCGGCGAAGTTTAAAGAGAGTGTGGAAGCGATTCTGGATCAAACGCTGCCGTTGCCGGAGGCGCTGGCCGAACGGGCCGATCTGCCGCTGCTGTCGCATAAGATGAAAGGTGACTTTGCCGAACTGCGTGAGTTTCTGCTGAAAAAATAATGATAAACAGGGCGAGGCAAGTGCCTCGTCCTGCTGTTGTAGTCATCCTTGCCAGGCTAGTTCGTTTCCACAATCATTATTGCTTCACTGGTGAAGATTCCTGTCGCTAAGGTTGCGTTACGCTGTTTGACCAGCATGGCGTCAATCTGTGGTATTACCGGGTAGTTTATTGGCAGTGGGGTGTTAATATGCCACGGAGTGCCATCAGCATACAGACGAATTCCCAGATTGCCGTTGCTGGTTTTTAGTACGTTCCCGTCAAAGGTTGCACCCTCTCCTGTTATTTTCATTTTTATCTTGGAACTGCCCTCACACATTATGAAGTAATCTATTTTTTTCTTGTATGTTGTAATATTTTCTACGTTCACGTTTTCAAAACTGATATTCATATTCGCGGGTACTGTGCACGGAGGTGGCGCTACTACCATCGCTGAGATAGTGACCTTTGTTCCACCAGTATCTACTTCGGCATAGGTTTCTGCGGCAGCTAAGAGGGTCAATGCCAGCATACTGTGAAAAATATATTGACTCAGTTGCATTATATCTTCCCTGTCATGGCGCGCTGAAAATCAATATAGCAGAAGCCGATAACGGTCCTGTAGCGATTGCACTGCTCTCTACATCATTTTTGACCGGCACAAAACTAATCATATCGCTGCCGCTACCATTGACGATGTGAGACCTGAAATTTTCACCGGGTTTAACAACGATGCCATTATGTATCAGAGCGATACCGATATTACTGTTGCTTGTTTTGGTCAAATCGGATGAAAAAGATGCAGCATCGCTAACCAGACGTATCAGCACGTCCTGCGTTGCATTAGAGTTTGCACAGTTAAAGACCAGGGGTTTATTTTCTTTATATAATGAACCCTGAGCTGATTTTGTCAGAAGATCCTGACGAATGTTGTTAAACTGGACATAAATTGATTGAGAATTATTAATGGTGCATGTGTTGGTTAAAAGGTATATATCATTGCCAGCGATTAAACGCCAGCGATAGGGCCCACATTTTGGGCAGCCTTCTTGATCATTATATTGCTGGAAATAAAATTCCCCGATCACATCCCCTTTATGTATAGCAATATCTTTTGTTGGGTTTGGGTTCAGCTCCATTAATAATTGTATGTCCACGGCTTTAGTTTTAAGTTGCGTCAAAGACATAACCTCTATTTCTTGCAATAGTGGCAGGCTATAGCGTATTCCATTAATAACGACTAAAGCAGTGAAGTCGGGGAACAGCGTCTGATTTAAGATGCTACTCATCTTGTCAGTTTTTAATACGTCATTCCAGGATTCTACATCATTACGGCAGGAGATTTGCGTAAGGGAATATATCTGATTAAGCCCGGAAGTGAGGGATGATTCAAGATTGACCCTAACATCAATAGGGACAGTAGAGCCTCCGGGGGGAATAACGCCATCAACCGATTCACATGTAAATGCCAGCGCATTTCCTGACGCTATCAGAAAGATAATTGATTGTATTGTTATAAATATAATTCTCTTCACGGCAAAATCCTTTTGCTTAATTTTAAAGAGCTTATTTTAATATGCCGGTTACTGTAAAAGCCATCAATGTATTTTTCGTTGTAATTTTTAATCTCTCAATGATTTTTTTATTTTTCCATGAATTAATTTTTCATTATATCGTTGTTTTTGCTGGGTTTTTAATTTTAATTTTTTCGTCTTTTTATCAATTTCATTCTGGGTCTGGTTATTCTTATTGTCCGTTTATTGTTCATTTATCAGGTTTTTTCACTGGTTCAATAAAAATAATTAGCATTATTATTTTACTGTGGTTATAAGCAGGACTTATTTTTACTATCAGAGGATGTGTCAAGAAGGAGGCCATACGGCCCCCTGGCTACTCGATATCAGGTCAAGATATCTCCGGGCGTTTAAACACCAGCTCGTTCCCTTTGCTGGCTTCCGCATCAAACACATAACCGTCCACATCAAATTTCTTGAGTTGTGCAGGTTTGCTCAGGCGATGCTCAATGATATAGCGACTCATCAGGCCACGTGCTTTTTTTGCATAGAAGCTGATGACCTTAAACGTGCCGTTTTTCTCGTCTAAAAATACCGGTTTGACGATCTCGCCCTTAAGCAGTTTAGGTTTAACCGCTTTGAAATACTCATCGGACGCGAGATTGATCAGCACGTCATCGCCCTGGTCTGCCAGCGCATCATTCAGCGCGAGAGTCAGTTTTTCACCCCAGAAGCTGTAGAGATCTTTGCCTGCCGGATTGGCCAGTTTAATGCCCATTTCCAGGCGATAGGCCTGCATCAGATCCAGCGGGCGCAGCAGTCCGTACAGCCCTGACAGCATGCGCAGATGCTGCTGGGCGAAATCGAACTCTTTTTCACTGAAGGTTTCGGCCTGCAGGCCGGTATATACATCCCCTTTAAACGCGAGGATCGCCTGACGGGCATTGTCGGGGGTGAAATCCGGCTGCCAGTCGTTAAAGCGCTGGGCGTTCAGCACGGCCAGTTTGTCGCTGATATGCATCAGTGAGCCGATATCGGCCGGTGAGAGCTTACGCGCCAGGGCAATCAGCTTCTGTGACTCTTCCAGCAGGGCCGGCTGAGTGTAGCGTTGCGTCGCCAGCGGGCTTTCAAAGTCCAGCGTTTTGGCCGGGGAAATTACCATTAACATGAACGCGTCCTTCATTGCAGAGGGGGCAGAAAAGTATCAGTGCCTACTGTAACAAAAAAGTGGCCACGGGTGGCTAATCGCTGCCATTGGTCACTGACGAAAACCCCCGAAATCGCCGGGAGAATGGGGCTTTTGTGCGCTGGTTTTAACCCGATGAGGCACGATAGTCTCCGCCTCTTGCATGGTGGGGTACGCGTGCTATCATCCGGGGCAGACATTTTCAACACCCTGACAAATCAACTTTGATGAGAATGACAACTATGACGGACAAATTATCTTCCCTGCGTCAACTCACTACCGTTGTTGCTGATACTGGCGACATCGCAGCGATGAAACTCTACAAACCACAAGATGCCACCACCAACCCTTCCCTGATCCTTAGCGCCGCACAGATCCCCGAATACCGTAAGCTGATTGATGAAGCCGTGGTATGGGCGCGCAAGCAGAGCAGCAATAAAGAAGAGCAGGTCTCTTACGCTGCCGACAAGCTGGCCGTGAACATTGGTCTGGAAATTCTGCAACTGGTGCCTGGCCGTATTTCTACCGAAGTCGATGCACGCCTGTCTTACGATACTGAAGGCAGCATTGCTAAAGCCCGCAGCCTGATCAAACTGTATAACGATGCCGGCATCAGCAACGACCGCATCCTGATCAAGCTGGCTTCTACCTGGCAGGGTATTCGCGCGGCGGAACAGCTGGAAAAAGAAGGCATCAACTGTAACCTGACGCTGCTGTTCTCCTTTGCCCAGGCGCGTGCCTGTGCGGAAGCCGGCGTATTCCTGATCTCTCCGTTTGTTGGCCGTATCCTCGACTGGTATAAAGCCAATACCGATAAGAAAGAGTACGCACCGAACGAAGATCCAGGCGTGGTGTCCGTCACTGAAATCTATGAATACTACAAGCAGCACGGTTACGAAACCGTGGTGATGGGCGCCAGCTTCCGTAACGTTGGTGAAATCATCGAGCTGGCGGGCTGCGACCGTCTGACCATTTCCCCGGGCCTGCTGAAAGAACTGGCAGAAACCGAAGGTAGCGTTGAGCGCAAACTGTCCTACAGCGGTGAAGTGAAAGCGCGTCCGGCGAAAATGACCGAGTCTGAGTTCCTGTGGCAGCACAACCAGGATCCGATGGCCGTACAGAAACTGGCTGAAGGCATCCGTAACTTTGCCATTGACCAGGGCAAACTGGATAAGATGATTGCCGACCTGCTGTAATTGTCTGTCACCGGTGGCCCGCCCGGGCCACCGTTCTCTCATTGCCCTTCCTGTTCTGCCTGCTTCAGTCATAGACAAAATTGACCACGGCCGTTGTTCTGACCGGTCCGCTGGACAGTGCTTTCGCATCATAAACGTGATACCAGGCAGTTAATGGAATCGACAGTTTTGGTGCTAAGGGTTGACTGGCAGAAAAAGAAAATAACGCTGTCGCATCACCCTGATCGGTGGCGGACGGGCTGAATATGATGGGGGTATTATTTTTATATACACGGATACCTACCCCTCCTGCACTCCCTCCGTCGGGGGAAATCAGCGTGGTGTTATCCGTTGTCGACACATTATTGCTACTGAGATAGGCCAGCACGCTGCGGCTGGTGACACCGTTTTGCAGATCGGTACAGGTAAAGTTCAGTTCAAATGCTTTCCCGTAAAGGTTTCCGTTAGCCAGCATTGGCAGACTGATATTATTTAGCCTGACGATTTTATTGTCATCATCAAAGCTGCAGGTGGTAACGCGCTTGATAAATTTTATCTGCATAGGCTTGTAGTAAATATCATAATCATGCTTTGGCCAGCTCCAGTGAAAAATGAAATAGGCGAAGTCACCCACCAGTCTGGCAATGTTTTGAATAATCGTCAGGCCAGTACTGTCCTGTGCTAACACAACAGGGTTAATGAAGGCCGTGTCGCCATTCACCGTCATCACATTTTGTGTAGGGGTGGTTTTAAGCAGTTTCAGATTAACCGTAAAGCTGGCATCGATGGTTGTCGCATTGTTGGTACCCACTTTGGGATGGGTCTCCTCCGGGGCGAGATCGGTAACCGACACGCTGACATACGCGTTTCCCGGAAACTTCAGATACAGTGTATTTTTGGCATACGGACTGGAATTATCTACGCTGTTCTTCCCCCCAATAATTCCCCAGGCAGGACTACTACATTTGAAGGTTCCCGGATAATCTGTTCGCCCGGATACCGATGCATAGCCTGTCAGGTTCAATGATGTAGTGGCATCGTAATAGAGCGTTGGCGCGTCAAACGCGGAGTTCTGTAAACAGTTCGCCCTTGCCGGGGAGGGGAGAAAAAACAGGAAAATAAAGGCGATTAGCACGCTTCCTGGCGGATTGAGAAAGGGGGGATGGATAGGCCGTTTCATATTAACGCTTCCCTGTTTACTGGCAGTGATTGACATCGTTTGACAGACTGGTTTTCGGATGGGTAATGGTACAAATGCGTGCATCTTCACTGGAGAAATGAACGATGACCTTATCCGGCAGCTGCTCGCTATGCACAAAGATCACGCTGCCCTGCCCGACATAGCCCAGCTCATTACCCTGACTGTTTGTGACCATAGCGCCAAACGGTAACGGCGCGTTTGCCTGATCAACTGCATAAAAAATAAAACTCTTCCGCTGGTCGGTTTCAAATTTCACATAGCTGATTGAACCGGCATACGGGACGACATCTTTACGGTTGCCCAGCAGCTGTACATTGTCGTCAAGGTTAGTCGTATCCAGTGTCATCGCATTTTTGCGGTAAGGCGACATATAAGGCACCAGGGCTTTCCCGCTACTATTGGTGACAATAGTTGCATCACTATTGACCGCGGCGTTGACCACGCCAGGAGCATCAATAATGGCAAAGGTGCTGCCAACCTGATTGGCAAACAGTACGCCACCCTGATAGGCCACCAGGCTTCCTGTCAGGCCCACCCCTTCCTGATTAAAGGACGAAGATTCACTCCATGAGGCGTTCATGGTCGTGGCCGTAGCGCGATAACCGACATTGGCATTGGTGGTGGTCTTGCCACCCTGGCTGTTCGCCATATCAATGTTGTAATTCCACTGATTAGCTTTACCGGCACTGCCGCTTAACCCGACATCACTGTTGTCATAGTGGTTTTGCGTGAAGGATGAGTTGGTCGACAAATACATGGGTGAGTCGAAGACGGTGAAGGGGATGGATAAGCCCACGTAGTAACGCATCTCTTCATGGTTATTGTTATCCCGGGTACGGCTGACGGAAGTATTAAAGGCCACATTACACAGCGTATTTGAATAACCTACCTGGTACTCTTTGCTGCTCTGCTTTCCTCCCCAGTAGTTTCTTATTGTACCGGATAGGAACAGTGATCCCGCTGCCCCTCCCAGGTTTTGATTCACGTTAAAGTTAAAGCTGTTTTTTTGGTTAAGCGTGACGTTGTTGTTTTGACTGGTGCCGTCACTTTCTCTCTGCACCGAATCCTCCATCGTCAGGAAGCCACTGGTTGAATAGCGGTAGGCGGCCAGCGCAAAGTTGGTCCCCGTATCGGTGATGAACTTGCTGTAGGCGAGACGGAAACTCTGCCCGCTGCTGCTCTCTACCTGGCGGTATGACGTCTGTCGTGCCTGCGTGATGTCAAAGGACAGGGCTCCCAGGGGCAGGTTAAGTCCTGTACCGAGCAAAATTGAACTGTAATGGCTACTCCAGATCCCGCCAGCATAGGCGGTAAACAGGTTCGACATCCCCCTTCGCCAGGTACCCTGAATGAAATCAGGATGGACAGTGACGCCTGGGATCTGCACTTTACCCATCGCCAGGTTATAGACGTTAACGCCGGGTTTCAACATACCGGGAACCGACGAGTAGGGAACGGTAAACCGCTGAATGTGGCCGTCGGCCTCGTCGACTTCAACGTTCAGGTCGCCCCCTGATCCCGTGGGCAAAATGTCGTTAATCGCGAAGGGGCCTGGCGAGACATTTTGCTGATAGATCACCACGCCATTCTGAATGATTTTCACCAGCGCATTGGTTTGTGCCACCCCATGAACGATGGGCGCAAACCCCTGCATGGAGTCAGGAAACATGCGGGTATCTGTCCCCATGCTGATGCCGCGAAAACGGTAGGAATCAAAGAGATCTGACGTGGTGTAGCTGTCACCAACACGTAGCTGAGAATTTATATTGCTGATGTTTCGCTGTACATAACGGGTATTGTTTTGCCATTTTGATATTCCCGTTCGGGAGTAATTATATGAACTGTTGTCACGAAGTTGCCAGTTAAACAGATTTAATCCACTGTTTAATGAGATATAACCATTATCCTCATGTTGGTGATTGTTAGAAGTAGAGTGATAATAGTTTGCCTGATAGGAGAGTGTCAGGCCGGGTATACCCTGGCTCCAAAACTTAGGGTCAATATAACCCTGCCACTTTGTGTCCATCTCCTGCTGCGGCACACTTAAATCCAGTCTCAGCTGACCGCTGTCGAAGCTGCTCTTGATTCCTTTATCAAGGGAGTAGACATTAAGGAATTCACTTTTTCCATTCTTGGGATCTTCAAGGACTTTTCTTAATCCCATTCGTGTAAATTCTTGTGATTTTATTCGGATGTCGGTCGTGCTGCTAACGATATTCGCATTATATTTCCCTTTCCAGTCACCATTAATATAAACATCGATATCATAATTACCGGCAGCCAGATCGCTGTTTTGATAGAAGCGAGATAAATCGGCATGGCTGGATTTTCCCACCAGGAAGTCAGTATTAAATGTGACGGCATAAGTGGTCTGCTGTTTCAGGAGTAAAGAGAATATTAACGCCAGATGCAGTGTTATGCGATTTATTTTAAAATTAGGCATCGTTACTGGATTTTTTTCTGCAATTCAACACTGGCACCATAATCATTGATATAGACAAGAGTAACAGGTGTTCCGCTGATGATTGTCTTGCTGGTTTTCAATGACTGTTGAGAAAAGGGGGTAACCATCAGACCACTTTTCAAAATATTCCCTGTCTTATTAAGCGATATACCCGATAGCGTTAAAAAATAAGGCGTCGCGTTATGCAATATAATGCTGTCATTCTGCTGTGTGAGCGTGACGTTATCGATCATTTTTTTTGGCGATATTTTTAACCCGGCCGGACGGAAAAAGAGTTTAATACGGGATCGAATCGCCAGTTGCATCACGCTTTTTCCCTTAAGGTTTTCGGGTACAGGAGGGATATCCAGCACATTAAGATAGAAAACAGATTCACGATCGGTAGGTAGCGTGCTACCCATATAGCGTATCTTAAGTTGCTGCCCACTGTGTGCAGCGACTTTTGCCACAGGCGGCATCAACAGAAACGGTACTCTCGCTGTTTCCGGGGTTGAGTCAGGGTCACCATCATCAATCCACGCCTGAACCAGTGACGGATCAGAACCATTATTGAGCAATTGAACAGAGACTTCTTTGCTGTCGGAAGGATAAATCTCACGCGTCGCGCTGATAATCACATTGGCGTGGCATAAAAAAGGGAACAAAAAAAGTAACAGTAAAATACGTCTCATAGAACAATCACTCAATAATCTTTTTATTAAAAATTACAGGTAGGTGATGTTATAGGTCACCATCGTTCTGACCACACCAGCTTCGGCCGGTTGTGTACCCACTTTATAATATTTAGCATAGAAGTTAATGGTGTCCGGGGTTGCTGATGTCCCGGCCAGTTTGGTATCCAGCATCTGGTTAAGAATAATGGGCCGTGTTTCGGTATTCTGTAAAACAATAGCGATACCGACATTGCGTGGATTACCCTCAGGGTCAGTCTCCTGGTTGATCAGGTATTTCCCGTCATTGGAAATGGTATTCGGAGAGGAGAACTGCATCTGGAGGCCAGGGGTGGCTGTCGGTGTACCTACGTCAGCCACTTTACCAATTTTAGCCGATGAGCAATTGGAAAAATCCAGCGAGAAGGCCTTTTTACCTACGTCAATTAAACCTTCTGCCGTTCCTGCCTGTTCGGCACTGATCGGATTCAGCGCGACGGAAAGATTGGCCGAGCTATTGCCATTAATAGTACAGGTTGCATCCGTTACCGCACCTGAGAAATTAATGGTTCCCCCTGAAACATTGGTTGTTGCGTGACTCATCGAGCTGAATAACGCTACGGGTAATATCGTACTCAAAATGATCTTTTTCATTTTTACCTCTGTTTCTTAAATGACATGATGATTTTTTACAGGGTTTCCCGCCTCGATTTCTGGGTCGAGGTTGAGGATGTATTAAGTTTTACGTTTTCACCGGTCAGTTATTTAATAATGGCACATCCTTGTATCTGATAGAGTGGCGCGGATTTTAGTGCTTTTTACTATTCTTATAGGGGCAAAAAAAGCGATAACTCGCAGGGCTGAATTTTTTGAATTAGAAAAAACACAGGCGATCTTTTTTTAATTGTGTGCATGTTGAGTTTTCCTTTTCTTTTTATTTCCGATGCCTTTTTTTGCAAAATCGCTGCCTGCTACTTTGCCAGGTTTCCCTACTTCAGTGTATTCTTGTGAAGACACTCTTACCCCCACCGGCTGTATTGTTATGCCGGGTATGAATGGCGATAACTAAATGAATACATTACGTATAGGCTTGATTTCTGTCTCCGATCGGGCTGCCAATGGTCTTTACCAGGACCAGGGGCTGCCTGCTCTGGAGAGCTGGCTATCCCGGGCGCTGACTTCGCCCTTCGGGATCGAAAAACGGCTGGTTCCTGATGAGCAGCCGATGATTGAGCAGGCGATTTGTGAGCTGGTCGATGAACTGTTCTGTCACCTTGTCCTCACCACGGGCGGAACGGGCCCGGCGCGGCGGGATGTGACCCCCGATGCCACTCTGGCGATTGCCGATCGTGAGATGCCTGGCTTTGGTGAACAGATGCGTCAGATCAGCCTGAACTTTGTGCCGACGGCGATTTTATCGCGCCAGATGGCGGTGATCCGTAAGCAGTCCCTGGTGATCAATCTGCCCGGTCAGCCGAAGTCGATTCAGGAAACGCTGGAGGGCCTGAAGGACAGTGAAGGCCTCACGCAGGTACCGGGGATTTTCGCCAGTGTCCCTTACTGCATTCAACTGCTGGAAGGGCCGTATATCGAGACTGATCCGCAGGTGGTAGCAGCATTTCGCCCCAAAAGCGCCCGTCGCGAAACAAACAGCTAAAAAATGATTTTTTCACGCATATGATCCAGCGCACGCTGCTGTTGCGGATAATTGACGGTATAGTCATTCCTGCTTTACATATTCTGATTATACGTTTTTTCTCTGGCTCTGGACTTTCGTAAAAAATGATGCCTCTCAATCATGCTCGTCATCTCAACCGACAGGACTACAGGACGTTAACTCTGGCCGCGCTGGGTGGCGCGCTGGAGTTTTACGACTTTATTATTTTCATCTTTTTTGCCAGCGTGATCGGCGAACTGTTTTTTCCTGCGGACATTCCCGAATGGCTGCGTCAGCTTCAGACATTTGGGATATTTGCCGCCGGTTATCTTGCCCGTCCCTTAGGCGGCCTTATTATGGCGCACTTCGGTGACAGCCTCGGCCGCAAAAAAATGTTCAGTCTGAGCATCTTACTGATGGCGTTACCAACCCTGGCCATGGGGCTGCTCCCGACTTTTGCCTCCATCGGACTGGCGGCACCGCTGCTGCTTTTACTGCTGCGTGTGCTGCAGGGAGCAGCCATTGGTGGTGAAGTGCCTGGTGCCTGGGTCTTTGTTGCCGAGCATGTTCCGGAAAAGCGGATTGGTTTTGCCTGTGGAACGCTGACGGCCGGACTGACCTTTGGCATCCTGCTGGGATCGCTGGTTGCCACGCTGATTACCACCACCATGAGTACGCAAAGTATCGCCGAAACAGGCTGGCGCATTCCTTTCCTGCTAGGGGGCGGTTTTGGCCTGCTGGCTATGTACTTGCGCCGCTGGCTGCATGAAACGCCGGTATTTATCGAGATGAAGCAGCGCAAGGCGCTGTCGGTAGAGTTGCCGTTAAAAACCGTCCTGTTGCGGCACACGCATGCTGTGGTCGTTTCCATGCTACTGACCTGGTTGCTGTCGGCCTGCATTGTGGTGGTGCTGTTAATGGCCCCTGCGCTGTTACAAAAATTGCATGGTCTGCCCGCTGCCGTGACGCTGCAGGCCAACAGCCTGGCGACGGTGATGCTGATTTTTGGCTGCATCATTGCTGGTGCATTAGTCGACCGCATCGGCGCGTCAACGACTCTGATTGTGGGTAGTCTGCTGATGGCGTTTTCCAGCTGGGCCTTCTTTCATATTGCTGCACAGGAACCACAATATCTGTTTGCCGCCTATGCGCTGGCAGGGCTTTGCGTTGGTGTTGTGGGGGTGGTGCCGTTTGTTATGGTCAGTGCGTTCCCGGCGGAAGTGCGTTTCACCGGCATCTCCTTCTCTTATAATATTGCCTATGCCATTTTCGGCGGGTTAACGCCGATTGCCCTGACGTTGATGCTGAAGCTGACGCCGATGGCGCCAGCTTATTATGTTCTGGCGCTGGCGGGGATAGGGGTGCTGGTAGGACTCTGGCTGCGCGGGCGTGCAGGGCAGCAGGCGCTGTTGAAGCAGGTGAGCCTGCATTAGTGTGCTTTTACCTGTCGTTATAACGGGTCAGCTCAGGCTGGCCCGTTCTCGTTAGAAAGGCAAAGTGAAAATTTTTTTTCCTCTGCCCCTTGATGCCGCGTTGCCCGGCCCCATCTTAGTTGGCATCCGAGGCTACGGACCTGGAAAAAAAGCGTAGGGCGAGCAGTTGAAACTGTAAAAAATGCCCACATTAATGGTTCATAGGCTGATTTGAATTGAATTTAAGTGGGAGATGTTTAGATGGGTAAAATTATTGGTATTGACCTGGGTACAACTAACTCTTGTGTAGCTATCATGGATGGCGGCAAAGCGCGTGTACTGGAAAATGCGGAAGGGGATCGTACCACACCTTCCATTATTGCTTACACCCAGGACGGTGAAACGCTGGTAGGTCAGCCTGCTAAACGTCAGGCCGTAACCAACCCGCAGAATACCCTGTTTGCGATTAAGCGCCTGATTGGCCGTCGCTTCCAGGATGAAGAAGTTCAGCGTGACCTGAAAATCATGCCGTTCAAAATCGTTGGCGCTGACAACGGTGACGCATGGCTGGACGTGAAAGGCCAGCGCGTGGCTCCGCCACAGATTTCAGCCGAAGTGCTGAAAAAAATGAAGAAAACAGCAGAAGATTATCTGGGTGAACCCGTTACTGAAGCGGTTATCACTGTACCAGCTTACTTCAACGATGCGCAGCGTCAGGCAACGAAAGATGCCGGTCGTATCGCCGGTCTGGAAGTAAAACGTATCATCAACGAACCAACCGCAGCCGCACTGGCATACGGTCTGGATAAAGGTCAGGGCAACCGTACTATCGCGGTTTATGACCTGGGTGGTGGTACTTTCGATATCTCTATCATCGAAATCGATGAAGTAGATGGCGAAAAAACCTTTGAAGTTCTGGCTACCAACGGTGATACCCACCTGGGTGGTGAAGACTTCGATAGCCGCATGATTAACTATCTGGTGGCTGAGTTTAAGAAAGATCAGGGCATCGATCTGCACAACGATCCGCTGGCCATGCAGCGTCTGAAAGAAGCGGCAGAAAAAGCGAAGATCGAGCTGTCTTCTGCGCAGCAGACCGACGTTAACCTGCCGTACATCACTGCAGATGCAACCGGGCCTAAGCACCTGAACATTAAAGTGACCCGTGCGAAACTGGAATCACTGGTTGAAGACCTGGTGGCTCGCTCTATCGACCCACTGAAAGTCGCATTGCAGGATGCGGGTCTGTCTGTTTCAGACATTAACGACGTGATCCTGGTCGGCGGTCAGACTCGTATGCCAATGGTGCAGGCGAAAGTAGCTGAGTTCTTCGGTAAAGAGCCACGTAAAGACGTGAACCCGGATGAAGCGGTAGCGGTAGGTGCTGCGGTTCAGGGGGGCGTGCTGGCCGGTGAAGTTAAAGACGTTCTGCTGCTGGACGTTACCCCGCTGTCACTGGGTATCGAAACCATGGGCGGCGTGATGACTCCGCTGATTGCCAAGAACACCACGATCCCGACCAAACACAGCCAGGTGTTCTCAACTGCAGAAGACAACCAGTCTGCGGTGACCATCCATGTTGTGCAGGGTGAGCGTAAACGTGCTGCGGATAACAAATCACTGGGTCAGTTCAACCTGGACGGTATCCAGAATGCACCACGCGGTTTACCTCAGATCGAAGTGACCTTCGACATCGATGCTGACGGTATTCTGCACGTGTCTGCGAAAGACAAAAACAGCGGTAAAGAGCAGAAGATCACCATCAAAGCATCTTCCGGTCTGAACGACGAAGAGATCGAAAAAATGGTGCGTGATGCAGAAGCTAACGCTGAGTCTGACCGTAAGTTCGAAGAGCTGGTGCAGACACGTAACCAGGGCGATCAGCTGTCACACAGCACGCGTAAGCAGCTGGATGAAGCGGGCGATAAACTGCCAGCCGATGACAAAGCGCCTATCGAAGCCGCACTGACCGATCTGAACACGGCGCTGAAAGGCGAAGACAAAGCGGAAATCGAAGCCAAGATCCAGGCTCTGATGGAAGTGTCTGGTAAGCTGATGGAGTTCGCACAGCAGCAGCAGGCCGCTGGCGGTGCAGCAGAGGCTACCGACGGTGCGAAGAAAGATGATGATGTTGTCGACGCTGAATTTGAAGAAGTGAAAGACAACAAAAAATAATCGCCCTTGAGCGGGCAAGGTGGCGTGTGATGCGCCATTGATCACCAGCACGGGCGTCGGAGAAATCCTACGCCCGTGCACGCATGTTAAGGGCAGGATCAACAACAATGGCGAAAAGAGACTATTACGAGGTTTTAGGCGTATCCAAATCTGCGGATGAGCGTGAGATCAAAAAGGCCTATAAACGCCTGGCAATGAAGTTTCACCCCGATCGTAACCAGGGTGAAGGTGCCGAAGAGCAGTTTAAAGAGGTCAAAGAGGCCTACGAAATTCTGACCGATGCGCAGAAACGTGCGGCCTACGATCAGTATGGCCATGCTGCTTTTGAGCAGGGTGGTATGGGCGGCGGTCACGGTGGCTTCGGTGGCGGTGGCGGTGCTGACTTCAGTGATATCTTTGGCGACGTATTCGGCGATATCTTTGGCGGAGGCCGCCGTCAGCAGCGTGCCGCTCGTGGCGCTGATTTACGCTACAACATGGAGCTGTCGCTGGAAGAAGCGGTACGCGGCGTGACCAAAGAGATCCGCATTCCAACGCTGGAAGAGTGTGATGTCTGCCACGGCAGTGGCGCGAAAGCGGGTACCAAGCCGCAAACCTGTTCAACCTGCCATGGTGCGGGCCAGGTTCAGATGCGTCAGGGCTTCTTTACTGTGCAGCAGGCGTGTCCGACCTGTCATGGTCGCGGCTCGGTCATTAAAGATCCGTGCAATGCCTGTCATGGTCATGGCCGGGTAGAACGTTCGAAGACGCTATCGGTGAAAATTCCGGCGGGCGTGGATACCGGTGACCGCATTCGTCTGACTGGCGAAGGGGAAGCGGGTGAGCAGGGCGCGCCAGCGGGCGATCTGTATGTCCAGGTGCAGGTGCGTAAGCACAATATCTTTGAACGTGAAGAAAATAACCTGTACTGCGAAGTGCCGATTAACTTTGTGATGGCGGCACTGGGGGGAGAAATCGAAGTCCCTACGCTGGATGGCCGCGTGAAGCTGAAGGTTCCGGCGGAAACGCAGACCGGTAAGCTGTTCCGCATGCGGGGCAAGGGTGTGAAATCCGTACGCGGTGGTGCACAGGGTGACCTGCTGTGCCGCGTAGTGGTCGAAACCCCGGTAAGCCTGAATGAGAAGCAGAAATCGCTGCTACGTGAACTGGAGGAAAGCTTTGGCGGTCCATCCGGTGAGAAAAACAGCCCGCGTTCTAAAAGCTTCTTTGATGGCGTAAAAAAATTCTTTGATGATTTAACCCGCTAATTATCCAGCCTGAGGGCCGATCGATGAACCGATCGGCCCTTCTTATTGATACCTCGTAAATACCGATCCTTTTTGCCTGTATAAACTGTTTTTTTCGAGCGGTTTAACCGCGTATGCTATCCGCTAAGTTATAGATCCTCTTATCTTTGGGATATTCAGCGGAGCCTGTATGAACCTTTTCCTCAAAAAACTGTTAAAAAATGACGCCACGGGCGGTGTGGTACTGATTGTTGCCGCTGCCGTTGCCATGTTTCTCGCCAATAATGCCAGTACACAACAGGACTACCAGGCCATTCTGGCGATGCCGGTGCAGTTCCGCTTCGGCGCACTGGAGATCAATAAAGATCTGCTGCTGTGGATTAATGATGCGCTGATGGCGCTGTTCTTCCTGATGATCGGTCTGGAAGTAAAACGCGAGCTGATGATGGGCTCGCTGAAAGGGCGGGAGCGTGCGATGTTCCCGCTGATTGCCGCCCTCGGCGGTATGGTCGCACCGGGATTAATCTACGCTGCGTTAAACCACAGCGACCCGCTGGCGATCCACGGCTGGGCAATCCCGGCGGCGACCGATATCGCCTTCGCGCTGGGTATTCTGGCGCTGCTGGGTAGCCGCGTGCCCCCGGCGCTAAAAATGTTTTTAATGGCGCTGGCCGTGATTGATGACCTGGGGGCGATTGTGATTATCGCCTTCTTCTATACCAACGATCTGTCTCTGACGTCGCTCGCTGTGGCTGCGGCCTCTATCGTGGTGCTGGCGATACTTAACCTGTGCGGCGTGCGTAAAACGTCAGTCTATCTGCTGGTCGGGATGGTGTTGTGGGTGGCGGTGCTGAAGTCTGGCGTTCACGCCACGCTGGCCGGGGTCATTGTCGGGCTGTTTATTCCCCTGAAAAAACAGGAGGGGCACTCTCCGGCGATTGAACTGGCCAACGGTCTGCATTCATGGGTGAGCTGGCTGATCCTGCCGCTGTTTGCTTTTGCCAACGCCGGGGTCTCCCTGACCGGCGTGTCGGTCGAAGGACTGTTCTCCATGGTGCCACTGGGGATTATTCTCGGGCTGCTGGTGGGGAAACCTTTAGGCATCACATTGATTTGCTGGTTGTCTGTGAAGTTGAAAATCGCCGTGCTGCCTGAAAATACCAAGATGGTCGATATTGCTGCGGTGGGCGTTCTGTGTGGCATTGGCTTTACCATGTCGATCTTTATTGCCTCCCTGGCCTTTGATGCCGCACACGAAGAGATGGTGACGCTCGCCAAGCTGGGTATTTTGAGCGGCTCCGTATTGTCTGCGGTACTGGGTTATACCCTACTGCGTCTTAAGCTGCGTCCGCAGCCGCAGCACTAACGGCACTGGACCCGCGATGGCGCAGATGAACTATAACCACCTCTATTATTTCTGGCAGGTGTGTAAATCTGGTTCGGTGGTGGGGGCGGCCGAGGTATTAAATCTCATGCCGCAAACTATTACCGGCCAGTTGAAAAACCTGGAGGAGCGTTTGCAGGGAAAACTCTTCAAACGTCATGGACGTGGTCTGGTTCCCTCCGAACTCGGTCAACTGGTCTTTCGTTATGCCGACCGCATGTTTACGCTCAGCCAGGAGATGCTGGATATTGTTAACTATCGCAAGGAGGCGAGCCTGCTGTTCGATGTGGGGGTGGCAGATGCGCTCTCCAAGCTGCTGGTCAGCAGGGTGCTGGAAACGGCGGTGGTGGCCGGAGAACCTATCCATCTGCGCTGCTTTGAATCTACCCATGAAATGCTGCTGGAACAGTTAAGTCAGCATAAGCTGGATATGATCCTCTCTGACTGTTCCGTCGGCTCCTCGCTGCAGGAGGGGCTGTTTTCAGTGAAGCTGGGGGAGTGTGCGGTCAGTTTCTGGTGCTATGCGCCGCAGCCGGTCGCGCCGTTCCCTGCGTGCCTGAGCCAGCATAAATTACTGATCCCCGGCCGCCGTTCCATGCTGGGGAGGAAAGTACTGAACTGGCTGCAATCTCAGGATCTGACGGTGGATATTTTAGGTGAATTCGATGATGCGGCGCTGATGAAGGCATTCGGAGCCGCCAACCAGGCAATTTTTGTCGCGCCAACCCTCTACGGTCGGGAGCATTTTTATCGTGAAGGGATTGTTGAACTGGGAAGAATTGATGCGGTGATGGAAGAGTATCACGTGATTTTTGCCGAAAGAATGATCCAGCACCCGGCGGTACAGCGTATTTGTAATAGCGATTTTAGCGATTTATTTTCAGGCGTGTAGCCTGTTTACTCCCGCATCGTCAGCCGTGAGCCAGGGTCAGGCAAGGGCTTTTTTTAACCCAGCGTGACGTACGCACCACAAGCGGTACAAAACACACCAATAAAAAAACCGCCAGAAGGCGGTTTCTTTATCAAAGCTCGATTAACAGACTGACATTAAGCCAGTTTGCTGATCTGTGCAGCCAGATTTGCTTTATGACGTGCAGCTTTGTTCTTGTGGATCAGGCCTTTAGCTGCCTGACGGTCCACAATTGGTTGCATATCATTAAATGCATTCTGCGCAGCCGCTTTATCGCCAGTAGCGATAGCCGCGTAAACTTTCTTGATAAAAGTACGCAACATTGAACGACGGCTAGCGTTGTGCTTACGACGCTTCTCAGACGTTACGGCGCGTTTCTTAGCTGATTTGATATTAGCCAAGGTCCAACTCCCAAATAGTTCTATGAGGACAATTCAAAGGCCGAGGAATATGCCCTTTTCGCCTTCGG